>Ga0316187_10002730_pt1 | contig 15377 bp, 11 predicted proteins | sample CroRivburrow1_MG_FD_204927 | JGI IMG/M metagenome (GOLD analysis project Ga0316187, IMG submission 204927) | Coastal sediment microbial communities from Maine, United States - Cross River worm burrow 1 | ecosystem: Environmental > Aquatic > Marine > Coastal > Sediment | place: USA: Maine... | reverse complement strand
GCACATCCTGGACAGGAATCCCGCCAATGCAGAATTTTCCCTGGTAATGACAATCAAGGGCATTGTATTTTTGCACCCGTTGTGGAATCGGGGGGCTATTGACGCTTCTTATAGCGAACGCGGAACCGAGCAGGAAGTGGATGGAAAGCTCGATCCGATCGGAGAAAGTCTGATCGATGGGATAATTCCCCAAAGCCCATGACTTGTCTCCCGGTGGCCGGGTCCGCACCTTGCCGAAGCTTGCCGCCAGCCAGGGTTTAGCGAGGGTCGGCTATCGGGCCGGTAATAACGGCCAAATCATTGCAGTCAAGCCAGGTGAGTCCTGGTGGCGCCGCATCGACGACATTCATCCTTTTCGACGGCGTCAGCCCCAAATTCAAAGGTCACATTAACGATTCGATAGTCATGAAACCCTAGCCAGCAAAGAATCCGGCCCAGCAGGGTTGATAGCTTCACCATCTTATTTCCCCCATTTCCGACTAACAATGACTATTTTACACGGGAAGACACAACAATGGCTTGTGAATTCGGCAGTTCGCCCACGGCAAACGGTCGGATTCTATATCGAGTCACTATCGCACATTCCAGGTGGAGCCGTCGGCCGAGAATCCAGGCTTCGCAGACCGATCCCGGCGTATCCTTTCGAGAGGTAGGGACCTCGGCCAGCAATACCAGGTTGTTCTAACCGACTCTACGAAGTCATCGTTTGTCTTTTACCTGGCCTGGTAGCACAATTACAACCCAGAGGTAACACACCATGTATAAAACAACCATAGCTGGCAGCCTGCCCAAGCCTGGCTGGCTGGCGGAACCGGAAAAATTATGGGCGCCCTGGCGCCTCGAGGGGGAAGACCTGGAGCGGGGCAAGCGGGATGCGTCGCTGGTCTGGATCAGCGAGCAGGAAGCCGCGGGTATCGACGTTGTCACCAATGGTGAACAGTTTCGGGAGCATTTCGTGCATGGATTTTTGAAGCATGTCGATGGCATTGACTGGAACAAGATGACCACCATGGGCATCCGCGATAATCGCTACGATGCGCAAGTTCCCACGGTGACTGCGAGGCTCGCGCGCAACAATAAAGTTCACAGCGACGAGGTGGCTTTTACCCGGGCGCACACTAAATCCGCATTGAAGTTTACGCTCCCGGGGCCGATGACGATTTGCGACACGATTGCCGACGAGCACTACGGTAATCGAGCCGACATGGCGATGGCATTCGCTGAATTGCTGAACCAGGAAGCCCGCGAGCTGGCTGCCCTTGGGGTAGACCTGATTCAATTCGATGAACCGGCTTTTAACGTGTTCACTGATGATGTGAAGGAATGGGGTATCGCGGCCCTGCATAAGGCCATCGAAGGGCTGCCCTGCAAAACCGCGGTACACATTTGTTACGGTTACGGCATCCAGGAGAACCTCGACTGGAAAAAATCGCTGGGCTCGGAATGGCGGCAGTACGAAGAAATATTTCCCGTTATCAACGCAAGCGGGATTGACCAGGTTTCGCTGGAGTGCGCCAATTCAAAGGTACCCATGTCGCTTATCGGCCTGCTCAAGGATAAGGAGGTCATGGTTGGCGCGATCGATGTGGCGAGTTTTACCGCGGAAACCCCGGAGCAGGTTGCAGCGGTTATTCATGAAGCCGGAAAATATGTCTCGGCGGAGCAGATTCTACCGTGCACCAACTGCGGAATGGCGCCCCTGCCGCGTGACCTGGCACTGAAAAAACTTCAGGCCCTGGGCGCTGGCGCCAGGCTGGCCGCCAGCGGCAGGTAAGTTCGATTTGCCGAAAAAATTCAAGAGCAGCAACGACGCTGATTGCGGATTAATTTGATTATCCGCTAACAGGGATGAGAGCTACCCGCTAAGTTGGGCTGCGCTACCAGGCGCGGCTTTTTGACAACGCCGGGGTTAGCACTAAACTCAACAGGTCACTCCGGGCGGCGCTCCCCATGGAATATCGCGATATCACCCTGTTGTTAAAATCCCATTCACCAATCCTGGTGCTCGAGACCCATGAAGAGTCACGCGCAGTCGAGTTGATGAAGAATATCTCGTTGAACATGGGCTCGCCGATTTTCAAGTGGTCGGTGGCGGTCGGCCTGCAACGCATCGATCTGGTGATGGATGCGCAGGTGCATCTGAAAGAGCCGCTCAAGGTGCTCGGTCACATTCGCAGCTCGGGATTCGCAGCCATCTACCTGCTGCTGGATTTTCACCCCTACCTGAAGGATCCATCGATTGTGCGCCACCTGAAGGAACTGGCACTGGAGTTGCGCAAAAGCAGGAGCCGGCTGGTGTTGATCAGCCACGATGTCAGCGTTCCGCCGGAGATCAAAAAATTGACGGTGAACGCGACGCTGGCGCTACCGGACGCGAAGGAGCTGCTGAAAATCGTGCAGCAGGAAGCCTCGGCCTATGTGCGCGAACATGCGAATCAACGGGTCAATACTGACCACAAAAGCCTGGATCAACTGGTAAATCACCTGAAAGGCCTGACTTACAACGACGCCCGTTCGCTGGCGCGCGCGGCGATCGTCGACGACGGCGCGATAACCGCGAGCGACCTGCCCGAGGTGATGCGCGCCAAGTACGAGCTGTTGAGCGGTAATGATTTGCTTGGCTTCGAGTTCGAGACCAGCAGTTTCGCGCAGCTGGCAGGTATGCATGAGCTCAAAAAGTGGCTGCACCAGCGGGAAAAGTTTTTCCATCAGGCCAGAGGCCTGCCAGCCCTGGACCGGCCAAAGGGAATCCTGTTGCTGGGGGTACAGGGCTGCGGCAAGAGTGTTGCGGCCAAGGCCGTGGCTGGAATCTGGAAGGTGCCGCTACTCCGAATGGATTTTGGCAGCCTTTATAACAAGTACGTGGGTGAGAGCGAAAGTAATATCCGCGAAGCGCTGAAGACCGCCGAGGTTATGTCACCCTGCGTATTGTGGATCGACGAGATAGAGAAGGGGATCTCGGTGAGCGAGCATGATGACGGCACCTCACAACGAATTCTCGGCAGCATGTTGACCTGGATGGCGGAGAACGACAAGGCGGTGTTTATTGTCGCGACCTCCAACGACATTCAGCGCTTGCCCCCGGAACTGATTCGCAAGGGGCGGCTCGATGAAGTCTTTTTTGTCGATCTGCCGAGCGCGGAAGTACGCCGCGAGATATTCAGGATTCACGCCGCCAGACGCGATCTCGATAGCGCCACGCTGGATCTGGATCAGTTGACGCGATTGACCGATGGCTTTTCCGGTTCCGAGATTGAGCAGCTCGTGGTGTCCGCCATCTATAGCGCACACGCAGTGAGCCAGGCGGTCAGCAGTGAATCGATCATCGAGGAAATCGGCAAGACTCGTCCCTTATCGATGCTGATGGCGGAAAAAATTACCGCGTTGCGACAATGGGCGCAGGGACGCACCGTGTCCGTGGATTGAGTGACTGGCCTGGCCCGCGTTCAGCCGACAATGGAGCGGAGCCTTTCCGGCCGGCATTTCGTCCGTTGCATCGCGACTAGCGGCTCGTCGAGAATTGCGCAGGCGAACAGCGACGCTATCAGCTTTTGTCGCTGATGATCAGCGGCAGAAACGATGTGATGACGCTGTCGTTTGCGGTTTGCTATGATGATCGCTGACGCAGTCCGACCTGGAGTAGTCACGTGCAACAAACCCATGCTTCCTCCGCCTATACCTATCCGCTGCTGATTCGCCAGCTCTGGCACACCCCGATGTCTTGCAATGCGGATCAGGAAATCGTCAGTGGCCTGGATCGACGCTACAGCTACCGTGAACTGCGAGCGCGCATCGGACTGCTTGCCGCGGGACTCGCAGCGTTCGGGGTCAAGCCGGGAGACACGGTTGCGGTGATGGACTGGGATAATCACCGCTACCTCGAATGTTTTTTCGCAATACCGATGATGGCCGCGGTGTTGCACACCATCAACGTGCGCCTGTCCGCCGAGCAGATACTCTTTACCATCAATCACGCCGGGGACGATGTCATCCTGTTGCACGCCGACTTCGTGCCCATCATCGAGCAGATCCGCGATCGTATCGAGACCAGCCCGCGCTTTATTTTCCTGCGGGATACTGCAGAGGCGGCTCGCCCCGAGTTTTGCGAACACGAATACGAGGCACTGTTACAGACTGCAACTGTCGAATTCGAGTTTCAGGACTTCGATGAAAATACCACGGCCACCACCTTCTACACCACCGGCACCACCGGCGATCCCAAGGCGGTGTTCTATTCGCACCGCCAGCTGGTGTTGCACACCCTGGCGCTGGTCGGTGGGCTCGCCGCCGCCGATAGCAGCAGTCGAGTCCATCGTGGCGATGTCTACATGCCGATCACGCCGATGTTCCACGTGCATGCCTGGGGCTTTCCCTACGCGGCCACGCTGCTCGGCCTCAAGCAGGTGTATCCGGGACGTTACGATCCAGCACTATTGCTCAAGCTGATCGAGTCCGAGGGTGTCACCTTTTCGCACTGTGTACCGACCATTCTGCAAATGCTGTTATCCGCCCCCGAAGCCGGGCAGACCGATCTCTCCGGCTGGAAGGTCATCATAGGAGGCGCGGCTCTACCAAGGGGGCTGGCGCAGGCGGCGGTGCAACGAGGGATCGATCTTTTTACCGGATACGGCCTGTCTGAAACCTGTCCCGTGCTGACCGCAGCGGATATGGACGGGGTATACGAGGTCGATGCGCGGGTCGATGTTGTGGACCGATGCAAGACCGGAAAGCCGATATTGATGGTCGACCTCAGGGTGGTCGATGTCGAGATGAACGATATTCCTCGCGGTGGCTCGATATCCGGCGAGGTCGTGGTACGTGCTCCCTGGTTGACCCAGGGATATGCCGGCAATCCCGAGGGGTCCGAGGCGCTGTGGGAGGGGGGATACCTGCACACCGGCGATGTTGGCTATCTCGACGAGGGGGGGGCGTTACTGATCACGGATCGCATGAAAGATGTCATCAAGTCCGGCGGTGAATGGATTTCGTCCCTGCAGCTGGAGGATATCGTCTCCGGCTGTGCCGGTGTCAACGAGGTTGCGGCATTTGGCATAGCCAGTGAGCGCTGGGGCGAACGACCGATGCTGGCCGTGGTCGGCAGCCCACAGGCAACAGTGGAATCAATCCGCGCCGATGTTGAGGCCGCGATACAGGCGGCGGTCGATGCCGGCCAGATTTCGAAGTGGGCGGCACCGGAACGCATCGAGCTGCTCGAAGCGCTACCCAGGACCAGCGTCGGCAAGCTGGATAAGAAGCGGTTAAGGGCGCAATATGGCCAGATCGAGTAAGCCAGGTTACCTGGTTACCTGGGGTCAGGCCTTACAATTGACGGTTGAAAAATTTTGGGCCTGACTCTGATGCGACGGCAGGCCGCAGGTTATTGAGGCGGCGCTGGGCAGGTTTCGATGCGTATCTGAGCAGGCCGATCCAGTGGCTGGTCACCCAGAAAAAAACGCCGGGAATGATGCCCGGCGTTTTTAGATGACAGGTTCGCTTGAACCGTTAGCGGGTTAAGTGGCCCGCTGTGTGTTCAGTCATCGGCTACCTGCCGGCGACGAAACCATCACGACGCAGATCGGCACCGCCAATGAGTGACGTTTTGCTGCGCTTCTTGCTCTTGTTACTCTTTTTGCTTTTCCTGCTCTTCTTCGACTTCGACCTGTCTTCGAGCACCTGGACGATGGACAGGCCGCTGGTCTGTTCAATTACGCCGACACTGTGACCGCGCGCTTCCAGCGCAGCCTTCAGTGCATCGGTGTCGTAGTCCAGAGTCACACCCGGAATCGGGATCTCGATATCGGTTCTACCATTGCGATTCATGAAATGCGGCACATTGATTGCCTGCTGCGGATCCAGGCCGAAATCGACCATGTTCATCACCGATTGCGCGGTATAACCGATAATGCGGGAACCGCCGGGCGATCCGGTGACGATTTCGACTTCACCATCTGCATTGAACACGATGGTCGGTGACATCGAACTGCGCGGCCGCTTGTTTGCCTGCACCCGGTTGGCAACAGCGATGCCGTTCGAGGAGGGGCTGAATGAAAAATCGGTCAACTCATTGTTGAGCAGGAAACCGTTCACCATGACGCCGTTGCCGAACGAGCTCTCGATGGTGGTCGTCATCGACAGCGCGTTACCCCATTTGTCGACGATGGATACATGACTGGTACCTGAATTCTTTGTCGTCGGATCGGGCATGGTCGGATCGAATTCGCCCGGCGGCGTGCCCGGGGCCGCAGAACCCATGTCCATGTCGGTGATTAGCGCGGCACGCGATGCGAGGTAATCCTTGTCCAGCATGCCTTCGACCGGAACCGTAATGAAATCGGTGTCGGCAACATAAAGGCCGCGATCGGCAAAGGCCAGGCGTCCGGCCTGCGTGAACAGGTGCACGGTTTCTACATCGAGAGGAGCTAGTCCGCTCAAATCGAAAGTCTCCAGGATGCCGAGGATCTGCCCGACGGCGAGCGCACCCGAAGAGGGTGGTCCCATGCCGCAGACACGGTGGCCGCGGTAGTCGATACAGACCGGTTTGCGCTCCACTACCTCGTAATTGGCAAGATCTTCGACCGTCATATCGCCACCGATGGCCAGGTCGCCCTGCACCGCGGCAGCGATGTTTTCGGCGATTTCACCGGTATAAAATCCATCGGCGCCATGTTTTGCGAGCGTTTTCATGGTGTCGGCATATGCCGGATTTCTGATGATGGTGCCAGCAGGCCTGGCTTCGCAAATACCGTTGCTGTAGTCGGCAAAATATTCGAACGCGGTGGGGTCACGAAAGTACAGCCTGTCGTCGCAGGATGGATTGCGCATCAACAGGCCGGTTACCTGTGAACTCGTGCGCTCGGTTAGCGGGTAACCCTGGCGGGCAAGTTTTTCCGCCGCCTTGAATAAATCCTTCCATTTCTTTTTACCGTATTTGTGCTGCAGGTACTCCATCATGCGTGGTGTTCCGGGCACGCCCACGGACAGGCCGCTTTGCCAGGCGGGGACGAAACTCAGGCCCGCGAACCGATCCTCGGTCGCTGTGGAGGGCGCTTTTTCACGCGCATCGATAGTCGTGGTGGTGCCGGTTTTGGCATCGTAGTAGACGACGAAAGCGCCACCCCCCATGCCGCTGGACTGGGGCTCCACCAGGCCCAGCACGGTTTGTACGGCGACCATCGCATCGGCGGCGGTACCGCCTTTCTTAAGGACATCGGCACCGGCCTGGGAGGCAAGCGGGTTGGCGCTGACCACCATTTCCTTCTTGTTGGTGGTTGCCTGCGGCAGCGGGTCGGCCCAGGCTATCGGATTTAACAGTAACGCCAGCAATGGAATGCCGGCGAGAATTCGTATTTTCATTGTGAGGTTTCTCCTTATAGTTATTCAGGTTCAGTTTTGTTACTGCCCAGCGGTTATACAGCTGTTGTCACTGAATAAAAACCACAAAAAATTTACGAATTTCTAACGTCCGCTGATTCGCCATTAGGGTCCCGTCGATGGTTTCAGGCCATTCATCCCAAATCAAATCGGTTGCTGAACGGAAATAAAGTGATCCCGGCAAGCCATGGCAATTCTACCGATGACAATTGTCAGGCCTGACCCCTCAGCTATGACCCCGCAGCTACGCGGGGGCAGTAAGTAATTGCGACTAATGACAATAAAGGATAGCGTTGGCAACCCAATTCCGGAATTGATGGAGGCTGAGCGTTGTGACCGCGAAGGCAGGTACCACGAAGATGTTGTCTGGCAAGGCCGACCTGGCGTGTTGAACTGGCCGGGCCTGCCGATCGAGGATTGCCTCGAAGAACTGAAGCGATGCCTTGCCGAACGCGACGAAGTCGTACTCGAAGCCCCGCCGGGTGCGGGCAAAACTACGCTGGTACCTCTCGCCCTGCTCGATCAACCCTGGCTCGCGGGCCGCAAAATCATCATGCTCGAGCCGCGCCGTATCGCTACCCGAACGGCCGCTTATCGCATGGCGAGCCTGCTCGGCGAGGAGCCCGGGCAGACCGTCGGTTATCGTATGCGTCTCGAGGCAAAAACAGGGCCACAGACCCGTATCGAAGTCATCACCGAAGGCATACTGACGCGAATGCTGCAACGCGATCCGTTGCTCGAGGCGGTGGGGCTGGTGATCTTCGATGAATTCCACGAACGCAGTCTCGACTCCGACCTTGCGCTTGCGCTGTGTCTGAAGGGGCGGGCGTTGTTCGGCGATGACATCGGCAAGGGTGTCGGCCAGCTCAAGATACTGGTCATGTCGGCCACGCTCGACAGTGACCAGGTTGCCACTCTGCTGGACGATGCACCCGTGGTCAAAAGCGAGGGCAGGGCCTATCCCGTCGACATTGTTTACGGCCGCGCACGGCAGTCCGGCGAGCGCACGGTGGAACGTGTCGTGGCGACGATTCAGCAAGCCCTGCTGGAAAACCCGCACAGCAGCGTGCTGGCTTTCCTGCCAGGCCAGGGTGAAATCCAGCGTTGCAGTAATGCCTTGCAGGACTGGATAGGCGAACGGAAAATCACGGGTGTCCACCTGCGGCCGTTGTTCGGTAACCTGTCGATCGACGCCCAGCAGCGTGCGATTGCCGCCCTCGCCGGTAACGAGGCCCGGGATCAAAAAGTGGTGCTCGCGACCAACATCGCCGAGACCAGCCTGACCATCGATGGCGTCGATATCGTGGTCGATTCGGGGCTTGAACGCGTTGCCCGTTTCGATCCCGGCACCGGCATGACCGGTTTGCATACCATGCGCATATCGAAATCCTCCAGCGAGCAACGCGCCGGGCGTGCCGGACGCCTGCGACCGGGCAAATGCTATCGACTGTGGTCGGCCGAACAACAGCAGCAGCTCGCCGCACAGGGGAGTGCAGAAATCCTGAGCGCCGACCTGGCGCCGCTGGCCCTGCAGCTACTGCAATGGGGCGTCGACGATCCGCAGGAATTGCTGTGGCTGGACCCGCCGCCGCGCGGCCCCTGGCAACAGGCGATGGATTTGTTGCTGTCACTCGGCGCGCTGGAACGGCGCGCCAATGCCTGGGTGTTGAGCCCTCACGGTGAGGCCATGAGTGCGCTGCCCGTACATCCGCGCCTGGCCCACATGTTGTTGTACGGTGCGGCGTGCGGTTATACGCGCACCGCGACCTTGCTCGCCAGCCTGCTGTCCGAACGCAACCCTTTTCGCGACGATGCGGATATCAGTCAGCGCCTCGAAATGCTGGCCGGGGCGGTGGTGTGCCCGCGGCCGCAGCAGGGCTGGCTGGCGCGCACCCGGCAGTTGGCTGCACAGTTCGAACAACAGCTCAAAAAAACGAAGCTTCCCGGTGTGGATGCCAGTTATCTGCTACTGCCGGAACAGGTCAATGCCTGCCTGCTGGCCCAGGCTTACCCGGATCGAATCGCGCGCCGGCGTCACTCGGGAGGATATCAACTGGCCAACGGCCGCAGCGCCGTATTTGTCGGCACTGCAGCGCTCGCCAGGCATCGCTGGCTTGTCGTTGCCGAGGTCAGCAGCAGTGCGGGAAACAGGAGTGACGTGATTCGTGCCGCGGTCGCGCTCGATGAGAGCCTTTTCGCTGCTGCCCTGCAAGGCTTTATTAAAGAACAAACCATTGCCGAGTGGGATCGCAAGGCCGGTCGCTTCGTGGCCGAGCAGCAGCAGCGGATCGGCGCCCTGGTATTGCAGCGCAAGTCCCAGGGCGAGGTGCCGGAGCAGGCAAAACGGCTTGCCTTGATAAAATACCTCGAGGACGAGCAGCTCAAGCTACTGCCCTGGACTGCTGCACAACGGCAGTGGTGCGCGCGGGTAAACCTGCTGCGCTCGATAGACCGGCAGTACGCCTGGCCGGATGTCAGCCATGAGGGTTTGCTGGCCAATCTTGACGAGTGGCTGGGACCTTTTCTCGGCCCGGTCAGGTCGCTGCAGGATTTTGGCAAACTCGAGTTAGGCCGCATTCTCGAGGCACAGCTGACCTGGGATCAGCAGCAGCGGCTGGAGCGGCTGGCGCCATCTCGTTTCGAGGTACCCTCGGGTTCGGCGATCAAGATCGACTATACCGCATCGCCGCCGGTACTGGCGGTCAAGCTGCAGGAAATGTTCGGCTGTGAACAAACACCGACGGTTGCCGGGGGCAAGGTGCCATTGCTGGTGCACCTGTTATCACCGGCGGGCCGACCCCTGCAAATCACCCAGGATCTGGCAGGTTTCTGGCGTTCGTCCTATCACGAGGTCAAGAAGGAAATGAAGGGCCGTTACCCGAAACATCCGTGGCCGGACGATCCGCTGGTGGCGATTGCCACGCGTCATACCCGTAAACGATCTTCGCGCTAGCCCGCAAATCCGCTTTGCAGCTGCCATTGGCGAGCGTCGTTTGCTTAATAATAGGCCTTCGGCTAGTATATTTTGTCCTGTTCGGTGCTGTGTTGCCCGGGCGGGCGGCTGATCCAGCTCATCAATTTAAATCAGAAAAAATTGGGAGCTAAAAATTTTATTTCCTCAGGAGAAAGGGCATGATCAAAAAAATAAGTCTGGTTGCAATGGGCGCAACGCTATTAGTCACGGCGGCGACGTCCGTCTATGCGGAGGGATCGATGGTGCTGGACCGCATCAAGGAGCGCGGTACGATCAACATGGGTCATCGCGAATCCTCCGTGCCGTTTTCCTACATCGGTAACGATGGCAAACCCCAGGGATACTCGATCGACCTGTGCATGAAGTTCGTCGATGCCATCAAGGCCGAAATCGAAATGCCTGATCTGAAAATCAACCTGGTACCGGTTACTTCACAAACCCGGATTGCGTTGATGGCTAATGGCACGATTGACCTGGAATGTGGTTCTACCACCAATAACCTGACGCGCCAGAAGCAGGTCGACTACCTGCCCACTACCTTCATTACCGGCACCAAGATCGCTTCCAAGAAAGGCTCTGGTATTACCGAAATCGAAGATCTCGAAGGTAAAACCGTGGCGCTGTCACTCGGCACCACCAATGAAAAGGCAATCAAACGTGTTGCCGAGGCAAATGGTATCAACATCAAGACCCTGATGGTAAAAGATCATCCCCAGGGCTGGCTTTCCGTTGAAACCGGTCGTGCCGATGCCTATGCCTCGGACGATGTACTGCTCTACGGGCTGGTATCCAAGTCGAAGAATCCTGCCGACTTCCAGGTCACCGGGCGTTTCCTGAGCTTCGATCCCTACGGCATCATGGTGCCACAGAATGACTCGCTGTATCGTCGCCTTGGTACCGCCACATTGGCCGATATGATGCGCTCGGGTGAAATCCACAAGATTTACGACAAGTGGTTTAATCCGGGTCCGACCGGAATCAATATGCCGATGAGCGATACGCTGCGTACGGCGTTTGAAATCCAGGCGTTGCCGCACTAACTCCGCCTTAACTTGCCATGGCATTGAGCCGGACACCCTGTCCGGTTCAATGCCTTCATTCCACCGGGGTAGTCATGAACTATAACTGGGACTGGGGCGTTCTGTTTCGCGAACCGTATCTGGACTGGCTGATTTCGGGCTTCCTGTGGACTATTTCCGTATCGCTTGCCGCCTGGATCCTGGCGTTCACGCTGGGTTCGATCGTCGGTATCGCGCGCACCGTCGACAACGACTGGGCCCGGGGCATCGCTACCTGCTATGTCGAAACCTTCCGCAATATTCCGTTGCTGGTGCAAATGTTCCTGTGGTATTTCGTGTTCCCTGAATTGCTGCCCTATGACGCCGGCATGTGGGTCAAGCGCGAACTACCGATGCCGGAGTTCACCACCGCGGTGGTTTGCCTGGGGCTTTATACTGCCTCAAGGGTTGCCGAGCAGGTTCGCGCCGGCATCGAAGCGATTGGCCAGGGCCAGCGTAATGCCGGGCTCGCCATTGGCCTGACTCCAGCGCAAGTGTACCGTTACGTTTTGTTGCCGGTCAGCTACCGGATTATCATACCGCCGCTGACCAGCGAGTTTTTGACCATCTTCAAGAATTCCTCGGTGGCGCTTACCATCGGTGTGCTCGAAACTACCGCCCAGGCGCGGCAGATCGAAGAATACACTTTCCAGGGGTTTGAAGCCTTTACCGCGGCGACCCTGCTGTATATCGTCGTCACCTCGGTCGTCATGCTGTTGATGAAGTTGATCGAAGGTCGCGTGCGCATTCCCGGCATGATTTCCCTGGGAGCAAAATAGCGTGTTTGGCGACTTCGATACCGGTGTCATCTTCGACAATCTGCACTTCCTCGTGGAAGGCATGCAGACCACCCTGGTACTGACCCTGATTGCCATTGGCGGCGGATTGATACTGGGTACCTTGCTCGCGTTGGCGCGCCTGTCGCGCTTTCGCGCCTTGTCGTTCTGTGCCGGTGGCTATGTTAATTTCTTTCGTTCGATGCCACTGATACTGGTTATATTCTGGTTCTATTTCCTGGTGCCGCACGTCGTTGGGCGCCCGGTGGGTGGTTTTTATTCGGTACTGGTCGCTTTCGTCATGTTTGAAGCGGCTTACTATTGCGAGATCATGCGCGCCGGCATCCAGAGCGTGCGCAAGGGGCAGATCTATGCCGGTCAGGCGCTGGGCCTCAGCTATGCGCAAAACATGCGCTACGTGGTGTTACCGCAGGCGTTTCGCAACATGGTGCCGATCCTGATGACCCAGGCCATTATTCTATTCCAGGATACCTCGCTGGTTTACGTCGTCGGTATCAAGGATTTTCTGGTCAGCGCCGACCTGGTCGCCAATCGCGAGAACCGCATCCTGGAAATGTTCACTACCGTGGCGCTGGTCTATTTCGTGATCTGCCTGTCCGGATCGCTACTGGTCAAACGTCTGCAGAGGAAATTCGCCAGGTGATAAATCTCAAAAAAATCAGTAAGTGGTACGGCGACTTCCAGGTGCTCGATGATTGCAGCACCCAGGTCGAAAAGGGCGAAGTCGTGGTGGTTTGTGGCCCGTCGGGTTCTGGAAAATCAACGCTGATCAAATGTGTCAACGGTCTCGAACCGTTTCAGCAGGGCGAGATCACGGTTGACGGCGTTTCCGTCGGCGGCAAGGATACCAACCTGTCGCAACTGCGCTCGCGCATTGGCATGGTGTTTCAGAACTTCGAGCTGTTTCCGCATATTTCGGTGGTCGACAATATCAAGCTGGCGCAATTGAAAGTACTCGGACGCAGCGACGACGAGGCGCACAAAAACGCCATGCGTCTGCTCGATCGTGTCGGCCTCGCCGACCAGGCGGACAAGCACCCGGCGCAACTCTCCGGCGGGCAACAACAGCGTGTCGCGATTGCGCGCGCGCTGGCGATGGATCCGATCGCGATGCTGTTTGACGAGCCAACCTCGGCGCTCGATCCGGAAATGATCAACGAAGTGCTCGACGTCATGGTTGAACTGGCGAAGGACGGCATGACCATGATGGTGGTTACCCACGAAATGGGCTTCGCACGCCGCGTCGCCAATCGAGTGATCTTCATGGACGAGGGGCGCATCGAAGAGGATTGTACCAGGGAGGAATTCTTTAACACCACGCGTGGCGAACGGGCGCAGATTTTCCTCTCCAAGATTCTCGAGCACTAGTGTGCTTTCAATATCACCCTGAAAGAGCACCAGTTACACACGGGATTCGACAAATAAACCGACCGGTCAAGAACTCAGTACCCATCGCGTATGCCTGAAAATTCCGCCATCTGGCATCCCTGTCCGCTGCGCCGGGTTGGTGGTGGAGCGCAGCATCACTTTTTCGGCTACTACAACAAGCACCCCTGGGATCGCTCCGGACGCTACCTGCTGGCACAGCGAGTGCCGATGATGAGCGCTGACCTCTCGGGTGCGGAAGTCGCCGAGGTGGGTTTTTTCGATCTACAGGACGCGGACAGGTTTTATGTGGTCGGCAAAACCACTACCTGGAACTGGCAAATGGGTAGCCAGCTGCAATGGTTGAGTGGTCTGCCCGGTCGGCAGCTGATCTATAACACGCGTGCCAGCTGTAGTGATGTCGACTACCCCTATGCGGATTTTCGCGCCACCGCAGTCGATGTCGACAAGCAGGTTCGAACTGAGTATCCGCTGCCGATTTACGTGTTGGCGCCCAACAGTAAATGGGCGCTGTGCGTCGATTACTCGCGTTTCGAGGTGACCCACCCGACTATCGGCTATCGTGCGAGCTGCGGTGAACCGGTTCTCACCAATGCGCCCGACGACGACGGCATATATCGCATGGAAATTGACACGGGTGATGCCGAGCTGATTTTGAGCCTGTACGACCTGACGCAATTTCAACCGCTGCCGTCCATGGACAGTGCCATCCACTGGGTTACCCACCTCGAAATTAATCCGGCTGCGACGCGATTCCTGTTCATTCACCGCTGGACCGAGCGGGTCGAGGACGAAACCTGTTTCCTGCATCGCTTGTTTACCATGAATCCGGATGGTTCGGATCTGCGGCTGCTGGAATGTACCGATCATCCATTGCCGCAGCTCGAGGAAAACTTCGATGCGAACCAGGTCGGTACCTTCGATTATGAGAAATCCGAGTACCAGATTTCACATCCGGCCTGGAAGAACGATGATGAAATTATCGTCTGGGGCCCGCATAACGACAGTATTCATTATCACCTGTACAACGACCATAGCGGCGAAGTTCAGGTCATCGGTGCGGATTGCCTGACCGAGAACGGGCACATGACTTATTCGCCGGATGGCAACTGGATCCTCTCGGATACCTACCCGGATAGCACGAGCAATGAGCGCCTGTTGATTTTATACGATGTCGCCAACGATCAGCGCTACGACATCGGCAGTTTTTACACCGATCCGGATCTGGGCAAACCGAATCGTTGTGACCTGCATCCGCGCTGGAGCCCGGATGCGCGCCAGCTGTGCATCGACTCGGTGCACGAACAGCAGCGGCAGATGTACCTGGTCGATGTTTCCGCTATTACCGCCGGAACGACCAGGTCGGCTTCCAGGCGGCGCTGATGCAACCCGCAAGCGCTGTGACGCGCAGCAGCAGGTGGCGTGTGCCGAAAGCGTCGATCTGAACGGCTTCGATGTTCTCGCGGGCCAACAGCGATAACCTCTACGCAAGACTGCGTGCACGGACAAAGCGGCGCTCAATCGCCTGCAAGGGTCTCTTCATGGAAGACACGGTCGTGGCGCATGCGATGGTCGGGGTCGACATCGGTATCGAGTTCACGGGCGTAACGGTGGCCGGCGAATACCGCGCCGGCGATGATTGACGGCGCTTCGCAGTCGCCGATACGAGTGATGGATTTCGGCATGCTGTCGCCACCGGTTTTACTGCGTTGTTGCAGCTCGCGATACAGGACCTCATCGGGCGCACGCAGGGTTACGCTGACCAGTGATTGCGCGGCTAGCGCACGGCGT
>Ga0316187_10002729_pt1 | contig 15378 bp, 18 predicted proteins | sample CroRivburrow1_MG_FD_204927 | JGI IMG/M metagenome (GOLD analysis project Ga0316187, IMG submission 204927) | Coastal sediment microbial communities from Maine, United States - Cross River worm burrow 1 | ecosystem: Environmental > Aquatic > Marine > Coastal > Sediment | place: USA: Maine... | reverse complement strand
TCATGGGCGCATATCTGGCAATTAGGGTCAAAGGCCCGACAGCGGGAGGGGTTAGGAAGTGAAGAAGCAACGAGGTCGTCCGGTGATGGCGGCAGTCTTTGGCTTTCTTGCCGGTCTATTTGGTGCGGTCACCTTGTTGGCTTTCGGCACGATTCCTCTGGAGAGCCCATTGGTGACGCTGCTGCCGATTCTGGGCTTGTTGCTGGCGTTCGTGCTTGCCATGTGGGCGCCGATTGGGGCCGCCAAGACGCCGGCTTCCCCGCCTGAATCGAGCCCGGCAGACGCGGACACGATCTAGGCATTGGGGCAAACCAACGCCGGAGCGGCATCTCTTCAGGTCACATGACCGCGCGCAAAACATGGAGGTGCAATGACTGAGCCCGCTGAGGAATATCGCGTTGATGGTGACGACCTGCTCAAGAAGGTCAAGGATCTCGTCCACGAAGGCAACGTACGGCGAGTCATCATCAAGAACGAAGAGGGCAAAAAGATCATTGAGATCCCGCTGACGGTCGGTGTGGTCGGTGCGGTGCTATTGCCGGCGTGGGTGGCTATCGGCGCCATCGCGGCCGTGCTCACTGATTGCACGATCGAAGTCGAGAGGTACGACGACGCTTGAGTGCTTCCGCTGCGGCGGATGCCTGGTTGTTCATCGTTTCTTCATCCCGATCGCGGAAGACTGCGCCGCGATAGGCGGTTGGCTGCGCTGACACCTTTCAGGAGAAGAAGAAGTGAACGCAGTCGACCTGTCGTCCGAGAAGTGGTTCCAGCGTCGGGGAGTCATCGGCGCGATTCTTGCCGTGGGCATTCCTGCGATCGCTTTGGGTTGGTGGCTCTTCTCGCCCCTGCTGTTCAACAAAACCGTTGTCGAAGACTTCCCGCGTGCCGCCACTGCTCAGATACCCGCGGGCTCCACGGCCGAAGAGGTTGAGGCAGCCATGGTCAAAGCCGAGACCGACAATTCCACAGTGAGTGCCGATATGCCGGAGTCAGATCCGATCAGACTGCGGAGCGGCGCTTTCCGGGGCGCCGACTCCTTCCACGAGGGGTCGGGCGATGTTGCGGCGTACCTTCTCGATGACGGCTCACAGATTCTGCGGTTCGACGACCTCGACGTGACCAACGGCCCCGACCTGCACGTCATCCTGACTCCGGTCGGCGCGGCTGAGAGCCGTGATGACGTGATGGCGTCGGGCCACGTCGACCTTGGCAGTCTCAAGGGCAATCGGGGCAACCAGAACTACGTCGTCCCGTCCGAGGTCGACCTTTCGTCAGGAGATTGGAGCGTGGTGATCTATTGCCAGCCGTTTCACGTGATATTCGCAACTGCCCAGCTTGCTGCATAGCCGAGCGCTTCATCCGCCTGGTGGTTGGCTGCCCCAATCGAGCTCATCTACGGTCAGGTCTTCACTGCCATCATCGTTGTAGGCCTCGAGTCGCCTTTCAACCAGCGGGATCGGCCGATTGAGGCGGGTCTTATCCCGCTGCGAGATGAACAAACTCGGCGGAATCCTCGGATCGAACGACTCGACGTATGCCGCGCTCGATTCGGCCATCGTGTCCCAGGCGTTGGAAAAGCCGTTCCCGGTGGGACCGATCACATGGCGAGCTGATTTCTGGATGTCTTTGGACACGTTCTTGCTGCCGGCGCGGCGTGCCTTCCACTCTGCGAAGAAGTCACCTAGTCGGCCCACGGCTTGCCCCCTCTTGCGATCTGCGGCGCCACCAAAATAACACGACGGTCACGTGGGTAGGGGGCGGCCGCTTTGTCGCTCCGGGCGTAGACTCAGCATATGAACTCTGCATTTCTGGCCGACTTAGCGAAACAGACCGCCGGATTACACGAAGATGGGCTCTACAAGGCCGAGCGTCGAATCGTTTCCCAACAGGATGCGGTGATCACGCTCGATGACGGCTCTGCGGTCCTCAACTTCTGCGCCAACAACTACCTGGGCCTGGCCAACAACCCCGATCTGATCGCGACCGCCCGGGAGGCGGTCGACGAGTACGGCTACGGCATGGCGTCGGTGCGGTTCATCTGCGGCACCCAAGCAGTGCACAAGGAACTGGAGACGGCCCTGTCACAGTTCTTGGGAACCGAGGACACGATTCTCTACTCCTCGTGTTTTGATGCCAATGGTGGCCTATTCGAGACAATCCTCTCCGAAGATGATGCTGTCATTTCCGACTCGCTCAACCACGCTTCGATCATCGATGGCATCCGCCTCTCCAAGGCGAAGCGTTTTCGGTACGCCAACAACGATATGGACGATCTGCGGCTGCAGCTCGAGGCGGCGGCGGGTGCTCGCTACAAACTGATCGCCACGGATGGTGTGTTCTCGATGGACGGCATCATCGCCGACCTGCCCGGAATCTGTGACCTCGCCGACGAGTACGACGCCCTCGTCATGGTCGACGATTCTCATGCCGTGGGGTTTGTCGGGCCCAACGGCGGTGGCACTCCCGATCATTGGGGCGTCCAGGACAGGGTGGACATCGTTACCGGCACGCTCGGCAAGGCCCTCGGCGGAGCGTCGGGTGGCTACACATCGGGGCGAAGCGAGATCATTGCCTGGCTTCGCCAGCGATCGCGGCCGTACTTGTTCTCCAACACGCTGGCGCCCGTAATCACTGCAACGACCCTGCGGGCGCTCTCCATGCTCGAAGACTCCGGCGAGCTGCGAGATCGGCTGAGGGAGAACTCGAGCTACTTCCGGGCGCAGATGACGGCCGCCGGGTTCGAGTTGGCCGGAGAGGGCCATCCAATCATCCCCGTGATGCTCGGCGACGCCCAAATCGCATCCGACATGGCGGACAAATTGCTCGAACGCGGTATTTACGTAATCGGCTTCTCGTTCCCGGTGGTGCCGCAAGGAGCGGCTCGAATCCGTACCCAGATATCGGCAGCCCACACGAGGGAGCAGATCGACCAGGCCGTCGCCGCGTTCGTTGCGGTTGGTAGTGAAATGGGACTGATCGAATAGTGAAGGCCCTCGTGAAAGCCGAGCCGGAGCGGGGTCTGTGGCTCGAGGACATTCCGCAGCCGGACGTCGGCCCCAACGATGTGCTGATCCGGGTGCACAAAACGTCGATCTGTGGGACGGATCTGCATATCGAGGCATGGGATGAATGGGCGCAGCGCACGATTCCTGTCCCGATGGCCATCGGCCATGAGTTCATGGGCACCGTCGCCAGAGTTGGCTCAGAGGTTGCCGGCCTCGCGATCGGACAGCGGGTGTCCGCTGAGGGTCATGTCGTCTGTGGACGGTGCCGCAATTGCCAGGCGGGGAATCGGCACCTCTGTATTCGCACTGTTGGCATCGGAGTCAACCGCCCGGGAGCCTTCGCTGAGTACGTCAGCGTTCCCGGGGAAAATGTGCAGCCGATCCCCGACGACGTCAGCGACGACATCGGGTGCATTCTCGATCCTCTAGGGAATGCAACTCACACGGCCCTCAGTTTCAACGTTGTCGGCGAGGACGTCGTGATCACCGGCGCCGGCCCGATCGGCCTCATGGCAACCGCGATCTCGCGTCATGTCGGTGCTCGCTACATCGTTGTCACCGACGTCAACGATTTCCGGTTGGGTATCGCCTCGACGATGGGCGCCGATCGCGCGATCAACGTCACTACAACTCAGTTGGCGGACACGATGTGGGGCCTCGGTATGAAGGAAGGTTTCGACGTCGGGCTCGAAATGTCCGGTGTCAGCGCGGCGCTCCACGACATGATCTCGACGATGAACAACGGCGGCAAGATCGGGCTCCTCGGCATCCCTGAGCATGAAGCGGCCCCTATCGATTGGAACGACATCGTCTTCAAGGGGCTCACGCTGCGCGGAATCTACGGTCGCCGCATGTTCGAGACCTGGTACAAGATGCTTGCCATGCTGCAGACCGGCTTGGACGTGGGGCCGGTAATCACCCACCACTTCGCGGCCGATGCCTTTGCCGATGCCTTTGCCGTCGTTCGCGCCGGCGAAGCGGGAAAGGTCGTACTGGACTGGACATGACGGCCGGCTATTCGGCGACTCCACTGGCGCAGAAACTGGGGGTCAAGGCCGGATTCGTCATCGCGGTGTTGAATGATTCGGGAGACTTCCTGTAGCTGACGGACCCGTTGCCGCCGGCCGTGACCATTCGAGCCAACGCTCGGGGCAAAGCCGACCTGGTGATGCTGTTCACCAAGACCCGCGCCGAGCTCGTGAAGCGGCTCGACACGTTGGGGCGGATGGTCTACCCGGCCGGGGCGATATGGGTGTGTTGGCCGAAAAAGGCCTCCAAGGTCGCCAGCGACATGACCGGAGACGTCGTGCGCGCCGTCGCTCTGCCCAAAGGCCTCGTCGACGTGAAGGTGTGCGCGATAGACCAGACCTGGTCCGGTCTCAAGGTGGTTTGGCGAAAGGAGCTGCGCGAGCCGGCGTCCGATTTCGGCCGATGTTCTAGCGGTGACGCCAGACGATCCGGCCGCGGGTGGGGTCGTAGGTGGAGACTTCCAACTCGACCTTGTCGCCGGGGATGATCCGAATCAGGCGACCCCGGCGCATCTTGCCGGATGCTCGGGCGATAACCTCATGTCCGCTATCGAGCTTGACCTTGAAGCTGGCGTTGCGGAGGGTGGCGGTCACCGTACCCTGGGCGCGGAAGACATCATCACTTCCGGCCACTAGCTGTTCTCCAGAGTGTTGGTATTCAGGTTGTTCGGCCTTTCAGAGGCTGTTTCTCTCGGTTCCCACGCAGCAAGCCACTGGCGTGCCGACGGGGAGTCGTTGCCGAATGACGGCATCCACAAGAAGGATAGCGTTCTCATTGGCGACGCTGTTCCAAACAGCCAGGCAGGCGGGGTTGTTCCGATTCAACATGCAGAAAGTGCCCTGCTGGCGCAGGGCACTTTCCGGCTTGAGGGGCCTTGTGATCAGATCAGGCTGCGGCGAAGCAAGCTCATGTCGTGGCGTAGGGAGTGGAGACGCTCGATCATGTCGGCCCGGTCGCTGTAGGACGCTCCCGCTACGCGAAGGCTCTCGTAACGAGCCCGGGTTGCCATCAGTTCGTTGAACAGCGCACCAAACTCGGCATGCGGCGTTGTGATTCCTCGACTCATTACGTCCTCCTCTCGCTATCTCGGGTTCCGGCCTCTAGCCGAGAAGTCCGTAGCGGGCTATAGTGTTTTTAACTCTTACAAATCTATCACAAGTCTGTAAGGAGTCAAGTGGATTTTTCGCATTACAGCGACACTCCTGTTCAGATCGCAGTGGACCTGGCGAACACGCTCAATGCGATCACGCACGAGGATCAATTGGCGACGCCGGTCGACGTGGCGGCCTTCCTCGAAACCCACGACGAGGGCGAGTGGTGCCGGGCGGGTTGGAAGGCTGCCGAGAGCGATCTCCACGAGGTTCGTGCGTTGCGAGCCCGCCTCCGTGAGGTCTTCGAGGCGCTGGACGAGGAAGAGGCCGCCACGGCCATCAATACGATCCTGGCCGATGTTGTTGCGGTTCCCCGCCTCAGCGTGCATGCCGGCGCCGACCCGCATCTGCACTTCGAGCCCCAGGATGGTGCTCCGGCGAGGTGGCTTGGGGCTGTGACGGCAATGGGCTTGTCGGTAGCGCTCATCGAGGGCGGCTTCGACCGCTTCGGGACCTGTAAATCGATGACCTGTGACGACGTCTTCGTCGATACTTCTCGTAATCGCTCCCGGCGCCATTGCTCCGACACCTGCACCACACGAGAGAACGTCGCGGCCTACCGGGCCCGGCAGCGGGCAGAGACGTAGCCGGTTCATTCAGTTTCTAAATGCAGGCTGCTATAAGTATTGCCTCGACTCAGCACTTCGATCGAGTCGGGCTCGGAAGGCGAGTTCGAGCTCTTCCGGTGGCGGTGCGCGGTCCGGGGCCACTAGGTTCTCGCCCCATGGCGGAGCGAACCTACGCGACGGATCAGATTGAAGTGCATTGGAATTCTGGCCGGTGTATCCACACCGGGTGGTGCTCCAAGGCGCTGATCGCGGTCTTCAACACCGAACAGCGCCCGTGGATCCAACTCGAGGCCGGCCCCCTCGATGAGATCGTGAAGGTTGTCGAGAATTGCCCGAGTGGCGCCTTGAGCTACCGTCGGCTCGACGGCGGCCCGCAGGAAGAGCCCGATGTGCCGGCGACCATCGTGCCCTGGCCGAACGGTCCCTACTTCGTGCGTGGTTCATTCGAGGTGAAGGACCGTCATGGCGAGGTCTTCGACACCTCACCCCGGGCGACGCTCTGCCGCTGCGGCGCCAGCGCCAATCACCCGTTCTGTGATCTGAGCCACCGTGAAGCCGGTTTCTCTAGTTATCCCCGGGTTTCGGAACCTCCGCCTGAAGAAGCGGAGTAGGACGTAGCCCGGGCGCCCTGCGCCGCAGCCTCTCTTCTCATACAATTGACCCGCCCGCGACTCATCCGCGACTCATCCGCAAAGGGAGGTCCAATGATCGAACCGGCCGACTTGGTCAAGGCCTTCGAGCGCAACACCCGAATCATCGAAATGCAGACAGACGGTCTGTCTCACGAGGACAGCCTGATCCAGACGGAGTACAACATCAACTGCCTCAACTGGGTGGTGGGGCACGTCGTTCGCTATCGCGACGAGATGCTCACCCTTCTTGGCCATCAGCGTCTGATGGCACCGGATGCGTCAGAACGATACGCCCGCGAATCGGACCCGATCATCGATGATGGGCCGGATGTGTTGCCGCTAGGTGACTTGGTGGGGCTGGTGCGCAAGAGCCAGGATCGCATCGCCGACGTGCTCGGTGCCGTGACCGATGAGCAACTTGCCGAGGAGCGCACCAGTGGCGAACGCAGGTCTACGGTTGGATCGAGCGTATGGTTCAACTACTTCCACGACACCTACCACGTCGGCCAAACCGAACTGCTGCGTCAGGTGGCCGGTGTCGACGACGCGATCATCTGACCGCCGGGCGGTGGGCCACATCGATAGCCCGATTCAGCGCAGGTTGGCGCAGGCGAGGCCGTCGAGTTCCTCCAGGTAGCCATCCACCAGGGCGAGTTCTGCGATCGCCTTGCTCACCGTCGAGGCGTCCAGCGCGACACCGACCCGATCGAGTACCGGTGGCACCTGGCCGGCCCGCAGCTGGAGCCGTCGTCCGTTGAGGATCACTGTGTCCGAGAGACGTTTCAGCCACCTATTGGCCGTGCCGGCCAGCTTGCCGAGGTGGCCGAGTCGGGCGAGGCGCCCGGCCCCGGCGGTGGCGAAGGCGGCCACGGACGATCCCAACCATCGCGCCGGGTTGCGGCGGAGCGTTTCGATGTCCAGAACGATCAAGACAAAATCGTCAGGATCCGTGAAAGCCAGGCCGGCGAGCCCTCCTACATCTGACCATGACTGCCGGAATCGATCGCGATCGGTTAGGCCGGCCACCGTCAGGTGCCCCAGAGTCACCACCGCGGTGCCGAGGGCGGCTCCGATGCCCGCGAAGAACTCGACGACGACCGGATCATCTCGCTCTACCGTTTGGCGATCCAGGAAGCTGGTGGTGGCTGCCGATAGGGGATCGAGGAGTCCCTGCAGGCGCAACGAGGCGACGACGACATTGCGGTGTCGCGGGTCGAGCGCGGCGAGCCCGGCCAGGGCGCCGAGCAGTGCCTCGTCGCTAGCGGAGGCGTGTGCCGAGCACGCTTCGATGAACTCCATGCTCACTTCGGCCGGAGCCGTCCGCTGCACTGCGGTGGCGATCTGCATGAACCGACTGCCTCCCTCGGCGCCGGCGAGCCGGAATAGTGTGGCGGCCGAGGCAGCTCCTGCCAGTGTGTCGAACAGAGCGGCCTCTTCGGCTTCGGAGAGATTGCCGCCGCGCACCCCGTCGAACTCATGGAACCAGCGATAGATTTCGTCGTCGGACAGCCCGCGGATCACTGCGTCCAGTTCGGGTCCCGCCAGATCGGCAACGATCTCGTGGATGCTGAGGAGATCCTTGCGGCCCACGTCGTCGAACCAGGACTCATCGAGGAGGCGGCGAACCTCCGTCGTCGCCGCGGCCACCCGTCTCCAATCGAGGTGGGGGACCGGCTGCGATATGGACATTTCATAGCCGAGATAGTCGATCAGGTCGGAGAGGGAAGACGAAGCGTCGGGTAGGTTCCGTTCCAGCAACGATCGATTGCGTTCGGCCATCGCTAGTTCGTACGTGAGCTCAATGACGCGCAATTCGGCACCTGCCGCGGTCCTATCGAACGGTGTGCCCGAGGCGGTGGCGAGCCAACCCAGTGCCGCGTCGAGATCTGCCTCGATCACGTTCGCGGCGCGAGATTGGAGCGGAGCTCGGTACCTCTCACGGGGCGAAGGCGGGGCAAGATCCCACAACAACTGCTCCTCGGCTTCGCTCAAGAGCTGCCGACGAGCCGTCAAGTCCGCCGCGCTGTCCTCTGCCCAGAGTGACGCGATCACCATCGTGCTCGAGTCCACCGCGGGTCGCCCAACCCGAGCAGAAATCTGCATCACGTCGCCCCGGAGCGCCATTAGGCGGGTTCCCTTGCGCTCCACGCTTGCGGCCAACTCCTCCAACTGAACTGTGTCCCACCGGATCTCCATAGTCCCTCCCTTATTGATGTTATATCGTATTACATCGTCGTAAACAAGGACAAAGAGCGCGGCCGGGTTGAGGAACGGACCGCGATTTCGCCAGACTGTGACCAACCAGTAGGAGGTCGATTTGATCCGGCACGTCGCCATGTTCACCTGGACCGAAGAAGCGACCACGAACCAGATCAAGACGTTTGCCGCCAAGTTGTCGACCATGCCCGATGCCATCGACTTGATTCGTCGCTACGAGCACGGCGAAGACCTGGAGTTGGGGACCGCGACTGCCGACTACGTTCTGGTGGCCGATTTCGACACAGTCGAGGACTACTGGTCCTACTCGGGCCACCCGTACCACGTGGACTTTCTCCAAGAGTATGCCCAGCACATCATCGCTTCGGTCGCTCGAGCGCAATACCAGGTCATACCATGAGGAGACGGCACATTGACTGAGTCCCTCGACTCGTCGGCCAAGCTGAACCTGGCGTACTGGATGCGCCTCACGCGCACGCTGGATGAGGCGCTGGTGGCAATGTGGAAACAGGGGCGCGGGGTCGGCGGCACATTCTCGGGAAGGGGCCACGAGGCGATCGCAGTCGGCGCCGGCTATGCCCTCGGCCCCGACGACGTGGTAGCGCCGATGCATCGAGATCTGGGCTGCTATCTCGTCCGCGGAATGTCGGCGGAGCGCATCATGGCGAATCAACTCGGCAAGGAGCCGGGGGTGACCCGGGGCCGCGATGCCAACTTGCACGGCATGGGCGACCTGGAATTCAACATCATCGGCTTTGTCAGCCATCTCCCTCAGTCGCTCCCGGTCGCGCTGGGGGCGGCAATGGCTTTTCAGTACCGCGAAGAGCCCCGGGTCGCGCTGACCTTCACCGGGGACGGCTCTTCCAATACCGGCCTATTTCACGAGACGCTCAATCTGGCAGCCGTGCAGAAAGCCCCTTTCGTCCTGGTTGTCGAGAATAACCAGTACGCGTATTCGACTCCCTTGCATGAGCAGATGGCAATCGACGACATTGTCGTGCGGGCTCAGGCGCATGGCGTTGTTGGGGAAATCGTCGACGGGAATGATGTTGCCGCAGTGCATTCGGTGGTGTCCGCCGCGGTGGTCCGGGCTCGTGGAGGCGGCGGCCCCACGTTGATCGAGGCCAAGACGATGCGGATGCTGGGACACGCAATTCACGACGGCGCCGAATACGTGCCGAGTCAGTTGCTCGAGGAGTGGGAGAAGCGCGATCCGGTGACGCTCTGGGAGGACGCTCTCATCGAGCGGGGCGTGCTGTCACCCGCCACGCTGGAGAGGCTCCACAGCGAATGCCGCGACGAGGTCGAGGCGGCTATCGCCTATGCCGAGAAGGCGCCGCTTCCGGATCCGGCGACCGTAGCCAATGGGGTGTACGCGCCGTGACAGAACCTCGCCAGCTCACTTATCTCGACGCCATAGCCGAAGCACTCGTGGTCGAAATGGAGAATGATCCGAATGTCATCGTTCTCGGTACCGACGTTGGTGGCAGTTTTGGCGGCGCTTTCAAAGTGACCAAGCGGGCCGCCGCTCAGTTCGGGCCGCTCCGAGTGAGGAACATGCCGATGACCGAACTCGCCTTCATCGGCGCCGCCAGCGGTATGGCGCTCATGGGAATGCGTCCCGTGATCGAGGTTCAGTTCGCCGACTTCATCACAACCGGCTTCGACAGCATCGTGCAGTACGCGGCGACCACCCACTACCGGTGGGGAGCTGCGGTGCCGTGGGTGATCCGTGCCCCCAGCGACGGTGGGATCCGGTCGGGCCCGTTTCACAGCCAGAACCCCGAAGCGTGGTTCGTTCACACCCCCGGGCTCAAAGTCGTGGCACCGGCGACTCCCGCAGACGCCAAAGGAATGCTGCTGGCGGCGATCCGCGACGACAACCCGGTGGTCTATTTCGAGGCCAAGCCTCTGTACCGATCTCTGAGAGGCCCCGTTCCCGACGGCTCCGAGGCCACGCCGCTCGGTGTCGCTCGCGTCGCCCGGGCCGGTGATGACCTATCGATCATCACATACGGTTCGACAGTCCACGATTCGGTTCAGGCCGCCGCCGAGGTAGCCGGTGACGGGATCAGCGTCGAGGTGCTCGACTTGCGGTCCCTCAAACCGCTGGACACCCGGGCCGTTCTCGAGTCGGTCGCCAAGACAGGTCGCGCTCTTGTTGTGCACGCCGCCAACCGAATGGCAGGGGTCGGAGCCGAAGTCGCCGCGATCATTGCCGAGGAGGCTTTTGGCGATCTCGATGCTCCGGTTCGGCGATTGGGTGGAATGGACATCCCGATCCCGTTTAGCCCCCCGCTTGAAGATGCTTACCGGGTGGGCCCGCACGATATCGCTCGCACAATCCGCGAAATGGCCGCCTGGTAGGTGCCGCGCCACAGCGGACGCGTCATAACGCCGGGTGGTGGTAGCGCTTGCTGGCAGGCGACGTGTGAGTCCCCTAGGCCGAGTCGCGTTGCTCCCACTCATCGACTGCCATCCAAGAGGGGCGATGTTCCTTCCTGGCGCCGTAACTCATACGGCGAATGCGTGCTTCGACTTCGGCCGCGTCATCGAACTGTGTCGACGACAGAGCGCGCATTCGGGACATCAGCTTGGCCTCATGGCTCTCAGACTGATCGTCAGAATCAGTCCGGGCGTCGTCTTTCCTCTTCCAGAGCCACTTCATCCCGGGTATATCGGCAGCAACACACGATCACTTGAACACTCTCCGTAGCCCTTTCTCCTCCCCCGTCGGACGCCGCGCGGCAGTGCGGAAAGAGAACCTGGCCACCGCTGTGCAGGAGTTGCGTACAACTCCAAAGGAATCCGAAGGATTCCCTCACCCTTTGGGCGCCTCAAAAAGCCTCGGCACAACTCGGTACGGGGGCTACCGGCAGGACCGCAAGCCCCCCAAACGTTTCCCAACTACGTCGTGAAACGGGGGCGAGATCTCCTACCCGCGGAACAGTTTGCCGGCGGCGGCGTGTTCTTTCAGGATGTTCGCCGGCTCGAAACGGGATCCGTGCTCTTCAGCTAGCGCCTCCAGTTTGGCGACGATCTCTTTGGCGCCCATCGTGTCGAGGTACGAGAACGGCCCTCCGGTGAAGGGGGGGAACCCGAGCCCAAAGATGGCACCGACATCGCCGTCGCGAGCGCTGCGCAGAATTCCCTCCTCCAGGCAGCGGGCCGCTTCGTTGATGAATTGCAGGCCCACCCGATCCTGGATCAGTTCACGGTCCATCGACTTGTGCGAGTCGACCCCGATAACGGCGTAGACCGATTCGTCGACGGCGCCCTTCTTGCCATCCTCGTAGAGGTAGAAGCCGCGGCCGTTCTTGCGGCCCTTGCGGTCGTCGGCCACCAGGCCATCGAACCCGGCAGGCGGGGTCATCCGATCGCCGAATTCCTTCTCCATGATCTTGCCGATCTTGGCCCCGACGTCGATGCCGACCTCATCCGACAGAGTGACCGGGCCCACCGGGAATCCCCACGCCACCATCGCCTTGTCGATGTCCTCTACCTCGACCCCTTCGGTGAGGAGGTAGTAGACCTCGTTCATGTAAGGCCCGAGTACCCGACTGGTGTAGAAGCCGGTGCCATCGTTGACGACGATCACGGTCTTGCCCTGCTTCTTGCCGAAATCGACGCAGGTGGCGGTAACCCAGTCGGCCGTCTGATCTGTGACGATGATCTCGAGCAGCGGCATCTTCTCAACGGGCGAGAAGTAGTGCATCCCTATGACCCGTTCGGGGTGAGTTGCCTTGGCCGCGATGTGCGCGATCGGGATCGATGAGGTGTTCGAAGCGAAGATCGTGTCGTCGCCGACGATTGCTTCAACGTCCGCGAGGATGTTCTGCTTCAGCGTCAGATCCTCGAACACCGCCTCGATGACCAGATCGACGTTGCCGAAGCCGTTCCAATCGGTGGTGCCGGTCACGAGTTGCATTGCCTTGTCGGCAACCCGCTGGCGCATCCGCCGCCGCTTCACCTGTCCGGCAAGATACTTGGACACGTAGCCGAGCCCGCGAGCGACGCCGGCATGGTCGATCTCCTTGATCCGAGTCGGAATGCGGGCGTTCGTGGTGTTTACTGCGGCGATACCGCCTCCCATGAGACCTCCACCAAGGACTGCCACTTTGCCGATCGAGCGGGGAATCGCGTTGGTGTCGATGCCGGAGTCCTTCTTGAGGTCCTGGCTGGCGAAGAAGATCGACATCAGCGCCTTTGCTTGGGGCGAGGTGATCAACTCGCCAAACTCGTCGAGCTCTGCCGCATAGCCGGCCTCGATGCCATGATCGACGCCCGCCTTGACGGCGCGCAGAGCAGCTTCGGGCGCCGGGTAGTTGCCTTTGGTCTCGGCGAGCAGCTTCTCCTCAGCCTTGGCGAACAGCACCTTGCGCCCCATCGGGTTGTCTTCGAGGGCCAACTCCTGCAGATGAGCGGGCGAAAGCCAGCTTTTGAGCTTGCCGAACGAGAATCCATCGGCGTTGTCATCGCTGGACCGGCCGATCGCCTCCAGCGCACGCTTCCTGGCGATCTCGAGGAGGAACTCTCGAGGCACGACCTCATCGACGAGTCCCATCTTCAACGCTTTGCGCGGCCTGACCGACTTGCCGGTGAGGATGATGTCGAGGCCGGCGGCGAGGCCAATGAGGCGGGGCAATCGTTGCGTTCCCCCGGCACCCGGGATCAAGCCGAGCTTCACCTCGGGCTGGCCGAACTGGGTCGCCTTCTCGTCATTCGTCGCGATTCGCATCGAGCACGCCAGGGCGAGCTCCATCCCGCCGCCCAGACACGGCCCATGGATGGCGGCGACAACCGGCTTGCCGTGTTTTGTCGTCAACTCCTCGAGACGGCGAAAACCCTTGTGGGCTTCGTTGAGCAACCCTACGGAGTGCTCTGCGTCGTCGATCTGGCGAAGCCATCGAATGTCGGCGCCTGCCAGGAAGTTGTTCGGCTTGGCGGAGCCGATGACCACCGCCTTGATCGCCGGATCCGTCTCGAGCCGGTCGAGTAGAGAGAACAGGTCGCCTGCCAACTCAGGGCCGAGGGTGTTCATCGGGTCGCCCTCACGGTCCATGAGGATGGTGGCGACGCCGGCGTCATCGACCTCGAATTGGATGTGGGTCAGTTTCATCTCAGTGGGAGTCACGAGAGTCCTTTCAGCGTTCGAGGATGAGAGCTGCACCGAGCCCGCCGGCGGCGCATTGCGTGACGAGGGCGGTCCCCGCGTCACGTCGCACGAGTTCGTTGGCCATTGTCAGTGCTTGCCTGGCGCCGGTCGCCGCGAACGGGTGTCCAAGCGATATTGAACCGCCGTACAGGTTCAGTTTGTCGAGGTTGATGGCACCGATGGCGGTGTTTCGTCCGAGATGCTTCTTGGCCCATTCGACAGAACCGAACGCCTGGATGTTCGACAGCATCTGGGCGGCGAATGCCTCGTGCATGTCGATCACGTCGATGTCGTCCATTTCGAGCCCGGCCCGATCAAGCGCCCGCGGCGAGGCATATGACGGTCCCATCAGCATCTGGCCGGACGGGTCGAGCCCGGTGAACGCCCACGAACGGATGAACGCTCTGGGCTCGAAGCCGAGCCGTTGCGCCGTCTTCTCTTCCATCAGCAAGACGGCCGCGGCTCCATCCGTCAGCGGCGACGAATTGGCTGCCGTCACGCTGCCGTACTTGCGGTCGAAGACCGGGCGGAGGGATGCCAGCTTCTCCAGGGTGCTGTCCCCTCGCGGGATTCCGTCTCTGGTGACGGTCTCCTTGTATCGGGGAGGGATGGGCAGTGCCATGACTTCGTCATCGAACACGCCTTTCTCCCATGCTTCGACGGCCTTGAGGTGGGATTCATAGGCGTACACATCCTGGTCCTCACGCGAGATCGTGTTCTCCCGTGCCATCTTCTCGGCGGCGTCGCCCATTGTCAGGCCGGACGAGAGGTCGGCCAGCGCCGGGGGCCGCGGCGCCAGGTCTTTCGGGCGGACCGCCGAGAAGGCCCTGATCTTGGATGGCAGGTCCTTGGCAGCATTGGCGGCCATCAGGGCGTCGACAACCGCATCGTCGTATGTGATCGGCGGCTTGGAAAGCGAGTCGGCGCCGCCGGCTACCACGATGGCGGCATCACCGCTGAGAATGGCCTGGCTCCCGCTGACGATGGATTGTGTGGAAGTGGCGCACGCCCGGCTGACGCTGTAGGCATCAACAGAAGCCGGCATGTTGTTGCGGAGTACCACTTCACGGGCGATGTTGGGAGCAGTGACTTCGGGAACCACTGCACCGAACACAACCTGGTCGACTTCTCCCGGATCAAGATTGGCGCGCTGTATGAGCTCATTGACCACGATGGCGCCGAGGTCGAGAGCCGAGAGATCGCGATACGCAGTTCCCGACTTGAAGAACGGAGTGCGCAGCCCGTCGACGATGGCGACCCGGCGCTGGTTGATCTTGCCTGGGTAATTCTTGGCCATGGGTCCTCGCAGACTTTGAGTGAGTGTTCTAATTCTACGGCTGTTCCTGCCTGACGGGGCCGCGCGTGTTGGGGGAGGAGCCGAGCGCCGGCTTGAACCGAGACTCTGTCGCGGACGTGGACCGCGAGATGTTGGCGTCGCGCCTCCACAGCCCCCCTCGGCTCCTCGTTCCTCGTCGCCACAACTCGGTACGTTTGGCTTTCGTCTGGACCCAAAGGCGGTACGGCAATGCCGCTCGGGAGTTGCGTAGCAACTCCAAAGGAATCCGAAGGATTCCTCCTCACCCCAAACCCACCCCGCCCCCCAAAAGTTGCCGGACTACG
>Ga0316187_10002728_pt1 | contig 15378 bp, 14 predicted proteins | sample CroRivburrow1_MG_FD_204927 | JGI IMG/M metagenome (GOLD analysis project Ga0316187, IMG submission 204927) | Coastal sediment microbial communities from Maine, United States - Cross River worm burrow 1 | ecosystem: Environmental > Aquatic > Marine > Coastal > Sediment | place: USA: Maine... | reverse complement strand
AATTCACAAGCCATTGTTGTGTCTTCCCGTGTAAAATAGTCATTGTTAGTCGGAAATGGGGGAAATAAGATGGTGAAGCTATCAACCCTGCTGGGCCGAATTCTTTGCTGGCTAGGGTTTCATGACTATCGTATCGTTAATGTGACCTTTGAATTTGGGGCTGACGCAGTCGAAAAGGATGAATGTCGTCGATGCGGCGCCACCAGGACTCACCTGGCCTGACTAGAATGATTTAGCCGTTAATACTGGCCCGATAGCAGACCCTCGCTAAACCCTGGCTGGCAGCAAACTTCGGCAAGGTGCGGACCCGGCCACCGGGAGGCAAGTCATGGCCTTTTGGGAATTATCCCGCCGATCAGACTTTCTCCGATCGGATCGAGCTTTCCATCCACTTCGTCCTCCGTTCCGCGTTCGCTATAAACAGCGTCAATAGCCCTCCGATTCCACAACGGATGCAAAAATACAATGCCCTTGATTGTCATTACCAGGGGAAATTCTGCATTGGCGGGGTTCCTGTCCAGGATGTGCAGTTGGTATCTAATCGCCCACTGGCCGTGTAACTCCGCTGATGAACTGCTGAAATCCAGTGTCTCATACCGCGGGCTGTGCTCCTGTATTTTAGATTCGATGAATTCTTTAAAGGCCTCTTTGCTTTTGAATACTGTTGGCAGACCCCTGATTTGAATGGTTGCGTTGAATGAATGCGTCGGGGACAGTGGGCTGAAGAAAAAAACCGCAATATGCGGCTTCTGCCTGTCACGATGCAAGCGCCAGCGTTTATCGTCAGGCTGTTGCACTGAGAATCCTTTGAAGTTTATTTCTGGCTCGGCCGCGTAGGCGGTGATTGATAGACACAATCCAATAAACGCAATCGCTATCGTCATCCCGAGTAAATTCTTTACCCTGTGATGTTCACCTGTATCTGTTTGCAGCCAGTGATGAATTGATAAAAGAGCTGGATTCCACATGGCATTGCCCTCGCGCCTCTATTCACGATGCATGAAGATCAGACCATTGGAACCGGGATACCATGATGATTTGGATCAATACTTAATACGACAGGTTTTGCAACGGGTCGACCTCCAGGAAAGACTTCGGAATATAAAACGCCTGATGCAAATTCAATATTATACGTTGTCTGAATCCCATTATTTCGTGGATTCAGCGCGCTGTTTCGTAATGCTGCAGGCATTCTGTTTCGCGCCCGCGCACCACCCGCCGGCCCTGCAGGCTACCATGCGTCTCGGTGACCACGGTGTGCTGCCCTTCGCGGTGATGGTCGTCATAAAAGTAAATCACGACCCAGTCAGTCGTGTGCCCGAGCTGGTGTGCACGCGCCGTATTGGAGTAGAGCGCGGTGAAATGCCAGTGATCATGAATCGTGTGTAAAATTGGCAACCAGGCCTGGTTTTCAGGATTGAAACGTTTCGGCGCAATCCGCGGCAATTTGCCAGCCCGGGCTTTTTGCCGGTACTCGTTATCCACGCGCAGAATCAGTTCGAGCGGCGGGACCTCGCTGGCTCGAGCGACCGGCCTGAACTGCCGGCGCTGCTCGCCGAGGTGCATTTGCAGCCAGGCCTCGATCGCTGCACGACGCTTGTTGCCGAGACCTTCCACCTGGTGCAACTGACCTGCATGCAACGCGTTTTCCAGCGCCTCGAGACTATCGACGTGCAACTGGTCATGAATGCGCTCAGCCAGCACTCTGCCGACGCCCGGAATCGACCGGAAAAGCCAGACCGGATCGGCAGCACCCCTCAAGTTTTCCAGGCGCGACATGCGACCGATGGCGACATATTCGTAAATTGAGCGCGCAATGCCTTCGCCGATTCCAGGCAGCTCGACCAGGCCCTCGATACCCCTCGCCTGCAGGAGCTCTGCGATGTTTCTCCCCAGGTTGTCGAGCGTATCGGCGGCGTGCAGGTAGGCGTTAACGCGAAACGGGTTGGCCTGTTGCTCTCTCAAGAGCTGTGCGATTTCACGCAGTTTTGTGGCTACCTCGTGGTTGAAATCCTGCATTTTTAATCCCCCTCGACCTTGCCAACAGCTGGAATTGTAAACACTCCATTCTTAACACAATCAGGTCATCAGAGCCTTAACTAATTAGTAAAAATCAGGGGTATTATTGTCTAAAGCTGGCTCCTGCGGACGTAGCGATCCGACCACATGTGCTTGTGGGCTTGAAGCAGGGATGTTTGCTGGCCACGACTTGAATTCGGATGCACTCGAAAACGGGTGCCTGGGGATAGTGATGTCCGAGGTAGACTTTAGCCAGGATTCCCGATTTCGACCGGATAGAAATTTACAGTGTATCCTTAGCGGAGCAGTCGACTGCAAAGGACAGTTGCCGGGCTTGAGTCGTATAAGTCAAAAGTCCGATTTAATCGAAGCGCTCGAAATACCTAGAATTTTGAAATATAGCCCAGGCTTATTGCCGAAATTTCATAATTGTCTTCATTCACGTACATCATGTACTCGATATTGGAAAACGTATTATTCACCCCGAAACCAAGGGACAAGTCCCTATCGTTACTACTGTATGACGTATCAGCTTCATCCCGGGTCAATTCATCTAAATTAAATCCGAGGGCGACATAAGCAGATCCATCCTGTTTGCCATTGGTACGGACAATACTATAGGTGCCGAACAAGGGAGTAACTCCCGGGCCAATATAGCTTTCCATAGTGCTTCTGTTTCGAGCCAGCGCATTATTTATCAACTCCTCTTTGGTCGTCAAATTAAGACTTGTAAACTGCGCGTATCTACCTAACCAGAAGGTTGGTTTTTTCTCATTGGATCCATCTTTATGATTGGTAATCAGGTTGTGTTGAAATCCATCGGTGGCTCGACCCTCATCTGCTGCCAATGAAGATGAGCTGTAAAGAAGCGCGATCGCTAAGATAAATAATATTTTGTCCATTTGGTTTACCCTTATTATTTATTTCTATGCTTTCCGTTAGCAGATTTGATCAGGGGGGAAGCTTCCCTGCCCTCTAATTCAAGTTCAGATTTCGGGGAAATGGCAGGAGGCAACCGCATCTCCCGACCAACGGTATGAAAAACTTTGACTGGCCGATAAACGGTATAAAAAAAGATCGATTATAATTCCAATCCGGAAAATCCATAGGTCTCGGAGATGCCACTCGCGTTAAGGCAAAACAGTAAAATATCTTTTGCAGTCAAGACTTTTGTTTTTAATTCATGTTAATTGTGATGACGATCACATTAATTTATAAACCAAAGCGGACTTCCCCCGAGCCCTCGGACACTCGTATACTGCATGAAAATAAATTGTAGATTTCGGTTTTTTACATCGGGTATTACTATCAATCAAACCAGCATAATTTAATGTCACTGTGAGAACGATATGTTCATCGGTCACTTCGCCATTGCCCTTGGGGCGAAAAAATACGCCCCCCAGGTATCGCTGGGATTGTTATTTCTCGCATGCCAATTAGCAGATTTAATATGGCCTGGCCTGGTGCTACTGGGGATAGAGACGTTTGAGATTGAGCCGGGTAACACGGCGTTAACTCCTTTGAACTTCACTCACTACCCGTATTCACACAGTCTGCTGGCGCTCTCTATTTGGAGCACACTGCTTGCCGGCCTTTACTCGCTGCTACGTTCGGGAGGCAAAAGGGCCGCAATGGTGATCGCCCTGGTCGCGGTTAGTCACTGGTTCCTGGATTTCCTGACGCATCGCCCGGATATGCCGATAACCTTTAACGAAGAGACCCTGGTCGGTCTGGGCCTTTGGAACTTCCCAGTTACAGCCGTATCCCTGGAGCTACTGTTATTTTCGCTAGGCGTCTGGATATATGTTCGCCAAACACGGGCACTGAATAATATCGGCGTCTATGGAGTATGGGGAATAGTCCTATTTCTACTGACAATATATCTTGCAAACATATTAGGTCCCCCGCCCCCGTCAGTTACGGTCGTTGCATGGTCAGCACAGGCACTTTGGCTATTAGTCGCATTGGGATTTTGGGTCGATCGGCATCGAGTGCCCGTTGTTGAAGATCGATCTTAAGGGCAAACCAACCAGCACAACCATGTTCGAGTCGGGGCGTTCATCAACACGATTCCTCAAGATGGACAATCGTCTGGTAGTTACCTGGAGCTATTCCAGTGCAGCGGGGTAGGTTGGTGCCGGAAAGAGGAATCGAACCTCCGACCCACGCATTACGAATGCGTTGCTCTACCAACTGAGCTATTCCGGCGCGGAGAATGGACGTATTTTACGGTTCTGCAGCAAGCTTTGCCAAGCCCTGAAACGAGGGAATATTATAAGACTTTCAAAACAGCGAATCGACCGATATAGACCTCGTGGCAGTCGAGGGAAGTAAACCGAGGTAGCCATAGCCAGCTAAAAGTCGAGGGCAATAGAACAACCACTTCGGTCTTTAACAGTGGGCGCCCAATTACTGCCGGTCGCTCTCAGGCGCTTTTCCGTCCCTGGGGTCTTCATCAGCCAGCTCTTCCAGAATTCTCTTTTCCAGAATTTTCCTGTCTTCGTCGGTCTGTATTACCGTGAGATCGTCGTCATCGTTCATAACAACAACGAATAGTCTAAAAATCCATAAGTTACAAGCAGTATTACAACAAAAGCTGGACGATGAACATCAAGCCAGTTCAGCGCTACCGGCCCTGGAACCCCGTCACAACGGAAAATACAGCGGTCGGCACATGGAAAAAAGGCCTTACCTCGCCAGGCCACTGGGCTGCCCTTCGGTAACCCTTTAAACGTCCACGATGGCAGTAGTAATTGACGACAAGTAGTACGCTTGCCTGCAGTTTCGGGCAATGCACGCTGACAGGAATTTTGCAGGCCACCGATATAGCGTAATCAACCTAGTCCTCGAGCGCTGCGATACAGCATTCGACATCGCTGCTGTCATTGTAAAGATGCGTTGAAATGCGCAACCTGCCAAATCCCGCGTAAGCACCCCAGATCAATATCTGCTGCCGCTCCAGCTGTTGTCGAACCGTTTCGAGGTTTTGCGCCATGAAGCAGACATTACCGGCGCGTTGTGCATTCTCACAAGGGGTCATGAGTTCAAAACCGAGCGATTTCACCGCATCATAAATCATGCCGCTGAGGGTCAAAGCGTGTTGCTCAATCGCATTGATGCCCGTCTTTAAGATATGGTCTAAGGCATTGTTCAGGATGTAGACGCTGATAAAACCGGCATTCCCGGGTTGAAATCGATGGGCGCTCGCTTGCAGTGAAAATTCTGCCGGCCTTTCCCAGCCACCATGTTCTACGGCGTTATTCCAGCCCAGGAATGGCGGGCGGAAATCGGGCAACCGTTGGCGATTGACGTAAAATACCGCTGCGCCATGAACGCCGAGCAACCACTTGTAACAACTCGACACCATGATATCGGCAAGACTCGCATCAACCGCAACCACGCCGGCGGCATGCGTCGCATCAAGCAGTAACAAGGCTCTGGAAGATCTGACCATCCGCGACAGCGACTCCAGGTCGATACGCTGACCGGTGAACATACTGACCTGGCTGATGGTCACAACCCGGGTTCTGGCATCGATCAGGGTGGCAATATCTTCGAGGTCGATGAACCAGTTTTTGTGCCGTACAACTCGAATCTCGACACCCAGTGATGCAAATCGAGTCCATGGCAGTATGCCTGACGGGAATTCGACATCTGCTACCACCACATTGTCCCCGCTTTTCCAATCGATGCCATAGGCCACGTTATTAATCCCTTCCGACGCATTGGACAGGAAGGTTATCTCTTCAGGGCTGACCGAAAATAGCCGCGCACATTTCCCCCGTGCAAGTTCGACCATGTCCGCCTGCAGCGCGCGAGCCTGTTCGCCCAGGGACTTATCAGCCATGAACTGGTCCATAGCCCGCCGGTGGGATTTCAACATGGGGGATTCGCCCCCCGCGGCAAGGTGAGTAATTTCGTCGAGCCCGACGAATTCCGATTTTGCTATCAAGGATCGAATCAAGGCAGTTCCTCCGTTATCCGGGCGTCGTAAAGATTTGCATGTTTCAATATCCGGCACACTATCATTAACCGCCTGCTGCCAAAAGACGTCCTTTTTGCGGTCATCTAACAACAAAGGGCATCAGTGATGCGGCATCCGCTCGCTGGCCGGTCTTAGGTATACTGCCCCGAACCTCCCGGAAATTAAGGTTACCCAGTGAATACCGCGCCAATCCTTTACTCGTTTCGTCGCTGCCCCTTTGCTATGCGTGCGCGCATGGCATTGGCCAGCAGTGGAATCCAGGTAGAACTTCGCGAGGTAAAACTCAGCGATATGCCGGAATCGATGCTGAAACTATCGCCCAAGGCGACGGTACCGGTTCTGCTCACGAGTGAAGGACTGGTAGTTGATGAAAGTCTCGATGTGATGGTCTGGAGCCTGTCGCTAGCTGACCCGCAACATTGGCTGGATATCAACGAAGCAGCAAACCAGCTCATAAAGCGCTGCGACGAGGAATTCAAACCGTTGCTCGATTGCTACAAATACGCGGACCGCCATCCCGATCTCAGCCAGGCCGAGCACCGAATCCGGGCGGAAGTATTTTTGCGCGAGCTGAACCAGTTATTGAGCCTGCACGCCTATTTGGGCGACGATCGATGTCGGCTTCCCGATGTGGCTATCTTCCCTTTTATCCGACAGTTTGCCGGTGTCGACGCCGCCTGGTTTGAGGGCTCTGAGTATGCATTGCTCAGGCACTGGTTAAATAAAATGCTCAGCAACCCCCTGTTCCAAAAAGTTATGCACAAATACCCGTTTTGGCAGCCAGGAGACAAGACTGTTTATCTATAAAGCGTCAACATAAGCGGCGGCCCGCCAGGGCCACCATAACTGCCCAGGCCAGGATTGTCGGTATTTCTCAACCCGGGCGTGAGCCACCAAATCCCGCAATGTTGCCATTGATCGTGGAATTGCGCGCATCCAGCTCGGACACGCCAGCGACGCAGATGCCGGCACGCTCACCCCCGGAGCATCGCTTGTGCAGTAAACCGACGCTCAAACTCGATGGGTTAGCGATGAGGAGCGCCCCGAATTCGACGCTGGCAACAATGTGTGGTAAATCGTTGTTTACGATCCCGCAACAAAACTGAAACTACCGCACTCCATGGGAGGCAGCATGAGCGATTACTACGACCTGGGAAGCTACAGCCGCAACATATCGACCTCGTCCCCCGCAGCGCAACTCTGGTTCGACCGGGGCCTGAACTGGACCTATGCATACCATCACGAAGAAGCCATCGAGTGTTTTAAAAAGGCGCTCGAACAGGACCCGGACTGCGTGATGGCGCACTGGGGCATCGCCTATGCGAGCGGGCCGAATTACAACAAGCAATGGAGTGACTTCGAGGACGACGAGAAGCAGGCCTGCCTGGACGCAGCGCGTGGCCTGGTGGAAGCGGCCAAACAACAGCTCGACCACGCCGACGACATCGAGCGCGGGCTGATCGAGGCGCTCACCGAACGTTATCCCGACGACCCCGGAATCGAAGACTTCGGCCCGTGGAATGATGCCTTTGCTAACGCGATGCGCAAGGTTTACCAGGCGCACCCCGCAGACCTGGACGCCTGTACCTTGTTTGCCGAAGCAATCATGAATCGCACGCCGTGGCAGCTCTGGGACTTGCCGACCGGCAAGCCGGCGCTGGGCGCCGATACCGCGGAAGCGATCGAAGTGCTCGAAACCGCGTTTACGCAACTGGCGCATAAAGGATCGAAACGGCATCCGGGGCTGCTGCACATGTACCTGCACCTGATGGAAATGTCACCACACCCGGAAAAAGCACTCAGCGCCGGCGATGCGTTGATCGACCTGGTGCCAGATGCCGGGCACCTGCAGCACATGCCGACGCATGTCGATGTTTTATGCGGCGATTACCAGAATGTCGTGCTGCGCAACCACCGGGCGATTCAGGCCGATCGCAAATACCTCGAACGTTCCGGCCCGATGAATTTTTACACCCTGTATCGCTGTCACAATTATCACTTCAAGATTTACGGCGCGATGTTTCTCGGCCAGAGGCAGGTGGCGCTCGACACCGCAGACGAACTCGCGGCATCGCTGCCGCCGGAGGTAGTCGAACCCATGGCCGATTGGGTCGAGGCCTTTTACCCGATGAAACAGCACGTGTTGATCAGGTTCGGCGAGTGGGAACAGATCAAACAACAGAAACTGCCGCAGGATCCGGCGCTGTATGCGTTTACCCTGGCGCTGATCCACTATGCCAAAACCGTGGCCCATGCCGCGACCGGTGACATTCCAGCGGCCGAGGCTGCGCGTGAGGATTACCTGGCTGCCAAGGCAGCAATGCCCGCAACCCGGACCATTTTCAACAATATCTGCCTGGATATTCTGACGGTGGCCGAGGCCATGCTGGAAGGTGAGTTGAGTTACCGCAAGGGTGATTTTGACACGGCATTTGCGCACTTACGTCGTTCGGTCGAACTCGACGACACCCTGCCCTATGACGAACCCTGGGGCTGGATGCAACCCACCCGTCATGCACTCGGCGCCCTGTTGCTCGAGCAGAGCCGCATCGATGAGGCCGAGGCGGTATACCGGGCCGATCTCGGTTTCGATAACACGCTCGCGCGCGCCTGCCAGCATCCGGGTAACGTCTGGAGCCTGCACGGCCTGCACGAATGCCTGACACGACTGGGCCGTGACGCAGAGGCCATGTTGATCAAACCCGCGCTCGATAAAGCGCTGGCGCGAGCCGATGTCAAAATTCGCTATTCCTGCTATTGCCGCGGCATGTAACCACGCTTGCTTGCGTACCCTGCATGGCCACTGCTATCGCTGTTGGGTAGCCTGCTATCATCCGAAGGCACCGGAAGGGGGACACAGACCCAGAAGTAGCGGAAGGGACATGCACTTTCGAAAAGCCGAAATCCTGTTCCCGGAGCCAAAATCGCTAATCTTAACGGCCGGGCCAGGAATCCTGAGCCCGGTGACTAGCCTGCGGCAGTGAAGCAGTGTGTGTCCATGAGATCTGCGGGATTTCGGGTAAATGTGTAGCCGCTCGCGGGGGTCGTGCGCGCCGCTCGGTGTCGACCGCCGCCGCACTGTGCATCGCCTCGTCAGGACAGCATCACGCCGCTCTGCTTGATGCCGTCGAAGATGAACTGCATCGCCAACGCCGACAGCAGCACGCCCATGACGCGGGTGATCACGTGCATTCCCGTTACCCCGAGCAGGCTCTGGATTTTACCGGCGAGCAACAGCGATATGAAGGTCAGCAGCAGGATCGCAATCAGCGAAGCGACGACGACCGCCTGCCCGGTGGCGTCGCCCTGCTGGTTCGACATCAGCAGGATCGACGCGCCCATGGCGCCCGGCCCGGCGATCAGTGGCGTCGCCAGCGGAAACACCGAGATGTCAGATTTCGCGATCGCTTCCTGCGCCTCTTCGTCGGTGGTCGAGGTGCCACCCGAGGTTCGCGCAAAAACCATTTCGATGCCGATCAGCAGCAGCAGGATTCCGCCCGCGGCGCGCAGCGCGGCCAGCGAGATGCCAAGACCCGTGAGCATGTATTCGCCAACCAGCGCAAAGGTGAGCAGGATACCGCCACCGATGAGCGTGCCGCGAATCGCGGTCGCTCGTCTTTGCCGGGAGTCCTGGTTGGCGGTGAGCGCGGCAAACATGGCGGCAACGTCGAGCGGGCCGATGGTGGCGAAGAAGGTCGCCAGGGCCACCACTGCAATGTCCATCATCGTCTTAAGTATCCACGGGATTCGTGGTGACAGTATACCGGTTTCGAATTCGGAGAGAGTTAACGCATTTTGCATCAAAAATATAGCGGCGCTTGAAGCATTCATCTTTTACCCGGGTTCGGGGCGCTGCATGGGCACGGCACTGGATGGCGGGCATCGGATGGGATACACTTTCGAATAGTCGAAATCCTGTTCCCTGATCCAAAATTACTAATCTGAACGGCCGGGCCGGGAATCCTCCGCCTGGTGGCTAGCCTGCGTCAGTAAAGAAGCGTGTGTCCGATGAGGTCACCCTGCCATGAGGTTAATGAGGTTACGCAAAATAAAACGTACATCAGCGGTCTCGCGCAAGCCAGGCTCGATTACTGCCAGGCGTCACTGCTACTTTTTACGAAACCCATACCGAAACTCACATTTCGAATCGCCTTTCATAATTGTCTTTGACCTGACGAGTGTTACTTCGTTATTACTTATACTAACGGTATGGTTATCCAGTTCACAGGTGAGAATTGAGCCCAATTCTGGCTCCCCGATTCGCAGAAAATACTGCGCATATCGGCATCCAACAACATCCAGATCCAACGCTTCAGGGCCATCTCTCAGGTGCTCGATTTCTACATCATCGCCGATTGTGACCAGCAGTTCTTCTGTCAATGCAGCCCACTTCTCCTTACCGCTACCAGGTTTCGAATCGGCCAACATTTGATAGTGATCTCTCAAATGGCTGCGAAGGGATTTATAGACAAGCTCATTCGCTTTTTCCTCGCCCATTTCTTCTCTAAGACCCCTAAGTAATGGGATGAGTAGTTCACATTGAATTTTCACTCTCTCCAAAAGAGAGATACCTTCACCTGGATATGTTTCCATTATCGATTCTCAAAATTGTATTTTGTACGCATAACGCCTCGCATCAGCGGCGATCATTTCCGGGGCAGGCACGGTCACAACTTTTTCCCGGACACACCGGATGGGGTGTAATCCCCCCATATTTAAAATGTGCTTTGGGTAGTGATCACTATAGTCTTTGTATTCTACGTTCGACTCGTGCACCGAGTGCTTGTCAGTCACGTGATGTACCTCCGCTTGTTAGAGTCTAAATGAGTTCAACAGCCTATTTAATAGGTCTTTGACCTGTTAATTATTATTATCGGGTAAATGACCCGATAACAGGGAGTGACATCAGATACATGGTCAATCTACCCGGTTCTATATGAAAGTGCAGTTCGTGAATATAATTTCGTGGGCGTCCGTCGTTGGCGGACGCTGACCCTCGGCTAGCTGCACTGTTTCACCGCCCAGCGTTCTCAGCAACCAGCGGTTATCGATGAGCCCGGCATCGACAAGCGCCACCGTGGTGCCGCCGCTGCGCTGCAAAATCAGCTCGACATGCTCGGAATGTCCGCGCGTCAGCACCGGGAAGTGGCGAGCGGTCACGAACAGGTAATTGTCGCCGTTTTTTATCGTCGCGCGCACGGCGTAGATCATGCGCTGATCCATGACGTTCTGATCGTAGCTGGGTTCGAACGGGATCGGCACGGCATGGTTCGGGCTAATGCTGCCTCGCGCGAGCAGCGTGGCAGCCGCGTCAATGCGGGACAATTCCAGCAGCGTGACCTCGACACTGCTTACGGTGGCAGCGCGATGCGCTCGCGGTAAGTGCCGGTTACTGTCGCTGACAGGGAGGATGGCTTCGACACCGGTCCGACGGGTATCATGTTGCAGGCGCTAAGCATCAACAGCAAAACGCCGAGGCAGCCCAGCCAAAACCTGTGACTCGATCTCGCGTGGGTATAAGATGATGCTTCTCGACCGTCCAATCGGTCGTGCATGACAATATCCAGCCGGCAGCTACCTGGCGAATTATCTCGGCTGGCCCCCCGTTTTAGAGCGGCTGGCCACGCACGCCAGGGTTGCCGACGGAAATTCGCCGAACTGCAGCCGGTAAGCCTGTGCAAACCGGCCCGGATGCCTGAAGCCATAAGCGGCCGCAAGGCTGGCCACGGTGGTTTCTTCCGGGCGCATTTTCAATAGTTGCTCGCGCACGGCGTGCACCCTGCGCATGGCCAGGTATCGCACCGGCGAGACCCCGAAATAGTCCCGGAACAGGTATTCCAGGCTGCGCTGGCTGACGCCGGTCTCCACGCATAACTCCCCGATTCGGATCGCTTGATCGAGGTTGTCGCGAATGAACTCGTCGACCTGGTGGAACACCCGCAAGCGGGCCGCGGACGACAACCCGAATTTTTTCTGGTCCAGGCCCGTAACCGCGTCGAGCGCCTGCTGAAATTCGGTAATCAGCGCTTCGGCCATCATCGCGGCGTCGACGGGACACCCTGGATCCACACCGTCGGGCTGGCGGGAAATCTCGTCGAACAAGGTTTCGAGTCTATCGCCAAGCTGTCGTTTAGCCGGATTGAAGCCGGTAAATATCTCTACCCCGGACGAACTCGCCACCGCTATGCCCTGACTTTCGAGCTGTTCCCGGGGCAGCTGCAGAGAAACCCATTGCGTCCCTGCCGGCAGGTGATACGAATCCATGGCGGCGGCCTCCGGGAATACAACCAGGTCAAACTGGTCCAGGCGCGTTCCGTTGAGGTTGCCGGCTCGCTCGGCGTTCAGGATATATCCGAGCGTCACTCGATCATGTGCCATTGCGCCCATGACAAGCATATCCTGCGAATAAATTCCGGTATCCAGAATCACATCGCCCATCTGGCAGCGTAACAGGCGCCCGTGGAAATAACCGCTCGACATCTGCATATGCTCGAGACCGCTGTCCTTGACGGCAACCTCGCGCAGTTGCTCGGAACTGAAGGAATCCAGGGACAATAACCTTGTTAACTGACCGTCGGATTCTGCATTCATCGCTATCCTGACCCCATAATTTGCGAAAAATGGATATTCGCATTGTAACGCATTCGAAAATCAATAAAATACCCATTGGTTTTCAGGCTACGGTCTGAAATTACCCAAACTAAAACATCGCGGGAGTTTTGTCGTCCGACCATTCTGGCTGCAAAAATCATCGACGATGTCCCTTGCCGTTTGTAATGGACCTCGAACCTGATTTCTTTTGCTGCCCTCCCGGTCGTTCAAACTCTGGTTGGATCCAACCTAAATGCAGGTGCAAAGCATGTTCGAACAACGTAAAACGGCATTTCATGCCTCTATTTTTCTCTTCCTGGCTGGCTTGCTCGGGATGACCCCGGCGCAGGCGGCAAAGCCCAACGTCGTCGTCGTCTGGGGTGACGATATCGGTTACTGGAACATCAGTGCCTACAACCAGGGCATGATGGGCTATAAGACGCCAAACATCGACCGCATCGCCAAAGAAGGCGCGATGTTCACCGACTGGTACGGCGAACAGAGCTGCACGGCAGGTCGATCGGCCTTCATCACCGGCCAGAGCGGCTATCGCACCGGCAACCTCAAGGTCGGTCTGCCGGGTGCCAAGGAAGGTCTGCAGGCGCGCGACGTTACCCTCGCCGAGCTGCTCAAGGCGCAGGGCTACATGACCGCACAATTCGGCAAGAACCATCTCGGCGACCTCGATGAGCACCTGCCGACTGCCCATGGTTTCGACGAGTTCTTCGGCTCGCTCTACCACCTCAACGCCGAGGAAGAGCCGGAAAATCCCGACTACTTCAAGGACCCCGCGCTGATCAAGAAATACGCTACCCGCGGCGTGATCCACTCTTTCGCCGACGGTAGACCAATCAAGAGCACCGGGCCGCTGACGAAAAAGCGCATGGAGACGATCGACGATGAAGTCGCCGCACTGTCGCTGGACTACCTCGAACGCGCCAAGAAGGCTGGCAAGCCCTTTTTCATGTGGACTAACTTCACCCGCATGCACATCTGGACCCACCTGAAAGAAGAAGTCGAAGGGGTGACCGGTCTCGGCATTTATCCCGACGGCATGGTCGAGCACGACGCGCACGTGGGTCAGATTCTGGACAAGATCGACGAACTCGGCCTCACTGACAGCACCATCGTCATGTACTCCACCGACAATGGCGCCGAAATGATGAGCTGGCCCGATGGTGGAACGACGCCGTTTCGTGGTGAAAAAAATACCAACTGGGAAGGCGGTTACCGCGTGCCCACCACGATTCGCTGGCCCGGTGTAATCAAGCCCGGAACCGTCAGTAACGACATCTTCTCGCACATGGATATGCTGCCGACCATCGTCGCGGCTGCCGGTGAGCCCGATGCCAAGAGCAAGCTCATGAAGGGCATGAAAGTCGGCAACAAAACTTTCAAGGTCCACCTCGACGGCTATAATGTCACCGACGCGCTCGCCGGAAAGGGCCCGAGCCCACGTCACGAATTCTTCTATTTCAATGACGACGGTTCCCTGGTGGGACTGCGTTACGACCAGTGGAAGATCGTATTTGCCGAGCAGCGTTCTCATAACTACGAAGTCTGGCAGGAGCCCTTCATACCCCTGCGTCTGCCTAAAGTATTCAACCTGCGCAGCGATCCGTTCGAGCGGGCCGACCATGAGGCGATCGATTATCCCCGCTGGCGCCTGGAGCGCGCCTTCCTGCTGGTGCCGGCGCAGCAGTATGTCGGTAAATTCCTCGCCACCTTCAAGGAATTCCCGCCCAGCCAGAGAGTCGGCAGCTTCAGTCTCGACGCGGTGATGGAGACACTCAGCGCGCCGCCAGCAGGTGTTAACTGATCCAGCCTGGTTAAAGTATCTGGCAAACCACAGGGCTGTACCCGCATAAAACCGGGTACAGCCTTTTTTTATTTCTGACATGTCGAGAAAAAATCGCACCAACCATCCCAAGTCGGTTGCTTTGCCGTCGGCCCGGCAAGGGCTTCCGATCGAGCCCGTTTTAGGCGCACCGGTGCGCGTCCTGTGGCCGGTTCTGCTGCTGATCATTTCCGGTAGCGCCGCCTTGATCTACCAGGTGCTGTGGATCAGGCAACTGACGCACATCGTCGGCGTCGACGTCTACGCGGTTACCACCGGGGTCAGCGCCTTCTTTGCCGGACTGGCGTTAGGCGGATTGCTGCTCGGCAGGCTGGCGGACCGGGTGCGCAGGCCGTTACGCCTTTACGCCGTGCTGGAGATCGGTGTTGCCCTGGTCGGCGTCAGCATGACTTTCGCACTGGCGCACTCCGCCAGCCTGTTCGCAAACCTGGAGACGCAAAGCCCGGTGCTGGCCTGGAGCATGGTTTTCCTGATGGTCGGTAGCGGACCGTTCCTGATGGGCGGCACTCTGCCCGCCATGGTCAGGTCGCCAGGAGTCACGGCGCAGGGGATCGGCACCGGTGGCGGCTGGCTGTATGCCGCCAATACCGCGGGCGCGATACTCGGTACGCTGATCACCGCTTTCCTGCTGATCCCGCTGCTCGGCATCCAGGGCTCGGCGCTGACGGCAGCCGCGCTGGGCCTGATCGCTGCCGCGGGCGGATTATGGCTGGATGACCACGCCCATGCGCAGACGCAACCCGACACTGAACCCGCTTCGAGTCCGGTTGTCCGGTCGAAGTCGGCGACGCTTGCCGTGCTTTTCTATGCCATTGCCGGCGGCCTGGCGCTCGGATACGAGGTGGTCTGGTCGCAATCCATCGTCCAGTTCATGAGTACCCGCAGCTATGCTTTCGCCGTGATGCTGGCCACCTATCTCGCCGGC
>Ga0316187_10002727_pt1 | contig 15382 bp, 17 predicted proteins | sample CroRivburrow1_MG_FD_204927 | JGI IMG/M metagenome (GOLD analysis project Ga0316187, IMG submission 204927) | Coastal sediment microbial communities from Maine, United States - Cross River worm burrow 1 | ecosystem: Environmental > Aquatic > Marine > Coastal > Sediment | place: USA: Maine... | reverse complement strand
TCCAGCACCAGCCCTTCCAGGCTGGCCAGGTTCGCAATCAACCCGAAGATGTGATCTTCGGCAATACCGTAACCTCTGCCGACATACCCGTCCAGCACCCGGGGCTCAATATCCGGTAGCGGCAGCTGCTGGTAACGATTGGCCCAGTCATTGGCGTCTTCGGCAACCTTGTTGAGAAAGTAGCTCTCATCATCGCAGACAGCCACACCCCAGACTGTCGCCGGTAGTTGGTGCAGGGCAACACCCAGGGTCAAGCCAGCCTGGGTACCACCGGAGCCGCTGGCGGTGACAATATGGGCAGACTCGATACCTTCCCGGGCAAAGTCCCCTGCCAACTCCTCACAAGCGCTGATATATCCCCAGGCGCCAATGCCGTCACTGCCGCCAGTGGGTATCACCAGCGCCCGGCGTCCCGCCGCGGCGTAATGTTGCTGCCACTGCTGGAACAGGTCATCTATTTCGGCAACGTACTGCGCTTTCGGATAGCAGCTGACGGTCGCGCCAGCCAGATGATCCAGCAGCAGGTTGCCATCGGCCTGGGCGGGGGTATCCCCACGCAGCAGCAGGTGGACTTTCAGGCCCGTTTGCGCCCCGACAAAGGCCGTGGCCCGAGCGTGATTGCTCTGCAATCCACCACAGGTGATCAACGTGTCGTAACCATTGTCCAGCGCATAGGCGGCAATAAACTCCAGCTTGCGCACCTTGTTTCCGCTCAGGGTGCAGCCGGTGAGATCGTCGCGCTTGACCCACAGACGATGCCCGCGGCCCCAGCGTTGCGAGGCGCGCTCCAGGTATTGCAGGGGCGTTGGCGTACAGGCCAGATCGAGCTTGCGAGGGTACGCCAGTGACACGTCTAGCCGATCGACTTCAGGGTGCCCTTGGGCAGCACCGCGTGCACGTGTACACGCTGGAACTTCATCTCCACATTGTTGGCGACATTCAGCACCATGTAGTTATCATCCAGGGAGGTGACCTTGCCCAGTATGCCGGAGGTGGTGACCACCTCATCACCCTTGCCCAGTGCGGAAACCATAGCCGCATGCTCTTTCTGGCGTTTGCGCTGGGGCCGGATGGCGATGAAATAAAACAGTACGAACAGACCTACCAGGAATACTATCTGGAACATCTCCCCGCCCTGGGGGCTCTGTCCGGCAGTCTGGGCGTGGGCACTGGCAATAAACAAACTCATTGATAACTTCCCGATTGAGGCCCCCTTGGGGGCGTTGCAAATGCGGGGTAATTTACAGGGTTTCCCTATGACCCGCAATTGCATGTGAGGCTTTAACTCCCGACAATATCGAAGTCGTACTCCATAATCTGTGGCGCGTGATCCGAGAAGCGTTGCTGCTTATAGATATCGGCCGCGCGCACTTTGGGCACCAGGCTGGGCGTTATCAACTGGTAGTCCAGGCGCCACCCTACATTGTTGGCCCAGGCCTGGCCGCGATTTGACCACCAGGTGTACTGCTCCGGCTCCTCGTTTACCAGGCGAAAGGAATCGACGTAGCCCACGTCATCGAAAAGGCGATCCAGCCAGGCTCTCTCCTCAGGCAAAAAGCCGGAGTTTTTTCGATTGCCGCGCCAGTTCTTCAGGTCGATTTCCCGATGACAGATATTCCAGTCTGCGCAGATAATAAACTCGCGACGCTTGCGTCGCAGGCTGCGCAAATGTTCCATAAACAGGTCCATAAAGCGATATTTTCTCTCCTGGGCTTCGTCGCTGCTGGAACCGGAGGGCAGGTAAAGTGAGATCACACTTAAATCCTTGTAATCGGCCTGCAGATAACGCCCCTCGGAATCGGCGGGGTCCCAGCCCAGGCTGGTGATCACCCGGAGTGGTTCGACACGGCTGTATATGGCTGTGCCGCTGTAGCCTTTTTTGACGGCATCGTTGTAGTAACAGTGATAGCCCTGGGGAGTGAATACCGGATCTTCCAGCTGGTGCACCTGTGCCTTGGTCTCCTGGATACAAACGACGTCGGCCTGCTCTGTCTGCAGCCACTGGAAGAAACCCTTGCGGGCCGCGGCGCGAATCCCGTTGGTATTGCAGGTAATAATCTTGGCCATGCTAATGATCCGGTAAATGACAGCGGCGCAGTGTAGCGGAAGGCGACGGCCCTATTCAAATACTGCTTGGCAGCGCGCCACTGGCGAGATGACAACACGGCTTTTTGAACTACACTGAGCTATCGACATGGCCCATAACGATAAAAGAGAGGTGGAGGTTGTCGTGAGCAAATCAACCGCTGAGACCAATCGGGAAGTCGCCAGTCAATTATCCAATAACCTGTCGCGATTGTTGCGAGAATTTTCCCGTGATTTCGAACGGCGTATCTGGCGCGCCCTACAGGCCCGCGGCTATCCGGACATACGCCCGGCACACGGCGTGGTATTTGCCAACCTCGGACTGGGTGCAGTCAGGGTTACAGAGCTGGCCGAGCGCGCCCAGGTGACCCAGCAGGCCATGGGGAAAATGCTCAAGGAGCTGGAACGCCTGGGCTATATCACGCGGGCAGTCGATAGCGGCGACAAACGGGCTCGCGAGATCAAGCTGACGGAGCGCGGGGTGCAGCTTGCAACGGAGTCCCAGCAGGTGGTCGCAGAGGTCCGCCATTACTACGAGCACAAAATCGGCAGCCAGGAACTGCAGCAACTGGAATCACAGCTGCGCTTTGCAGTGGGCAAGCTGGAGCTTGATTACCTGCCTGAGTCCTGGGCTGATCCTCTTTCAGGCGACACGGTATAGAGCTTCAGCGGTTTATTCACCCTGAGCTTCACCGGGTAATTCAGTTCTCTTTCCATTTTATCCGTTTTCGTTGTTGCTATCGGCTCCGGACGGGAAAGCTTTTTCCCCCGCTTGCCTCCACTTACTACAGATTCATAAAGTCAGGTGTATTGAACACCCAGCTCTTTTCCTCTTCCCTGCGACTGAAGCGCCAGCCAGTGCTGGTACGGCGATATTCATCCAGGTACCACAGGCCCAGGAAAAACATTTGGGTGCCGCCATCGGGCAGCGACATTTCCATGGGGTTAAGGCACATTACCCTACCCTTGCCGCTATCGCCGCTCACTTCCACCTGTACATTGGCATTGAGGTGCTGCGAATGGGGAAACAGTTCCTGCGTCAATGACGCCTTGAGAAAGTCCAGGGTTTCGTCCAGGTTGCCGACACTGCCCCCGAAGGCGCTGTAATCCACGTGGGCATCTTCCGTAAACAGCTCGCGCAGTTCATCGATCGCCCTGGCATCGACCAGTTGCGAATAACGAAATACCAGGTCCTGGATTTCGAATCGATCTGAAATTTCCTGTTGTGACAGCATGTCATGCTCCCCGGCCAACGGCCCGTTATCAGTTGTCCAGTTTAAATACCCGCAGGGCGTTTTCCCGCAGGAATTTGGGCCACACCTCATCGCGAAAAGGCACGTCCGGCATTTCGCTGAAAATCCTGTCAAGGGACAGGCCCATGGGGAAATAGCCCGCGTACATCACCTGGTCGGAACCGCGTTTGTTGGCGAACTCCACAATATCTTTCGGGTAGTGCTTGGGCGCAAAAGCGCTGGTCATGTAGTGCAGGTTGGGGTATTTGAGCATCATTTTCCAGGCCACGTCCGTCCAGGGCTCACAACCGTGACGGGTTACCACGCGCAATTCCGGAAAAAACCACAACACCTCATCCAGGAGCTCAACTTTCTGCGGACCGAATGGCACCCGCGGACCGGGCACGCCCATGCAGGGACAGAAGGGAATATCCAGCTCCACCAGCTTGCCGTAGATCGGGTACCACTTCTTGTCATTGACCGGTACTGACGGGCAAATCATAGCCGGCGAGGCGGTTACTGCCTTGATATCAAACTCTTCCTTCATGCGCACAATAGTGCGGACTTCCTCCATGCCATTATTGGCATTGGCTTCATAGCAGCCGAAGAAGCGATCAGGGTGTTGACGCAGGGCCTCCGCGTGCACGTCGCTGAACTTGCCCACACCAATCATGGCCCGCTCTATGCCGTGTTTATCCATCTGCTCCAGGGTGTAGGCGATGTAGTCGTCCTGCTTGCCGGTGTCGGGTATGTCCTTGAACATGTATTGGGCGGGCATCTTGAACATCTCATGGCTTTCCTTATCCATGAGCATGGGCTTGATCCACTCGTAGAAATGGCTGGTATCGTCACCGGGTACGGCGAGCATCAGGTCGATAACGCCGATATCCTTGGGCATTGGCATACAAATTTCCTCTGGCTGAGTTGCGGATAATGGGCTCCATTGTCCTTGGTGTCACAGATCACACCAAGGACAAAATCGGTCAGCAGCGCGACATTTCCCGTCAGGGCTTAACTGTACATACCGGTGTCTGGCGATGCGGGGTTCAGTCGTCGTCCGCATGCATCGTGGCGGCGCGCGCCTGCAGCCGCTGTGCCATGGCGTGCAGCTCGTCGGGATCACCCTGGGTGCGGGAGTGGATGGTCAATTCCTGCCCGTTGTGACAGGGGATTACATGCATGTGGTAGTGAAACACGGTCTGTCCTGCGGCCGCGCCGTTAAGCTGGAAAACACCCACTCCGTCACACTGCAGCTCCTGCTTCACAGTGTGCGCGATCAAGGTGGATACATGACCGACCATGCTGATAGCCTCTGGCGTGGCATCGAAGATGTCCTGGTAATGATCCTTGGTGACAATGAGGCAGTGTCCCGGGGAGGCCGGAAAAATGTCCAGGAAGGTTTTCGTGTAGCGGGTCTCGTGTACCGGGTAACAGGACGCCTGCTCTTTCAGTATCTGGCAAAAAATGCAGTCGTCAACCATGTCATTCCCTCGTAATTTCAGCCATCCACTACATCAAACGTGATAGGCATGGACTTGATCCCGTTGATAAAATTTGATCGCAGCCAGCTTATTTCCCCGTCAAGGCGGGGGTTGCGGACGCGGCGCAGTATCTCTTCAAATATAACCTTTAATTCCAGCCTGGCAAGGTGTGAACCCAGGCAGAAGTGCTGACCTACGCCAAAAGCGCGATGTTCATTGCGCACATCTTCACGCTGATTGCGGGTGATATCGAATTCATCAGGGTCTGTAAAGATCGCTTCATCGGCACTGGCCGCGGCGTAGTACATCTGTATTTTATCGCCCTTGCGTATCGCCTGTTCGCCAATCCGGGTGTCCTCCATGGCGGTGCGACGGAAGGTAATGACCGCCGGGTTGAAACGCAGGAATTCCTCGATTGCATCCTCCACACCCGCCGGATTATCTACCAACTGCTGGTATTGGTCGGGATGCTCCATGAGCAGGCGCATGCCATGACTGGTCACCGTGCGGGTGGTTTCATTGCCGGCAATAATCAGCATTAAGAAGAAATTGCAGAACTCATCGTCGGTCAGCGGCTCATCCTCGACCGTACCGTGCAGCAACACATTCACGATATCATCGCGCGGTTCGGCGCGATGGGTAGCCGCGATCGCCATTGCCATCATGAACATCTCGATCATGGCATTTGTGCCGTCCTCAGCCGATGTGGAGAGTTCCGGGTCGTCCATACCCAGCATGATATTGGTCAATTCAAACAGGCGCTGGCGCTGCTCCAGTGGTACCCCCATCAATTCACATATCGCGACCAGCGGTAGCTCGGCGGCGATTTCGGTAACGAATTCACAGTGGCCCCCCGCCACCGCCTGGTCGACACTACGGCGGGCAATCTCGCGAAAGCGCTCCTCGTAGGAATCAACCGCTTTGGGCGTAAACGCATTACGCACCAGGCGTCTGTATTTCAGGTGCTGCGGCGGGTCCATATTGATCATCTGGGTCTGCATCAGCGGCAGGGTTTCCTCGTCTGGCTCCATCGGCAGGCAACTGCGCTCCCGGGAAGAGAACAACAGCGGATTCTTGGAGACAAAGTCCAGGTCGGCCTGGCGGGTTATCACCCAGAAACCCACGCCCTGCAGTGGATCTTCGTGCCAGTAGACCGGCTGTTCCTGCCTCAGGTATCTGTAGGTTTCCCGGGGCTGGCCGCCGTGAAAGGTATCCGGATCAGTCAGGTCAATATGGGGACAGCTGGTCATGGTTGATTCCTCGATGGGGTCCTGGGCGGTCGATACACGCGGCGCACCCGGTCACTATTAACTAATAGGCCTTAGTTTAGAGTAACACCCTGCGAAGTACAGATGTTTTTTGACGCGGAACACGCCTGCCGGGCGAGGATCATAAAGTATTCTATTTCTAGCTTTAATAAAACTACTTATACTATTGTATTCATTGTCTTTTTATACCTGAATTGGCGGCGCGTCAGCAGCTTCATGGTGCTGCCGGCGCAGGCGCTGGGGCAGCGTCTCATCAATGGACTGGTAGCAGTAACGGCCGTCTTCATCCAGGGAGCGCTGCAACTGACCGCGCTGGTGCAGGTAATTGAGGTGCGCGACACACTCCCCCAACGCCAGGCCCACCTGATTTTCGTCCAGCTCGCGTTTAAACAGCACCGGTAACAGGTCCATCGCCGTGGGCTCGCCCTCTACACAGGCCTCCTCCAGCGCCAGCAAATGTTCTTCATGATGCTCAATAAGCTGCCGCAAGCGGTGATGCAGACCATAAAAAGGCGCGTTGTGGGAGGGCAGCACCAGCGCGTCCTCTGGCAGGTCGTCGAGAAACTGCTCGTGAGAGTACAGCCACTCCTTCAGGGGATTGGCCTCGGGTTCGCCGCCCATAACGCTGATATTCGAGGTAATACGCGGAATAACCTGGTCACCGGACAGCAATACGTTGAGGGCGCCGCAATACAGGCAGGCGTGTTCAGGGGAATGCCCCCTACCCACCACCACGCGCCAGCGCCGGCCATTAATGGTGAGCGCATGTCCATCCTCTAGCCGCCGGTAAGCGGTTGGCATCGGTTTGATATAGGGGCCATAGCCCCCGAAGCGCTTCCGCGACTGTGCAATCTGCTCTTGTGTATAGCCGGAGCGCTGCAGGAACTCCTCAGAGCTCCAACTGTAGTGTTCCGGCTTCATGCGACTGAAGGACAAGCCACTGAGGTACTCGCCCTGGGTCATATAGAAGGGTACGCGCCATTTTTCGCACAGCCAGCCGGCCATGCCGGTGTGGTCCGGATGGTAATGGGTCGCAATCACTGCCTTCACCGGCTGACCGGCAAGGTGCTCGTTGAATACCTGTTCCCACAGCTCTTCAGTCGGCCCTATAGCAATCCCGGTGTCGACGATCCACCAGCCATCGTGATCCTCCAACAGGTAGAGGTTGATATGATCCAGCGCCATAGGCAGGGGCATACGCAACCAGTGTACCCCCGGTGCCACCTCGCGCAGCTGTCCGGGCTCAGGAACATCATCGAACTGGTATCGCAACATAGGTGGGTTCCGGCCTACAGGCCCAGATCCTTGATCAGCGCGATAACATCATCGTGGTGTGATTTGGTCTTTACCTTGTCCATTATGTGCTTGAGGCGCCCGTCCTTGCCGATAATATAGGTGCTGCGCAGTACCCCCATGAACTCCCTGCCCATAAACTTTTTCAGGCCCCAGGCGCCGTATTTCTCGGTAATGGCATGGTCTTCGTCTGACAGCAGGGTGAAGTTCAGGTCCTGCTTTTCGATGAAGCGGCCCAGTCGTGCCACGGGGTCCGGGCTGACACCCAGTACCACGGTGTCCAGTTTGGCGAGCGCTTTCTTACTGTCGCGTATGCCGCAGGCCTGCACGGTGCAACCCGGGGTCATGGCCTTGGGATAAAAATACAGCACCACATTGCTGTTATCACGGAACTGCTTCAGGCTGACCTTGTTGCCATCCTGGTCCAACAGGGTAAAGGCCGGCGCGAGGTTGCCAATTTTAGGAAGTGCCATATTTTTTACTCCTTGTATGCATATGGGTAGTGATCAGGTGCATGGCATAGCTGCCAACAGCACTGAAACAACGATCAGCTGGGGCGATAATTTCGCTCTATAGCGGACACGCGCACTGGAAAGTGCCCTTCATCCACATCGGAAAAATATTCCTTCAGTGTTTCGTGAACCACCGGAAATGCGATTTCATCCCAGGGAATTTCGTCCCTGGTGTACAAACCACATTCCAGGCTTTCGGGCCCTACCCCGAAGGTGCCGTCATCCACCTCGCAGCGATAGAACATATACACCTGGCTGATATAGGGCACATCAAACACACGGTACAGATCGAGCTGGCTTACCCGGGCCCTGGCTTCTTCCCAGGTTTCGCGCGCAGCCCCCTGCAGCGTGGTTTCACCATTCTCCATAAAACCGGCAGGTAGGGTCCAGTAGTTTTTGCGCGGCTCGATAGCGCGTTTGCACAACAGCACCCGCCCCTCGTGCACCGGCACACAGCCCACAATCACCCGGGGGTTACTGTAATGAATAAGCTCACAGGAGGTACAAACGTAACGCTCACGGTCATCGCCGCTGGGTATTTGCAGGGCGACAGAATCACCGCAGCTGGTACAAAACTTCATTAAGGGAGACCATCAACAGAACAGGCAGGCAAGTATAAGACTTTCACCTGCCCTAGCCTAGCGCCGGTGTGCAACAGCGACAATTAGCCCAGCTCCCGGTACCCTCCGGAAAAGAACAATAGCGGCTCGCCCTCAGGGCCTGGGGTCATGTCGTGTACCCGGCCGACAATTATGAGGTGATCCCCTCCCTCATGGGTGGCCTCCAACTCGCATTCAAAGCTGACCAGCGCACCGTGAATAATTGGCGCGCCATGCTTGCCGCTGCGAAAATGCGCCGTATCCAGCAGGTGTTCACCCTTTTTAGCGTACTGGTTGGACAGGTCCATCTGGCTGGAAGACAGGATATTGATCGCGTAATGGCTGGGCCTGGCAAAAACGTCGTACACCTCGGAATTGTTCTGCAGGCTCCACAACACCAGCGGCGGGTCCAGTGATACTGAGGCAAAAGAGTTGGCGGTCATGCCCAGGCTACGCTGTTGCGCATCCACAGCGGTGATCAGGCACACCCCGGTAGCAAAGCGCCCCAGGGCATTTCTCAGTTCAAGACCATCAAAACTCATTACTGCATCTCCTTATCATTGTCAGCTCAGGCGAGCTGTGTCTGTTTCCTATTTGAACCCAGGGTAAGCGCCACACACATCCCCTGTTCGGGTTATTCGTCAATTTCCTGCCAACGTTTCGCGCGTTCCGTATCAGACTCCCTGGCATCCACCCAAAGAGCGCCCTCTTCCCCAAGCTCCCGCTTCCAGAAAGGGGCCCGGGTTTTCAGGTAATCCATCACGAACTCGCAGGCACCGAACGCGGCCTCGCGGTGTGCCGAGGCTATACCTACCCACACAATCTGCTCACCGGGGCGTAACGCGCCTACGCGATGCACCACGCCGGCGTTAAGCAGCGGCCAGCGGCCGGCGGCCTGGGCCAGGATGTCGCGGATGCTGTTCTCAGTCATCCCCGGGTAGTGCTCCAACTCCATGGTATGCAGGTCGCGCCGGGCATTGCTGGCGCGAACATAACCGGTAAAGGATGCTACGGCGCCCTCTTCATGATTGTCCTGCATTAACGCACGCTGTAGTGCCGATACATCGAAATCAGCCTGCTGCACACTCACCTGAAAGCGTTTGCTCTCCACCTGGTCAACCACCGGTAACCGGGGGATAAAATGCGACCTCGTCACCGTCAGTCAATACGCAGCTGCTGTCGACCACAGCATGATTGACCGCGCGTATGACATTTTCCTGCGACAACACGTCACGCCAGTTGGCACCTTTTTGGCAAAGGTGTTCCTGTAATGCGCCAAGCTCACTGAAAGCGGGCTGCCAGGGCAATTCAAGCCCGGCGCAATCCAGCTGTTCCCGCACCCTGGCGAAAAACAGCACCTTCAACATGGCGCAACACCATCGCTATCGCGCTGCCAGGTACCGGATTTTCCGCCCTCCTTGTGCAGCAGCGTGATCCCGGTAATTGCCATGCCTCGATCTACCGCCTTGCACATGTCGTAGACGGTCAGCGCGGCAACCGAGACCGCCGTCAGGGCTTCCATTTCCACCCCGGTCTTGCCGGAGACCTCGCAGCATCCGCGTATATGGACGCAACTGTTGTCCTCATCCAGCTCAAAATCCAGTTCCACAGCGTTGAGCATTAGCGGGTGGCACAGCGGAATCAAGTCAGAGGTCTTCTTCGCTGCCTGAATTCCCGCTATGCGCGCTACCGCAATGACATCACCCTTTTTGTGTGCTCCACTGGCCAGCAATGCCAGGGTCTGCGCCTGCATATCTACCCGGGCAGCTGCCACTGCGACTCGCTCGGTCACCGCCTTGGCGCCGACATCCACCATGCGCGCCGCGCCATGTTCGTCCAGGTGGGTAAGCTTACTCATCAAGTCTCCGGATGGTGTTACAGCTTGAGCTGGCAGAGTCTATCCAAAGGGACATGAAAATGACACCGCAATTGAGCGGGGAAGTCAGCAAATTTGGCCGCGGATGACTTTCTACACAGCAAAGCCATAGCGTAAAGTAGCGACCTCGCAAAGGGGGAACATAGCATGGCAACACTGTCACTGGGTCTGCAACTGGGTTACTGGGGCGCACTGGCGCCGGGCAATGCCCATGTGGAAATGGCCCAGGAAGCCGAGCGCCTGGGTTTCGATTCTGTGTGGACCGCCGAGTCCTGGGGCAACGACTGTTTTACCCCGCTGGCATGGATCGGCGCCCATACCTCAACCATTCGTCTGGGTACCTCGGTGGCACAGCTTTCCGCTCGCACCCCGACTGCCTGCGCCATGGCCACCCTGGCGCTGGATCACCTGTCCGGCGGACGGATGATTCTGGGCCTGGGCGTATCCGGACCGCAGGTGGTTGAGGGCTGGTATGGACAGCCCTATAGCAAGCCGGTCACCCGCACCAGAGAGTACGTGGACATCATTCGACAGGTGCTCGCCCGGAAAGCCCCGGTAACCAACGACGGCGAATTCTATCCCCTGCCCTATAACGGACCGGGAGCCTGGGGCATGGGCAAGCCCCTGAAACCCATCACCCATCCGCTGCGGGCGGACGTGCCGATATTTATCGGCGCCGAGGGCCCTAAAAATGTAACCCAGACCGCGCAGATAGCCGACGGCTGGCTGCCCTTGTATTACTCCCCCTATCGCCAGGAGGTCTATGCCGACCAGTTGGTAGATGCCAAAGAGGGCTTCGAGATCTCGCCCACGGTCCTGGTCAACATCAACGACGATATGGAACAGGCCCTGTACCCGGTAAAAGCCATGCTAGGCTTTTATATAGGCGGCATGGGTGCTGCCAAGCGCAACTTCCACAAGGAACTGATGGCCCGCATGGGTTTCCCCGAGGAAGCAGATCGCATCCAGGAGCTGTTCCTGGCAGGCAAGCAGGATGAAGCTGTCGCCGCGGTCCCGGACCAGTTCGCCGACGAAATTTCACTGTGCGGGCCGCGCGAGCGTATCAAGGAAAAGGTCAAGGACTGGGAGAATTCGCCGGTGACCTCACTGCTGGTGCACGGCGACGTTAATTTACTCAGGGAAATATCTGAATTGGTACTGTAGTCAGGCCAGGTTTTTTCAACTATTGGCTGCTGGCAGGAACCAAACCCCCAACAGTATGTCCCGAGCCAAGCCCCTATCAAGACATCACAACTAACTGTCGTCGATACAAGCATAAACCGCTTTCACCAGCCCCTGGGAACGAGGATCACCCTGGGGATGAAACTGCATTGCGTTCATCACGTAGGCAAAGCCCAGCCCGGCGTCGGGATCCGCAAAAGCCAGCGCACCACCGGCACCGGGGTGGCCAAAACTGTTGGCGCCCGCGCCCGGCGCCAGGGACGGCTGCAGGCCATAACCCAGTCCAAAGCAGGTTTCGTTGAACAGCACCGCGTCAGGCCCACGGGCCTGCTCTTCGCAGGCCAGGGCCAGTTGCTGATCACCCAGTAATCGTATGCCATCTACCTCGTCGTATACCGCGGCGTAGAAGCGCGCCAGGGAACGGGCATCGCCAACGCCGTTGGAGGAAGGCATTTCCGCCGCGAGCACCTCCGGACGATTCCACATAGCATTGTAAGCAAATAGATTACTCGGCCCTGTCATTACCCTGGCGGTAAGGCTGTCAGCGCCCAATAGCTCAAGCACCGCGTTAGCCCCCTCTTTGGGCGGCACCATTGTTGCGCAATGCACCATTTCCGAAGACGGAAGCCCTACCCAGTAACGCAGGCCCAGCGGCTCGCAGATTTCCCGCTGCAGATACTGCCCCAGGCTTAGACCGGTTACGCGGTGCATTAACTCACCCAGTATCCAGCCAAAAGAGCGCGCGTGATAACCGTGCTGGCTGCCGGGTTCCCAGTTGGGGGCCTGTGCCGCGATAGCGGCCACCACCGGATCCCACGCCAGCACCTGCTCCAGGGTCAGGTCACCTTCTACTGCCGCCAGGCCGGCCTGGTGCGATAGCACCATACGCGTGGTGATCGCCTCCTTGCCATTGCAGCCGAATTCCGGCCAGTAAGCGGCAATGGGCAGGTCTATGTCCAGTTGGCCGGACTCTACCAGTTGATGGATACAGGTGACTGTAGGCCCTTTCGCCGCGGAGAAAACCAGAACCGTGGTATCACTTTGCCATTCGCGACCGGTATCGGGGTGCGCCACCCCACCCCAGATATCCACCACGGGTCGCCCCCGGTGATAAACGGCACACGCTGCGCCAATCTCCCCGTGCTCGCTGAAGTTTTTCGCGAACGCGTCCACCACCGCGTCAAAACCCTCTGTCACATGTCCCCTGATCTGCCGCTGATGGGAACCTACCGTTACTTCTTTCATGGCCCAGCACACACCCCTGCAAAAGTTGCGTGGCACAATGGCCCCGGCAATAAAAAAAGTCAATCTGGCAGGGCGGCGGCCTGATCATTTCCCCGCCTGTCCAATGATCGCTATGGCTTGTGTCTTGCGCGGGCCTCGCGGATAATCCCGCCTTCATTTCCCGGAGTCTCCCATGTCATCCATTCGTTCTGTTGCCGCGCAAGTGCTTGCCCTTGCTACCTGTTTTTTTCTGCTGTCCGCTTGCGCTAATAATTCGCAGATCACCCACAGCTATGTCGATCCCAAGTTAAAAGAGCTGGATCTGCATGGCGTACTGGTGGTTGCCGTCACCAAGCAGCCTGCTGCGCGCATCGATTTCGAGGACAGCTTTGTCAAGGCCTTACACAAATATGACATAAACGCTGTGGCCAGCCATACGCTGGTTCCCGAGCAGAAAGCTGAGGCGGAACAAATGCTGGCGGCAGCGCAAACGGCGGGCCTGGATACCATCCTGGTGACCCGCTATATCGGTAAATCCAATGAAGAGGTCTATCATCCGGGCCGGGTCTACTACGGCGTCACGCCGGTCTATGGTGGCTCCCACTACGGCGGTTTCGGTGGTTACTATGCCCACGCCTACGAGGTCGCTTACCAGCAACCCGTATGGACCAGTAATGTCACCCACTCGGTGATTTCTGATTTATATGTGGCCGACACCAAGGCTCACCTATGGCAGGCGGTTTCGGACACGGTACAGGCGGGGGATACCGATCAACTGCGCAACGATGCCATCAAGAGCCTGATAGGCAACCTGAAGGAGCAGGGTCTCATCAACTGAGACCTGCTGCATCGGTTTGCTCAGTTTGAGGATGGGACGTAGCCGAGTCCGCGCAATGCTATAGCAACTTCATCGAGTATAGCCGGATCGTCGATGGTGGCGGGCATCTTCCAGGTCTCGCCGTCAGCGATACTGCGCATGGTGCCGCGCAGGATTTTACCGGATCGGGTCTTGGGCAGGCGCTCCACCACGGCGCACAGCTTAAACGCCGCCACCGGACCAATGCGCTCCCGCATGTGTTGAATCACTTCCGCAACGACCTCATCTGGATCTTTGGTCACACCGTCATTGAGCACCAGCAGTCCCAGCGGTAACTGCCCCTTCATCGGATCGGCTACCCCGATAACCGCGCATTCGGCTACATCGTCATGATCTGCCAGCACTTCCTCCATGGCACCAGTGGACAGCCGGTGGCCGGCCACGTTGATCACGTCGTCAGTGCGTGCCATAACGAACACATAACCGTCTTCGTCGATGTAGCCGGCGTCACCTGTTTCGTAGTAACCAGGAAATTTACTGAAATAGGATTCAACAAAACGCTCTTCCGCGTTCCACAGTGTGGTGAAGGTCCCGGGAGGCAATGGGTTTTTCACTACCAGGGCACCAATGTCACCCGGCGCCACTGCCTCACCCACGTCGTTCAGCACCTGCACATCGTAACCGGGCACCGCCCGGGCCGGGGAACCCGGGATCACCGGCAACAGTTCGATACCCAGGCAGTTGGAGCAGATAGGCCAACCCGTCTCTGTCTGCCACCAATGGTCTATCACCGGCACCTGCAGCTTTTCCTGGGCCCATTCCAGGGTATGGGGATCACAGCGCTCACCCGCGAGGAACAGGGACTGCAAACAGGAAAGGTCGTACTTCGCCAGGTACTCGCCCTGGGGATCTTCCTTCTTGATCGCGCGAAATGCGGTGGGGGCGGTAAACATGACCTTGACCTGATGCTGCTCGATCACCCGCCAGAAGGCCCCGGGATCCGGCGTACCCACAGGCTTGCCCTCGTAAATAACCGTGGTGTTACCACCAAACAGGGGGCCGTAAACGATATAGGAGTGCCCCACCACCCAGCCCACATCAGACGCTGCCCAGTACACATCACCGGGCTCGACATTGTAGATATTCTTCATGCTCCACTTCAACGCGACGATACTGCCGCCGGTGTCGCGAACCACACCCTTGGGCTGGCCGGTGGTACCGGAAGTGTACAGAATATACAGGGGGTGGTTAGCGTTAACAGCGACACAGTCGGCGGGCTCAGCACTCGCCATGGCCTGCTCCCAGTCGAGGTCGCGCCCCTCTACCATCGACGCTTGCTGCATTGGTCGCTGCAGGATAACGCAGCTGCCGGGCTTATGCGTGGCCAGCTCAATAGCACCGTCCAGCAGCGGCTTGTAGGCCACCACGCGGGAGGGTTCGACGCCGCAACTGGCAGAGACAATAACTTTTGGCGCGGCGTCATCGATACGCACCGCCAATTCATTGCTGGCAAAGCCGCCGAAGACCACCGAGTGAATGGCACCCAGGCGCGCGCAAGCGAGCATGGCAATCAAGGCCTCAGGCACCATGGGCATGTACACAATAACACGATCACCCGTCTCCACACCCTCCCCGGCCAGCACACCCGCGAAGCGCGACACCTCATCAAGCAATTGGGCATAGCTATAACGGCGCACGGTAGCGGTAACGGGGCTGTCATAGATCAGCGCGATCTGTTCTCCACGCCCCTGTTCCACATGCAGGTCAAGCGCGTTGTAGCAGGCGTTGGTTACCCCGTCGGGATACCAGCGAT
>Ga0316187_10002726_pt1 | contig 15392 bp, 10 predicted proteins | sample CroRivburrow1_MG_FD_204927 | JGI IMG/M metagenome (GOLD analysis project Ga0316187, IMG submission 204927) | Coastal sediment microbial communities from Maine, United States - Cross River worm burrow 1 | ecosystem: Environmental > Aquatic > Marine > Coastal > Sediment | place: USA: Maine... | reverse complement strand
CAATGGTCTTCTGTTTGAAGAATCCAATGGAGATATAACTCCAAACGTCCCGGCTAAAATCAATCAGGATGGTATTGAAGCGGGCCATGGCGTCAAACAGTTCAGCCACATAATCATGGGGTTCAATCTGGGTGGTGTAGGGGTTCCAGTCAAGCCCCAGAGAGGTGATAAAGCGATTAGCCAGACTAACCCAATCCACTTCAGGATAGGCAGATAGATGCGCATTATAGTTGCCTACAGCACCATTGATTTTGCCCAGCATAACAACAGAGGCGATCTGTTCACGTTGTCGCTGCAGCCGGAACACCACATTGGCCATCTCTTTACCAAGCGTCGTAGGTGATGCCGGCTGACCATGAGTACGGGAGAGCATCGGCTTATTGGCATGCTCGTGTGCCAGTTGCTTGATAGCACTGATCACATCATCAACCTGAGGCAGTATGACCTGGCTACGGCCTTCTCGCAGCATGAGGGCATGTGAGAGGTTATTGACATCTTCTGAGGTGCAGGCAAAGTGAATAAACTCGCTGATGGCTTCAAGCTCATCATTCCCAGCAATCTTCTCCTTCAGAAAATACTCAACCGCTTTTACATCATGATTGGTGGTGCGCTCAATATTTTTAACCCTATGGGCATCCTCTTCACTGAAATTGTCAGTGATGTTGTTCAGGATGTTATTGGCATGCTCACTCAGCGGAGGAACCTCAGTGATTCCATCATGTGCGGCCAGCGTCTGTAGCCAACGGATCTCAACCAGTACTCGATGTTTGATAAGGCCAAATTCACTGAAAATAGGGCGAAGATCAATATTTTTGCTCCCATAGCGACCGTCAATGGGAGAGATAGCAGTTAGGCTGGAGAGTTCCATAGTTTCTGTACTCAAGGCTGGTGGTTCAATCTGAAAGCGCAGCATTATACCCAAGATTGAGCATAACTGGTGGGTAATTGGGGATATTGGTTGGCTACGAGAGGAAAGGGTATCGATATGGCTGTGGAATCAGCCTGAACTGCAGGTTTTGCCGACTGAACTGACCCTGCATGGATCAGCTGCAAGAGATTGATTTACAATTATGATGTTAGATAATTAAAGGAAAAACAGGCAAATGCCTTGCTAAAATCATGTACTGACGTCAGCGTGATTTTTGCTGGGTTTTTGAGTAGCTCAACAAATAGTTGTGTGCCCGTATCATAGACAGATGCAGGCACAATAACTTTAGCCTCTGGGTGATTCAGCCCCTCGGGAGAGATCAGCAAGCTTTGCATCAGATCACTACCTTTACCCACACCAACCAATGCTTTAGTAGCTATAGGTATGGGGTTGAATGGAAACAGTTTGATCCCCAGCGAACCATCCTTTTGTGAAAACTCCATCCAACGAATTGCACCTAATCTCCATTCATCTTGGTCGGCATTTTCTGCTTGAAAGCTGATGAGATCTCCCACGCTGGGTTTTAGATCACTTAAAAAATCAAACCGTACGGAAAGCCCCATCTCACTATGATCAGTTTGGATTACTGAGTAGCGCTTAATAGAAGGTTCAGTTGGCTCTTCAACCAATGTGGGGAGTAGCTCCTGTTCATCCCAAACATCTTTGGTGGGATCATCAACATCAAATGAAGATGCATCTCCTGCACTTGTGATTTTGGGTGCCCAAGGATCTTCACACTCACTTCCAATGGGGGTGAGGCGCAGCTTTGTATGAACAGGGTGATCTATTTTTGGGTCTTTTCCACCAAATATGGCGTAGCAGGCGTTGAGACCGGAAATTAGTTCGATTTTCTTTGTACAGCCAATGCGGGGGCTTTGTCGTACATTATTCGAGCGCCAGCCATCAAGCAGGCGCAAAAACATATTTCGCATTAAGCGCTCAGATAGTGTCGATAAAGCACCTTTCTCACTGTCACAATGAGTTTGCATAAAGGCCTTCAGCTTATCAATGTTGATAATTCGAATATCTTTAAGGTCACTTAAATCTTCATCAGGCTTTGCATGGTATATCACGCAATGGTCAGTTGGCCTGACGATAAGCTCATTGATTGGTTTCCAATCTTTTGGAGGAGTTGTAATTTTACAGTGCCGCCCCCAATCACCCATTAGTTTATAAACCATAGTGGCTTCACCATGTGTTAATCGATAAGGGTTGATAGCAATCAATAACAGAACCTGCAGATAAGCCAGGTCAATAGTTGGCTGCTTTTTCTCTTCAATATTGATTGGGGCGGATTCAACACAGAGCGTTGTTGCAAATCTGTAAAGCTCTGTAAGCTCCATTAAAACATTGGGTGATTGAGTTTCGTAGCAGAGATATCGCTCCAGTACTAGGCGCCCAATGCAATGAATAGCCAGATAAGTCGTTTGGGTTATCTCTTCAATAGAGAGACGTTGATTAGCATTAATAATATGTTTGCTGATAATGATCTTGTATCCATGGGCCATCTCATTCAGTAGATGCTTAATGTGATGGGATGATACTTTGTACTTGTCCGTTAATGGCGGTGGTATGGTGCGGTATTTTTTCTTGGTGATTTCAATTGGATGCTCCAGCGCCTGTGCAAACAGCTGCATGGCCTTGAAGCGTAGTGCGTTGTCTATCTCTGTTCGATTTAATTCTGCAAGTACTGGCAAGGCCTTCTGTATAGTGGTGTCAGCATCAAAAAGGGGAAGGGACTCCACCCACGATTTAATCTCTTCATACTGAGCACCAATCGAAAAGGTATGCCCTGGTGTAGGCTTGGGTATGGATATCTTTAGTGCTGGCATAACTTTATTCTGAATAGTCTCCCCTAATCAGAAGTTATAGCGGCAACCAGATGAAATTATTTACATATCCTGCAAAAAGATGGTGGATATGCGGTTATTAATAGATAAGGTTCAGCATGGACAACATGACCACTAAAAACAGTATGCTCATAATACTGCCCGCCTTGATGTAATCCGACACATGGTAGTTGCCAGGCCCCATAATGAGGGCATTGACCTGGTGCGTAGGGATAAGAAAAGAGTTAGATGTGGCAATAGCTACAGTAAGCGCAAATAGGGCAGGGTCTGCTCCTACGTTAACGGCAATGTTAACTGCCAGAGGTACAAGCAGCACTGTGGCGCCGACATTAGACATGATCAGGGTGAAGAAAGTGGCCAAGATAGCGACGGTAAGTTGCACAACCCAAATGGGTGGATGATCATCAAAGAGTGAGAGTGTCTGCTGGGCTATCCAGGCCGCTGTGCCTGAGCTTTCAACTGCTATACCCAATGGAATAAGACTTGCCAGAACGAAGACAGTTTTCCAGCTTATAGACTCATAGGCCTCTTCCATAGACATAACACCAGAGAGCACCATGCCCATCGCTCCAGTGAGTAGGCAGATAGAGAGCCTGATGTCAGTACAGAGAATAAGACCCAATGCCAGCAGAAAGAATGCCAGTGCAAAACCGACCTTCTGTGGTCGCAGTTCTTCATGCGGATATTCGGTGGTGACAACCACAAAGTTTCGATTGGACTCCAGCCGGGTCAAATCCATCCAGCGGGTATGGCAGACCAGACAGTCACCGGATTGAAGGGGGGTATCCCTAACCCCTTCACCCTCACGGGTGATGATCTTGCCACTGCGATGGATAGCCAATAGCGACAACCCATAGGTCTTGCGCAGCCAGACGTCACGCGCAGACTTGCCAATCAGCGTAGAACCTGGAGGTATAACCACCTCTGCAATACCCGCCTTTGTGGGAACCAACGCTTCAGCAAACATCTCCAGATCAGGTTTGATTTTGAGATTATGGCCATCAACAAATGCCTGAACAGCAGATTCAGTGCCCAGCACCCCTAGAATGGCCCCGGCTTCAATGCCGAGCTCACGATCAACACCAGAAGATCCAAAGCGCAGACCATCGCCTTTATCAACTGCAATAATACGGATGCGGTGTAGGGTCTCCACTCTATCCAGATCGGCCCCAATTATTGGACTACCTGGCGTAACCAACACCTCATAGACCTCATAGTTCACACCGTAGGTCTCGGTGATGTAGTCCATAGTTTGAGTGGCCTCTGCACCGGCACCCTGGGTCTCTGGCAGCACAAAGCGCCCCATCAGCATAAAGTAACCAATACCTGAAATGACCAGAGCAACCCCAATAGGGGTTACATCAAAAAGACCGAAAGCTTCCATTTGATGGTCAACAGGCAATAACTTGTTAGAGGTGGCAATCAGATCATTAAGCAGAATGAGTGGACTTGATCCAACCATAGTCATGGTGCCACCCAGGATGGCTGTAAAGCCCATCGGCATCAGGAGACGGGATAGCGGCAGGCCGGTGCGAGCTGAGATGCGGCTGACGACGGGTAGGAAGAGGGCGGCAGCTCCTACATTTTGCATAAAACTTGAGATAAAACCGACGGCTCCGGAGATCAACGGCATAATCCTATCTTCTGTTTTTCCGCCAAGCCTGAGGATACAGGCGGCAACGGTGCCCATAACTCCTGTCCTGTCGAGGCCGGCTCCAATGATCATAACGGCAATGATTGAGATGACTGCATTACTGGAAAAGCCATCAAAGAGGTGGTGGATTGGAAGCAGGCCGGATGTTAACCCAATCCAGGGGGCCAGAAATTCACTGAGCCCCAATAGCACCATAATGCAGATGGCGGCTACATCAACCGGGACAATCTCAAAGCCAAAGAGATAGATGGTAAACAGCAGCATGGCGCAGACCCAGGCGATCTCGTTGCTGGGTACCGCTTCCCACAGAAAAACAGCAAGTGCAAGAAAGATTGTTAGAGTTATAAAATTTCTCATTGTTATTATGATAGCGTCTTTATTCCGGAAAAGTTCAAATCATGTTTCTCAAGGCAGGTGTTTATGATTTTCCACGCTCTTCTTTGTGGTGTAAGATGCGCGGTTTTCATTTAGGTTATCAGCTATGCAGGATCTGAATCCGATCACCAATAAAATCAGCGATTTGCAGGGGCGTTCTGAGTCTCTGAGGGGGTATCTTTGACTTCGCTGAAAAGAAAGAGCAGCTGACGGAAGTTCTGCGGGAGCTTGAAGACCCTGAAATTTGGAATGATCCTGAACGTGCCCAGGCTATGGGCAAAACGCGCGCTACTTTGGAAGCTGTGGTACTGACGCTGGAACAGCTGCATGCCGGCCTCATTGATACCCGTGATCTACTGGAGATGGCAGTAGAAGAGAATGACGAAGATACAGTCGATGCAGTGGTTGAAGATCTGGATGGCTATGAAAAGCAGGTAGCAGATCTTGAGTTTCGCCGTATGTTCTCCGGGCAGATGGATCCCTGCTGTGCCTTCCTTGATATTCAGGCAGGCTCAGGCGGTACCGAGGCTCAGGATTGGGCCGAGATGCTGCTCAGAATGTACCTGCGTTGGGGTGAGCAACGTGAATTTAAGACTGAGCTGATCGAGTGTTCAGCCGGTGATGTGGCAGGCATAAAGAGCGCAACCATCCGTTTCGAAGGTGAATATGCTTTCGGTTGGCTACGTACCGAGATCGGCGTGCACCGCCTGGTGCGCAAATCGCCTTTCGATTCCGGCAACCGTCGCCACACCTCATTTGCAGCTGTCTTCGTCTCTCCAGAGATTGATGATGATATTGAGATTGATATCAATCCGGCTGATCTGCGCATTGATGTCTATCGCGCCAGCGGGGCAGGTGGTCAGCACGTGAACCGAACCGAGTCTGCAGTACGTATCACCCACATGCCAACCAACACGGTTGTACAGTGTCAAAATGATCGTTCCCAGCACAAGAACAAGGCAACCGCCATGAAGCAACTCAAGGCCAAGCTTTACGAGCTGGAGATCCAAAAACGCAGTGCTGATCAACAGGTGGTGGAAGATAATAAGTCCGATATCGGCTGGGGTAGCCAGATACGCTCCTACGTATTGGATCAATCCCGTATCAAGGATCTGCGTACCGGCGTTGAGACCGGAAACACCCAAGCCGTTCTAGATGGCGGGTTAGACCTATTTATTGAAGCCAGCCTAAAAAGCGGGCTGTAACCCTATTAAATTGAAATCGAGTTACTTATGACCGAACAAATCCAGGATGAAAATAAGCTCATAGCACAACGCCGTACTAAACTGGCTGAGATGCGTGAAAAAGGGGCTGCCTTTCCAAATGATTTTCGCCGCAACACAGTTGCAGGTGAAATACTGGCCGAGTACAACGAAAAAGTACCTGAAGAGCTGGAGGAGATGGGCGTCCGGGTTTGTGTGGCCGGTCGCCTGATGAGCCGTCGGGTGATGGGTAAAGCCAGCTTTGCCCACCTTCAGGATATGTCGGGGCGCATCCAACTGTTTGTACAGCGGGATAATCTACCAGAAGGGGTCTATCCCGAGTTTAAAAAAGGGTGGGACGTGGGTGACATCCTTGGCGCTGAAGGGCAGCTCTTCAAAACAAAAACTGGAGAGTTGTCGGTGCGCTGTGACAGTATCCGGCTGTTGACCAAATCCCTGCGCCCACTGCCTGAAAAGTATCACGGCCTTACCGATCAAGAGCAACGCTATCGTCAGCGCTATGTGGATCTCATCATGAATGAGACAACACGGGAGACCTTTCGCACCCGTACCCGCATGGTGCAGTACATCCGCAACTTTCTAAACAGCCGTGATTTCCTGGAGGTGGAAACCCCCATGATGCAGGCTGTGCCAGGTGGAGCAGCAGCACAACCCTTTACTACCAAACATAATGCGCTGGATATGGACCTATTTCTGCGTATTGCACCTGAGCTCTATCTGAAGCGTCTGGTTGTAGGTGGCTTTGAGAAGGTCTATGAGATCAACAGAAACTTCCGCAATGAAGGGCTATCAACTCGTCACAATCCTGAATTCACCATGCTGGAGTTTTATGAGGCCTATACCGACTATCAGGATCTGATGAATCTGACAGAAGAGATGCTGCGAGGCATGGCTGAAGAGATCCTGGGCACCACCACAGTTCAATACCAAGGTGAGAGCTATGATTTTGGCGCCCCTTTCACCCGCATGACGGTGAAAGAGGCGATTCTAAAATATACGTCCGATATCACCGAAGCAGACTTGGATAATCTGGATCGCGCTCGTGCTGTTGCTGAGAAGCTGGAGATTCCAATGAAGGATATCTATGGCCTGGGCAAGGTACAGATCGAGATCTTCGAGAAGATGGCTGAACACCGCCTGATGAATCCCACCTTTATCACCGCCTACCCGACAGAGGTTTCACCACTGGCCCGGCGTAACGATGATGATCCCTTTGTAACAGATCGCTTTGAGTTCTTTGTGGGAGGACGTGAAATTGCCAATGGTTTCTCAGAGCTGAATGATGCAGAGGATCAGGCTGAGCGCTTCCAACGACAGCTAGAAGAGCGTGCCGCCGGTGATAACGAGGCAATGCATTTTGATGCCGATTATGTGCGGGCTCTGGAGCATGGATTGCCGCCAACGGCAGGAGAGGGGATCGGAATTGACCGGCTGGTGATGCTGTTTACAGATTCACCATCAATCCGTGATGTGTTGTTGTTCCCTCATATGCGAGCTGAATAATTATTAGCATAATCCCTACACGTGCATAAGCACGTGTAGGGGGTTATAGAAGAACTAGATTTCAAACAGCTGCTCAACCTCTTCAACTTGTTCTGCGACCCCTTCAATCTCAATCACAGATACCTCAGGATCCAAACCAACCTTGCTGAATGAAGGTGCCTGCGCCCACTCCACTGGGCTTGTTGTCTTCGCTATACCTGTATTGCACTCCAGGGTTGCTACCTGCACCAGGTCAACATAGGTGGCCTGTTCACCACCATCATATTTCAGATCAGCATAATGGGCAGGTACGTCTGCCAAAGTATCAGGAAAGTTCCAGGTCTCTAAAATCTGGCGGCCAATGATAGGGGCCAGATTGACCAACAGGCTGTCCAATCGATCTGGATACCTTAGCAGCTCTTGAAAATTCTCAGCCATGATAAGGATTGGCAGTGAACCAATATTATGGATCAAGCCGGCCAACATGGCCTGGTCTTTATCCAGGTGCGGAACCTGCTGAGACAACACGCGGCTAAGGGCGGCAATCTGAACGCTCTCTTCCCACAGCTGGCGAAGACGCTTATCCAATGCTGAGGTAGTAGGCTGAAATATCTGCTTCATGGCAAGGTTAACCACCAGGGTTCTCACCATGCGGGTGCCCAGTCGGGTGATGGCCATCTGAATACTGTCAATGGTGATGCGTCCACCATACAGTGGGCTATTGGCAACTTGAAGAAGACGGGCTGAGAGTGCTGCATCGGTAGCCACCAGCTCAGCTATATCCTGTGCAGTGGCATCATCCCGTTCAACAGCATCGCGTACCCGAAGGGCGACTTCAGGCAGGGTTGGCAGCACAATAGTATTGTCTTTAATTGCAGTTTGTAACTGTTCTAAGAACTCTTCATCAGTGATCATTATTGTAACTTTCCAGGGTGAAATAGAAAGAATTTGTCTGCTTATTAAGTTTAGTACTAAATCGGAGGCAGATGCAGAAACTTTATCTAGCCTGCATCAAAAGTGTATGGAAGGTCACGAAACTCTAATTTCGCCCCCGCTGCATTTTGAAGATGCATATCATCAGCTTCAAAGCAGGGGATCTGCACCATAACCAATGCATCAAAACCACCATCAGGTGCTGGCTGGGCATCAACCACTGTGCCTGCTGATTTTCCGTGTTCTGCACTGTCAGAAAACAGCTCATCTCCAGCCGAGGGTTTCTGGGTTCCATCGATATGAGCCAGATGCATACGGCGCTTCAGGGTTCCCCTGTGCTGCGTGCGGGCTACAACCTCCTGTCCACAGTAACACCCTTTAGTGAAGCTGATGCCACTGAGTAGCTGCATATTGACCATCTGAGGTATGAATGTTTCAACGGTAGCGGGGTAAACGGTAGGAATGCCAGCATGGATATCCTGTAACGCCCAATAACTGGAGCTGGTTGGTTTAGCATTCTCAGCCAATTGTGCCCAAACTTTTTTCAGCACGGGCTCAGGCCCAACCATCTCAAAACGGGGGATCATGCCGGGTAACCGTATAACGGTAAGATCTTCTGCCTGCACTACCTGCTGTGGCATTGCAGGCACATTGGAAAGAATGCTGCTGAGTTGCTCTTCCGCCTTGCCTCCCACAAGCCCGATTCGAATCAGCTCATGACCTGCATCAGCCAGCTCAACCTCCGAGCGTAGTACAAACATAGAGAGCCGCCTGATTACCGCGGGCAAAATCGAGGCAGGCAGTTGGAGAAATATGTCATTATCACGACGAAAGAACCACCCATTTGCCAGCATTTGCCCCTTTGGGGTGCAGTAGCCGCTGAGTTGGAACTGCTCTGCGGTTAGCTCACGGATATCATTGGTGAACTGACCCTGCAGAAAATCGACGTTGTCTTTGCCTGCAATGCGGATCAGTCCCAGGTGGGATAGGTCACAGAGTGCACTATCTGCTGTCTGTGCGTCTTGTTCGAAGCTAACCCAGCCCTCATCATTGATAGAGGCGGAATGTGATTCGAGAAATGTTTTCCAATCGTTGTTCATGGTTTTGGTAGGATAGTGGATGTCTCTCTATAATCGCATTAATTTTTTTCAACGCAAAGCCACTCATGCAGGAAAATAGTCTCATAGCAGGAAGTCTGGTGTTATATAAGGTCCGTCCTGCACGGGTTCTCAGTGTGTCAGATAAGATTGAGATTGAGCTGGAAGGTGGGAAACTGAAACGTGTCCGCCCCAAGGATCTCTCACTGCTGCACCCAGGGCCAATTACTGAGCTCTCTGAGCTGAAGCCTTGTGACGGTGAGATTGCAGAGGCCTGGGAGCTGTTGGCAGAGGGTGAAACGGATCTGCCTGAGTTGGCAGAGCTGATCTATGACAACTACACCCCAACCACAGCATGGGCCGCTTGGCAGCTGGTCTCTGACGGCCTCTACTTCGAAGGGGAACCAGAGTCTATTCGGGCTCGCTCAGAAGATCAGGTTGAATCAGATCGTAAACAGCGGCAGGAGAAAGCCGCAGCAGAGCAGGAGTGGTCAGCATTTCTGGAGCGTCTGAAAGCCTCCAGAATCATTCCGCAAGACCACAGCCGCCTGCTTGAAGTAGAACGACTTGCGCTTAAACAGAGCAAGAGCAGTCGCATTCTTCAGATACTGGACCGGCAACAATCCCCTGAAAATGCCCACCGGCTGTTGGTCAGTCTGGGCTATTGGGGGAAGACCTTTAACCCCTATCCGCAACGCTTTAACCAGCCTCTCAACTCACCGGATCTTGCTGTTCCAGAAATGCCTGATGATGAGCGGGTGGATATGACACAGCTGCCAGCCTTTGCCATCGATGATGAAGGAAACCAGGACCCTGATGATGCCATCAGCCTGGAGGGTGACCGGATTTGGGTGCATGTTGCAGATGTGGCAGCACTGGTGGCGCCTGATACACCATTGGATCTGGAAGCACGCGCCCGTTCAGCCAATCTCTACCTGCCGGAAACCATGGTCCAGATGTTGCCGTGGGAAGTCACCGAGCGGCTGGGGCTTGGGTTGTGCAAAACCTCACCGGCACTCTCATTTGGCTTCAGGTTGACAGATGATGCAGAGCTGACGGATATCACCGTAGTGCGCAGTTGGGTGCAGGTTAAACGTCTCAGCTATGCTGAAGCAGATAGCAAGCTACACATACCACCTTTTGATCAATTGCAGACGCTGACTCAACGCTACCGCGCAAGACGACATGCGGCTGGTGCCATGCAGATTGATCTACCAGAGGTGCGTGTGCAGGTGCTAAATGATGAGGTACAGCTTGAACCGCTGATCAGGAAAGATAGCCGGGATCTGGTGACAGATGCCATGCTGATGGCAGGCGAGGCCGCTGCCCGTTTTGCTCAAGAGCAAGAGATACCCATCCCATTTGCCACTCAGGCAGCTTCAGGCATGACAGAGCCACCAAGCGGGCTGACTGCCATGCACGCCTGTCGCCGCTCACTCAAACCCAGCCAAACAGTATGCAAGCCAGATGCCCATGCCGGTTTAGGTCTGCCAATCTATTGCCGGGCCACCAGTCCTCTCCGGCGATATGCTGATCTTGTCGTACACCAGCAGTTAACAGCCCATCTCGCTGGCAAGGAGCCTCTACCACTAAAGGCAATTACAGAGCGAATCGGTGCAGCCTCTGCCATCACGGGCAGCGTGCGCAAGGCTGAGCGTTTTTCCAACCTGCATTGGAAGCTGATCTATCTTCAACGCAATCCAAAATGGCGGGGCGAAGGAGTGGTTGTTGCGATGCAGGACCGACGAGCCACTATCATCATCCCCGCATTGGCAATGGAGACCAAGCTGCGCCTGCCTGAACCCGTTGCCCTCGATACCCGCCTCAACCTTGAGTTGAGAGAGGTGGAGCTACCTGATTTAACGGCGTGGTTTCGTGTTTTTGAGTAGCACTCTGTGGCAGAATGTACATATTGATTGAGAACACCGCCATACGTTGATAATCATTATTGGAACTATATTTTCATGTCACAAAAAAATAAGAGTAAACCTCTTAGCTCATCAGATATTCGTGGACCTGAAGCTCACTTTAATGCCTATTGTGAAGATGAGCATGAACGTCGAAGCAACTCTGGCGAGGCTTTTGATGAGGCGCTGTTTGACGAGGCCGTCAAACTTGCCAAGCGAAAGTTGCGGGTGCGGATGAAGAGGAGCGTGAAATGATTGTAGTAAGCGTTTCAGCTGAGAATGTACTTAAGTACTCAAGCCTGGAACTTTCAGATTTCCCGGAAGAGGGCATCATTGCCGTCAGTGGCCAGAATGAATCAGGCAAAAGCTCTATCGGTGAGACCATCTGTTTTGCCCTGTTTGGCCGTACCTACTCATTTGGCCCTGAGACACCAGAGAAAATCATCTGTTGGGGGCAAGCTCGCTGCACGGCTGAGCTTACCTTTGCTGTTGCAGATAGCACTCAATACCAGATTAGCCGGGTGTTGGATAACAACGGCCACCATAGCGCTCGCCTATGTTTGGCTGATGACCTTGATAATCCCATTGCATCAGGGGTTCAGGCCGTGGGAGATACCATGCTTCAGCTGCTGGGGTATGACTATGATGAGTTTATTGAATCGTTCTACCTAGCCCAGCGAGAGATCACCACACCCCACAGAAACAGCCAGGCAGTAAAGACAATGGCCGGCTTGGCCACCTTTGAAACGGTCACCAGTGATGTACAGCGTGAGGTAATAGAGGAAGAGGCAGGGGTTGAAGAGGCTGAAGCTGAAATCACCTCCATCAATACCAGGCTTGAAGAGCTGGATATAGAGGAGGGCTATTTCCAGGAGCTTGAGACAGAGCACAATGAACTGACTCAGGAACAGAAAGAGACCGACCAATTGGTGCTGGCACTTGGCATGGCCGCTACCGCCTATGAAGAGAATATCCCCCGTCTGGAGAAGGCCTATCGTGGCCGCCGCTCAATCGGTATTTTGTGTGCGCTGCTTACCGTGGGGCTTGTTGTATCGGGCTATTTTGCATCAGGCTCTGATGATGAAGGCTTCTTCTGGACACAGCTCTGTGCGCTCTCAGGACTCAGCTTGATCGTTGCTGCTGGCGGCCTGCTGATCATGAAAAACCGAATTGAAGGCCTCGGTGAAGCACCGGTCAATTTAGCAAGAAAATTAATGACCCTGCAGATGGGGAGTACTGCATTGCCTGAATGGTCTTCAAATGAGGCCCCTGATGCAGAAAAAAAAGCAGCACCTGAAGATGACTCTACTCAAGAGAAGAGTGAATTTACCGGCATCTATGCCGCTATTGCAGAGTACGCAGCAGAGCCTGATGAGGCACGCGAACTGGTAGATCAAGAGCTCTATCAATTGCATGAACAGAGCCGAATTCGAAAAGGTAAAATAGAAAAACTCAGCAAGGCGCTCAGCGAAGAGCAGGTGCGCGTGATAAAAGCCGATGAGCTAACCCAGTCACGCGAAGCAGAAGAGAGCAAAATTGCCGAGCATCAGCACCAGATTGCAGTCAGAACTCTTGCCGAAGAGCTATTGGTTGGCGCTGAAACAACGCTATCCCAGCGTTTTAACCGTGACCTGCGTGAGCTGGTAGGGCACACCTTACCCCTCTTCACCAGCGGTCGATATGAGCATTTGAAGATTGATGAAGAGCTGAATGTTCAGGTCTTCTCTAATCAGAAGCGTGATTTTACCGCCTTGGATGAGGTCTCCAGTGGCACCCAGCGACAGATCATGCTGGCAGTCAGATTGGCACTTTCACAGAAGCTGGTTGATAGTGCCATGACGGGGCGACAGTTTATATTTCTCGATGAACCCTTCGCCTTCTTTGATGCAGAGCGCACCCTCAGCACCCTGGAAGTGCTGCCACAGCTGAGTGATGAGATTACTCAGATCTGGCTGATTGCCCAGGATTTTCCAGAAGGCAGCCAACTGGATAAACATATCGAATGTGCCCGTGAGTATGTCAGCCTGTCACCTGCAACCATGACATGAAAAAAAAGGACAATCTTGCTGCCTGCGCTCTCTGCCGTTTTATGCGTGCGCTCGCCTTTAGTGCAGTAGGTGCGGCAGTATGCGGATTAACCGCCAAATGGCTGGGGGCTGATCAACAAACAATTATCTTTAGTGCACTGTTTGGTTCCATCGCGCTCGTAAGCTGGGTTAATAGAAAGCGTGAGTAATCGTCTGTACTTAATCTTCTGTTCAAAATGAACGGAGATTTATCATCTCTACCCATCAACGATGTTCTGCCAGCCCTATATGAAGCGCTGGCCTCTTCACAGGCTGCAGTGCTCTCTGCACCACCTGGCTCAGGGAAAACCACGGCTGTCCCACTGGCGCTCCTACAGCAACCCTGGCTCCAGGGGCAAACCATTCTTATGCTTGAACCTCGTCGTTTGGCTACGCGTGCCTCTGCTGCGCGTATGGCAGAGCTTCTGGGTGAAAAAGTGGGTGACTGTGTGGGGTACCGGGTGCGTTTTGATAGCCAGGTCTCCAAACATACCCGTATTGAGGTGGTCACTGAAGGCATCCTAACCCGGCGTCTGCAGCGAGATCCTGAGCTGGAAGGCGTGGGGCTGGTGATCTTCGATGAGTTCCATGAGCGTAACCTGCATGCAGACCTGGGGCTGGCACTCTGTTTGGATATTCTCCAGGGGCTACGGAATGACCTGCGGCTGCTGGTGATGTCAGCCACTCTGGATACAGCTGCTGTCTCCGCGCTGCTTGGAGATGCACCGGTTATATCTGGTGATGGTCAATCCTTTCCAGTTGAAATCAAATACCTTGATGAGGCTCCAAAAAAGAGAATAACAGATACAACGGTCAGGGCGGTGAAGCAAGCTGTCGCAGAGCAGCAGGGCGATATTCTGGTCTTTCTTCCTGGGGTGGGGGAGATCAGGCGGGTTAATGAGGTGCTCAGCACTGTATTGCCAGGGATTCAGGTCTGCCCACTCTATGGTGACCTCTCACGAGAGGCTCAGGATCAGGCTATTCGCCCTCACCCACAGGGGCAGCGCAGGGTAGTGCTGGCTACAGCTATTGCTGAAACCAGTTTGACCATAGAGGGCATTACCACAGTGGTGGATGCCGGTTTATCACGGCTACCAAGATTTGATCCGAATACCGGCCTGACCCGCCTGGAAACTGTAAAGGTATCGCGTGCGGCTGCGGATCAAAGAGCTGGCCGCGCAGGACGACTGGGGCCTGGTGTCAGTTATCGGCTCTGGACTTCATCAACTCAGTCCAGCCTGCAGGCGCATACCTCTCCTGAAATTATGGATGCTGATATGGCTCCCCTTGCTCTTGAGCTGGCGCAATGGGGAGTGGCAGATCCTGTGCAGCTGAATTGGCTGGACACACCACCATCAGGTGCCTATGCGCAGGCACAGGGGCTATTAAAGCGATTAAATGCTCTGGATGAACAGGGACGAATTACTGCAGCAGGCCGGCGCATGGCAACCCTGGCGCTGCACCCACGCCTGGCTCACATGTTATTGCAGGCTGAGGCAGCAGGGCAGGGAGATACGGCAACTGACCTGGCGGCGCTGTTATCTGAACGGGATCTGATACCAAAAACCATGGGAGAGCTAAAACCCGTGGATATAGAGCAGCGATTGCAGCTGCTTCTATATTGGCGTGAGCAGGGAACCAAGGCGGCAATAAAAGCAGGTGGAGATGCCAGGGTTTGCAGGCAAGTGGATAAGTTGAGCCGCCAGTATCGTCGCTCCTTAAAGTCCAATAGCAGCAAACTGACTTCAGACAAACCCTCAATTGGCTCACTGTTGGCTCATGCCTACCCAGACCGTATTGCACAGTTGCGGGCCGCATCCAACAGCAGCTATCTGCTCTCATCAGGGCGGGGAGCCTCCCTACCAGAAGGCGATCTA
>Ga0316187_10002725_pt1 | contig 15393 bp, 20 predicted proteins | sample CroRivburrow1_MG_FD_204927 | JGI IMG/M metagenome (GOLD analysis project Ga0316187, IMG submission 204927) | Coastal sediment microbial communities from Maine, United States - Cross River worm burrow 1 | ecosystem: Environmental > Aquatic > Marine > Coastal > Sediment | place: USA: Maine... | reverse complement strand
CGTGACTTCTGCGGCACCTGCTCTCGCCGGCGATACCACGATCGGGCTGGCGCTGGTGCGGCGCGAGATCGATGATGGCTCCGTGGTGACCGCCACCGTGAAAGGGACCGACTCGGCGGCTGAGGTTCGTTCACTGCCGTTGCACAATCTCTGAGCACCGCAACGTTCTCGGACAATCCCCTTACAGTCCTCATACATCTCTGTCCGATACTGGGATGGGACCGTCGAGCCGGAGCTAATTGATGTCCAGCGGCACCATCCTCCTCATCGAGGACGAAACCGAGATCGCCGAGCTGCTGACCCTCTACTTTGAGAAGGAAGGGTTTCGGTTGCTCCACGCCGCTGACGGCGAGGCCGGGCTGCAGCGCCTCGAAGAGCGCTCGCCGCGTGTCGTGCTCCTCGATATCGGGTTGCCCGGAATCGACGGGATGGAGGTGTGCCGACGCATCCGGTCTGTCTCCGACGTTCCCGTCATCATGCTCACGGCCCGCGACAGCGAAATCGACAAGGTTGTGGGCCTCGAGATCGGCGCCGACGATTACGTGACAAAGCCGTTTAGCCCGCGCGAGTTGGTAGCGCGCGTCAAGGCTGTCCTGCGGCGATCGGAGGAACGGCCGACGAAGCCCCAGGTCCTCGAGGTCGCCGGATTCGCTATCGACAGCGGCCGCCGCGAAGTCACAACTCCGGGAAACGCAGTGGTACGGCCCACCGCTCGCGAGTTCGACCTGTTGTGGTATTTGGTCGAGCACGTGGGACTCGTCCTGTCGCGCAGCCAGCTGCTTGAAGCCGTCTGGGGCTACGACTACTTCGGCGAGACCCGCACAGTTGACGTGCATGTCAGACAGCTCCGCAAAAAGCTCCCCGATATACCGCTAGAAACCGTCTGGGGAGTCGGCTACCGGATCGGCAGTTGAGCACGATGCGGCGCCGCATTTTCTGGGGAGTCCTCGTGGCGGCAATAGTGTCGCTACTGATCGGTCTGACGGCGGGTGCGGTGATTCGCCAACAGCAGATTTCGGCAAATCGTGTGGAGTTGAACCGGCAGGCCGAGGTGACGGCGAATCTCATTGGGGCCGAGTTGGGGCCCTCGCTCCGGTCCGAAGATCGAGGGGAGATCCGTCGGATCCTTCGCCAATTACGCCTTATCGGTGGGTACGACTACCTCGAGGCGGCAATCATCACCGATGACGGTTTTGTTCCGATTGTGAAAGACCCGGTGCTCCTGCCGGAGTTTCAAGTCGGGTCGATCGACGTTCGTGCAGTGCGCCGCCTGGACATCGGCGGGACGCCGGTGTTTGCGACCACGCGAGGAGCCGATGTCGGGCAGACCCGTCTCCTCATCGCGATTGGACGCGAGGAGCCGCTGCTGATGAGCGGCGCCTTCACACGGCCGCTCGCTATCGGCCTAATCGTCGGCGTGATGCTGGCCCTGGCGGTGTCCTGGCTGGTCTCACGGCGCCTCGCCAAGCGGTTGGGCGGTCTCGAGGAGGCGGCGGTCAGCCTGGCGGACGGTGACTTTGGCGCCCGCGCTCCGGTGGAGGGCACCGACGGTGTGGACGAGTTGAGCTCGACATTCAATTACATGGCATTGAGTCTGCAGCAGGCGCAGCGCCGCGAGCGGGATTTTCTGATGAGCGTGGGCCACGATTTGAGAACCCCGTTGACTACGATCCGGGGATACGCTGAGGCTCTGGACGCCGGTGTGATCGAGGCCGATGAGTTCCCTCGGGTTGCCGAAGTCCTGCACCGTCAGACCGATCGGCTCAGCCGGCTGGTGGAAGACCTCATGCTCCTGGCACGGCTCGAGGCTCGCGAGTTCAACCTGCGGAACGAACCCGTCGACCTGGCAGCTCACGTCGAAGAGCTCGCCGCGGAGCATCGGGTGCGGGCGGAAAAGCTCGGAGTGAATTTCGAGGAGCACATTGGAAACGTCGGCACGGTCGATATCGACCCCGACCGGGTGGCTCAGGTGCTCGGCAATCTGGTCGACAACGCCCTGCGCTACACACCCGAGCGAGGATCCGTCGTCCTTACGATGAGCGGTGACGGCACCAACGTGTTCTTCGAAATCGCCGACACCGGCCCCGGCATTGACGAAGAGGACATTCCGCGGGTCTTCGAGCGTCTCTATGTGGCACAGCGGTACCGCCCGGTGCGGCCCGAAGGTAGCGGCCTCGGTCTCCCCATCGTGAAGGAATTGGTCGAGGCCATGCACGGCAGTGTCGACTTCAGCAGCAAACCCGGCCTCGGGACCACGGTGCGAGTTACGCTGCCGGTCGTTGTTGGCGTGTGATTTCGACGCCTCTAGCCTGGCGCCGATGAAATCTGCATTCCCTCTCTCGAGATTGCCTGTCCTGGCGGCTTCGATCATCGCGCTCGGCGCGCTACTAGCCGGGTGTTCCGGATCCACAGAAGGCCTCCTGGGGCAGGAGCTCTACAACAAGAGCTGTGAGGCATGCCACGGCGCGGACGGGCTGCGCGGGACCCAGATCGGCGCCGGGTCGGCGGCCGTGGATCTGACTGACAACCAGATCCGCGGAGCAATCCAGGTCGGCCCTGGAAGCATGCCGGGCTTCCCTCGGCTCACTCCGGAGCAACTAGATAGTCTCGTCGTCTTCGTCCGGGAGCTGCAGGCCGGCGGCTCCGGCGGATAACCCCCGGGAGACCGGTTACGATTCTTGTCCCATGCTCGAACAAATCCTCCAAACTGCTCGAATGCGCGCCGCAGCCCTGCAGCCGCACCTGATCGATCTGCGCGTCGCAGCCACCTCAGTACCGCTGGGTCCCGACTTCGCAGAAGCCCTGGCCCAGCCCGGCTTGCAGGTAATCGCGGAAATCAAGCGGAAATCACCATCGGCAGGATCCATTGCCGCCGAACTCGACCCGGCCGAACAGGCCCGGCGCTACGCAGCCGGAGGGGCGGCGGCGATATCCGTGGTCACCGAGCCCGACTTCTTTGGGGGCTCTCTCGAGGATCTGGTGGCGGTTTGTGGCGCAGTTGATCTGCCGGTGCTGCGCAAGGACTTCATAGTCGACGCTACCCAGATGTACGAAGCCAAGGCCGCCGGGGCCGATGCCGTCTTGCTGATCGTGGCCGCCCTCGACGAGCGCTCCCTGGCTGATCTACTCACGGTGGCCGCCGAGTTGGAGATAGAGGCGCTTGTGGAGGCACACGACCGAGCCGAGCTGGAGATTGCGAATCGCAGCGGCGCAACGATCATCGGAGTGAACAACCGGGATCTGAGGACCTTTGAGACGAACCTCGGTACCGCTGAGGCGCTGGCACCGTCGATAGCGGCGCCAACGACGGTGGCCGAGTCCGGCGTCTCCTCGGCCGCAGCGGCCGCCAGGATGGCCGCCGCCGGTTTCGACGCCATACTGGTGGGCGAAGCCCTGGTGCGCAGCCCGGATCCGGCGGCTCTCGTCGCCGAGCTGCGTGCCGCCGGCCAAACGCGGTAATGAATACCTGGGTCAAGGTCTGCGGCCTCACGCGGCCAGCCGATGTCGAAGCCGCGATCCGGGCCGGCGCCGATGCGGTTGGGCTTGTGCTCGTCACCCGCTCCGTCCGTCGGATCGATCCGGTGCAGGCTGTCAACCTGGCGGCCACTGCCACGGGGCGTGTCGAGGTCGTTGTGCTCGTTGAAGGCAGCCCGGAGAGCGCGGTGGCCCTCGCGAAGCGGATCGGGGCCGACACCGTGCAACCGTACGGCCCAGCCGCACCGGCGATTGCAGAAGCTGCGATGATGGCAGATCTGGGTGCCCTGTTACCGGTGCCTGTGCTGGCGAACACCGCGATCGACGTGTCCGAAGTACCTGCGGGGGCTCGTCCGCTGCTCGATACGGCCACTGTCGCCGGCAGCGGCGGCAGCGGCCGATCGTTCGACTGGGGGATGGCTAGGGGAGTGCCGGGGGTGGTTATCGCCGGCGGTCTGAATGCGGAGAATGTGGCGCAGGCCATTGCATTGGCCCGCCCCTGGGGAGTTGATGCCTCGAGCGGTCTCGAGGCAGCCGCCGGGGTCAAGGACCACGGTAAGGTGGCGGCCTTCGTTGAGGCCGCCAGGTCGGCCGAGGAGTAGCCATGCCCATCGAATTCCCACCCAACGCTCGCGGTCGCTTCGGCGACTATGGCGGGCGCTTTGCCCCCGAAACCTTGATGCCGGCCCTCTTCGAGCTCGAGCAGGCCTTCTACGACGCTGTCGCCGACCCCGATTTCACCGCACAATTGGACGACCTGCTTGCCAACTTCGTCGGGCGTCCGACACCCGTCTTCCGGGCGAACCGTTTGTCCGAGAAACTCGGAATCGACCTCTGGTTCAAGCGGGAAGACTTGGCCCACACCGGGGCCCACAAGGTCAACAACACGATTGGTCAAGCACTCCTTACCGCCCGGATGGGCAAGCCGCGTGTCATCGCCGAAACCGGCGCCGGCCAGCATGGTGTCGCCACCGCTACGGCGTGCGCTTACCTCGGCCTCGAGTGTGTCGTCTACATGGGCGCCAAAGATGTCGAACGACAAGCACTCAACGTCTACCGGATGCAGCTGATGGACGCCGAAGTGATCAGCGTCGAAAAGGGCGCGGCGACGCTAAAAGATGCCGTCTCGGAGGCGATGCGAGATTGGGTCGGCTCGGTCGAGAACACCCACTACATAATCGGCTCGGTTGTCGGGCCTCATCCGTTCCCGCTCATCGTTCGAGAGTTCCAGAAAGTCATTGGCGAGGAGCTGCAAACCCAGCTCGATGGTTCACCCGGACGGCCCCGTCCGGATGTCATCGTCGCCTGCGTTGGTGGGGGGTCGAACGCCATGGGCATCTTCCATCCGTATCGGGATGCCGGAATCGATTTGGTCGGGGTCGAGGCGGCCGGATTCGGCCTCGAGACCGGTGCCCACGGCGCTTCTCTGGTCGCCGGGTCGCCCGGAGTGATCCACGGATCGCGTACCTACATGCTCCAGGATGAGCAAGGCCAGGTAATCGAGGCGCACTCGATCAGTGCCGGGCTGGACTATCCAGGCGTCGGACCGGAACATTCCTTGTATCGGGATACCGGGATTGCTCGCTACGTAGCAGTGACCGATGACGATGCCCTCGCCGCACTCCGCCTCATGAGCGCAACTGAGGGGATCATTCCGGCTCTCGAATCGGCCCACGGCCTTGCCTGGATTTTCGCGGCGGCGCCGGAGCTTGCCGGCAAGACCGTCGTTCTCAATTTGTCGGGCCGCGGCGACAAGGACGTAGACCAGATTGCGAAGTTCAGTGGCTGAGCGGATGCGGAACATGTTCGCCACGGCCCGGGCCGAGAGCCGGGCGGCGCTGCTGCCGTATATGACGTCGGGCCTACCTGACCCGACGACCACTCTCGACTTGTTCGTCGCCATGGCGGACGCCGGTGCAGACGGTTTCGAAGTCGGGATCCCCTACTCGGATCCCCTCATGGACGGGCCCACGATCCACGAGGCGGGGCTGCAGGCTCTTGCCAAGGGGGCGACCACGTATTCGAGCCTCGAGTTGGTCGAACAGGTGGTCACCAAGACGGGTAAGCCGGCTGTCGTTATGACCTATGTCAATCCGGTGCTGGCCATCGGGCCGGACCGATTCGCTGAGCTCGTCGCCGCCGCAGGCGGTTCGGGCCTGATCATTGCGGATCTGCCCGCAGACGAATCGGATGAAATCGCCGAGGCCTGCCGTGTGGCGAACATCGGTCTGGTGCTGTTCGTGGCACCGACCACCGATGATGCCCGTTTGGCCGATGTCGTGGCCCGCGATCCACTTTTTGTGTACGGCGTGGCTGAACTCGGGGTCACCGGTGGCCGGGACCAGGCCTCCAGTCGGGCGGGGGCGCTCGCCACGCGGATACGGGCTGCGACTGCCGTACCCGTGGTACTTGGAGTAGGAATCTCCACGCCGGCGGCGGCCCATGAGGCAGCGCTCGTAAGCGATGGCGTTATCGTGGGTTCGGCGTTGGTCCGCCGGGTACTCGATGCCGCCGAGCCGGCCGCGGCCGCACGGGATCTCGCCGCGGCCGTCGGCGATCTCGCAGCCGCCGTCCGGCGCTGATCCCCCCACCGACAACGGGCTAGTCCCTCCGGTAGGTCGCGAAACACTTCTGGCCATCCTGGCGTTGCCACCGCACACTTAGTCATGGAAGCCAGGTCACCCCTTCGACTCGGTATCCAGATCAGCGGGGGCTCGTTGAACCGACCGGTACGAACGCACCACACCCAAGGCCAACGAGCCCCCGCTACCAAAGGGGCTTCGAGCCAAGCAGCCTTGCTCGGTACGCTTGGCTTTCGCCAGGATGGTGGCTCTCGACGTCACTTCGCGCGTCTGACAACTGGCGTCTTGATGGGTAGGCGAGGCTCCAACCGACACACACTGCGATTGCCGGGCACGGCGGTTGGGTCGATACAGGGCGCGATACGCGACGGTGCGGGCGTGATCATTCGCCGACGATATCGGGTGCCGAGTGGCGCCATCCAGAGGTCTTGAGCTGGACGGGCTTGCGGGGTGAGGCGCGTCTTCGAGCCCAGTCGATGATCACGCTCGTTGGCCGAGATCAGCGGTACCCAGGATGGCACGTAGCGCGATTCGAGTCCTTGTCCACAACGTGGAACGGCAGATTCCGAGCTCGAGGGCCAGAGCACTTGATTCGGGTGACTGATTGGGCACGACGGCGCGTGAGCGTTGATCAACGGGTTGTGGCCGATCGAGTCGTCGTTGCGGTGTCGGATCCGGCCGTTTGGAAGGCGCCTCTCGTCGCAACTACCGAGGGGGACCTCGGATGTCGGCGCCCGGACTTTCGGCCCTGTTGTCTGGGGTCGTCTTGCGACATGATGGGGCCAGAATCCATCCGAAAGAGTTCGATTTGCCGTGAGTTCACACCACAAGAATCCGTCGGATGCGTATCCCCTGACAGATGAGGAAGCAACGAAGATCGCGATCGAGGCGTACGTCTACGCTTCGTCAATCGTCCAGATGGAAGTTCCCCGTCGGGTGCTCACCAACCAGGACGTTTCCGATGGCAAGCAGATGCGCGGCCCGATGAACCAGTTCTATCATCTGCGCAACTTCCCGGATGCCTCCGTTCGGGAAGTCGTCGGCCCGAACTTCGACACGCTCTACTCGATCCTGTGGTACGACGTGTCGGACGCAGCGGGTCTGATGAGGACCGTCAGACCGGCGGACGATGTCGGGTGGGTGAACCACCCAAACCGAACCGACAGGGACAACGTCCCGGTAGCCACCCCTAGGTCTCGGCAATGCCGATGATGTCCAGCGAACCTGTAGACGATGGCTCCAACGCAGCAAGTTCGCCGTCGACTACACCGCCCGACGGCCCCCGTCGTGCCCGGTCTATCGAGGCCGCCGCGATCGCCGGCATTGCCTACGCGCTGCTCACCGTTCTGGCGATGATTCGCCTCTCGCGCTTTCCGAGCCTGGAGCTCAGTAATGAGGATCTCGCAGCGTGGTTTGAGGATGGCACGCATCAGGCCTGGTTGATCGGGGCGCTCACCCTGGGATCGGTTGCTGCAATCGCCTTCTTGTGGTTCGTGGCGGTAATTCGACGTCGCCTGGGTGATCTCGAGGACCAGTTCTTCTCCACGGTCTTTCTCGGATCGGGCATCTTGTACGTGGCCGTGTGGCTCAGCGGCGCCGCCGTATTGGCGGCTCCCGCGGTAGCCATGACGCAGCTCGATGCTGGGGCTGTGAGCCCGGCATCGGCATCGCTGGCAGGAGGCATCGGTGCGTCGCTGATTCTCGTCGTCGCACCCCGCATTCAGGCGGTCTTCATCTTCACCACTTCGACGGTGATCATGCGGACCCACGTCTTGCCATCGTGGCTTGCAGTGATCGGATATCTGAGTGGCCTGGTGCTCTTCGTTCTCCCGCTGGTCACCCAACCGTCCGGACTCGTCTTTCCGGCCTGGGTCTTGACCGTGAGCGTGATGCTGTTGGCGACCCGGTCCACAGATTCGACGATCGAGCCTGACAGCGACCCGGAAGACCTCCACCTGCCGGCCGACCGGCCCGAATCTCGCTGACCAGCCTGCAGCAGGGCGCATTCATGCTCCCAAAGCCGGGGCGTCAGGAATTTGCCGGTGCTTCGGATTTCAGGGGGAAGTTGGGTGATGGTGTGGAGCTTCAGTGGGCCGACGGAGCCTCGGCGATGGCAGCGTCGAGACGTACGGCGTCGGCGGGGGCAAGTGCGAGCTCGAGGCGTGATCCGTCATCGAAGGTGACCAGACGACCAACAGCTTCGGCGGGCTTCTTCGGCCCGTGTCCGATCTCGAGTTGGTCCGCCGCATCGACGGCGTGGATCTCGGTACGAAGGAGTGCGACACCGCGGTTGACCAAAAGGACGTCACGGACGAGGCGGCCATAGGTGACCTGTCGCGGCCACTTGTCGTCGTTCTCGTTCCTTACGGCGACGGCGAAGACGCCTGACTGCTGTTTGAACGCTCGGCGAGTCAGCCAGATGCCGATGAGGACCCCGACGACCAGCCAGATCGGAATTCCGAGGGCCGCCAGCAGCACCCAGACCACAGCTGCGCCCTCTCATCGAGGCGTCGATGTGACGCGGCGGCACTTGCGCCGGCGTGCCGGCATTGCGGTCGCCCCGGTGCCGTCGTGGGCCTCCCGGTTCGACTTGCACATTCGAGTTGCATCGATTCTCTCCCTTTTGATGGATGGCGCGCTTGGTCTGCCGTGATCACTCAGCAGCTTGCTGAGGTCTCGGCATGGGATAGGAACCATCGATGAGCGGGACCTTCGGACCATAGAACCGGGCGGTGAAGCGAAAATCGCCCGCTGGTGCGGGTAGCCAGTTCCTGGCATGGTTCGGGTCGGTCGGCCGCTCACACTGGATGTAGAAGGTCAGTCGTCCTTGATCGTCGACATCGAACTCGCCGCGCTCATACATGAAACTGTTCACTGTGTAGCGATCGATCTCATTGTGAATGAAGTAGCCCTCGATGTCGTACAACGGAATCGACCAGAGCTCCGTGCACGGAGGCAGATTGTCGACATCGAACGTCAGCGTGTACGCCCTCTGACCGATGAGCTGTTGACCATCGGCATCGACGAAGCAGAACCCGGCGGTGTGCGACTTCGCCTCCGGCCCAGCCCAGCCGGCATCGGCGATCGCAGCGCGAGTCAGGTAGTCGGTGCCGAAGTTCCCCATGTCTTTGGTCACCATCCAGCCGTTCATGGGGGTCATGCCCTCTCGAACCGCAGTCTTGACCTCTTCCTTGCCGGCCTCGAACCCTGCTTCGAGAGCTGACTTGACGGACGGGTCCAGCGTTTCCGCGTCGAACACAGCGCCTTCGGCCAATCCGATCGCTGCGAGCCGGGAAAGCGTCTCGACCTCTTTCCGTGAGTCGGTTCGCTTGGTCATCGTTGGATCGTTGATAGCGAGGCTCAACAGCTGGAAGTAGTCGATCGCGGTCTGGACTTCGACCATGGCCTGGGCGAGTTGGGGCATGCGGGGGAAGATCGGGTAGGCGCCCTTCAGCTTGGGGCGCGGGACGACGTCGACACCCTCGTGTCTGGCTTCGAGCCATTGGGCAAGCGGTGTGGCGGTGATCTGGTCCTGATAGCCGTTCACCAGCTTCACCTCGTCCTCGGCGTAGCTCTTGAGCGCAACGCGGGCGATCATGACGCCCGCGGCCGACGGTGCCCGGATGATCTGAACCCCGGAGAAGTCACTGGGCATTTGGCCTTGCCAGTCGGGTCCGACCAGCAGGAAAGTTGCGGCACCCCGACCGGTGAACTGATTGCCGGCGTAGAAGTAGTAGTCCCCGTATTGGTCCATGACCTGAAACCCAAAGTACCGGTCGTCGATCGCGGGCAGTTCGACGACCACCGGATCGTTCAAGAGATCCAAGAATCCGGCGCCGTACAACGTCGTGGCGTTCGGTGTCACAACGGCACGATCATCCGGACCGCTCGGCTGGTAGGCAAAGGTCAAAGAGTTGACGCCCGCATACACCGGAGCTGCCTCGAATTGCGTGAACGTGAAACGCGTCTCGGAAAAGACCGCCTGCTGTAGACCGTAGACATACGCTTCTCGCGCAAGCTCCTCGACCTCTCTAACCGAAACATCCATCTCGCTCGCGCCCTTCAGTCGCCGACTCGAGACGTCGAGAGCAGTCCTCCCCTTCAAGACTGGCAGGTTAATCGTCGGTTCGGCAGAGGAAGAAGTCATGAGTCGGTGCACCGATCTATCCCTACTCGTTACCCTCGACGAGGTCCGCCTGCGGCCCCCTCGGCTGCAGCCCAGTCGGCGTCCAGCGGATGACCCACCGTCACCACCAGCCCGCCGCCAGCGTCCTCGGACTGCACCACCAGCGGCTTCCAATGCGTGAGGACAGCGGGGCTAACAGCGACTTCGAGGCACCTCCGGCAGCTTCTTGTGCAACGCGACCAGCTCGGCCCGCTCATTGCTTCAGCCTGGAATTATTGGTATCTTCGCCTGGATGGCGTTCAACGCCCTGGCCGCCGATCCGACAACACGATCAACGAAGGCGCCACGATCCTCTTCGTGCTGCTCCCCACCTTCATCGTCACCAGTTCGACCGCTATCACCGCACCGGAGCCGCCGCCAACGCCAACACGCGGCCCGGGGCGACAGCACCGTGAGTCCCGTGTTTGCGCTCGCAGCACCATCACCCAGACAAGAGGAGATGAAGCCCATGAATCGCCAGGAGACCTTTGCCCTGGTCGGCGGAGAACCAGAGTCGAGCCTGCGCGTGCGTCGGGCCCGTAGCGTGGTTGGGGTCGTCGCGTTGGTACTGATGTCACTGGGGTTCGCCGCCGGCTGCGGGTCGGACAGTGAGTCGTCGGAAGAAGCGTTCTGCGAGGCCCGCGACAGCCTGCGGGCGAATGTGGAGGGGATCGCCGAGATCGATGTCATCGCCGGTGGAACCGACGCCATCTCGGAAAGGTTCGCCGCGATCAAATCGGATCTACAGCAGCTGAAGGACAGCGGTTCAGAGGTCGCGGCCGACGAAATCGTCGCGCTGGAGTCCTCAGTCGATGAGTTGGGCTCTGCCCTCGAGGCTCTGGGTGCCGACATCTCGGTCGAGGGGGCTCTAGCTGTCCGCAACGCGGCCTCGAGCGTCGTAACTGCTGCGGGCGACGTGCTCGACCGACTCTCGACAACTTGTTCGTGATCGCCATGCCCAAAGTCATGAGGAGACCAACGTGCCGGCCGAGTTCAACCCCAAGTACACGCGCCCCCTGGGAGGCATGATTGGTGATTTCGTGAGGCCGACCGGCCGTCAGAGTTCGAGCAGAAAACGAAGGACCCGATCGATCTCGAAGGCCACCTGAGGGCCGACCTGTCCGAGACGAGCGATCATCCGCCGTTCGGAAACCGACTTGAGGTCCTCACATTTCGCATAGCTCACCGCGTCCAGTCCGGAATCTTCGGGGTCGATCTCGATATGCGACGGGAGGTCCCGATGGGTGGTCGTACAAGGGACGACCATGACCACCCCCGCCGGACTCTCATTGAGCGCATCGGCCGATACCACTACGGCCGGGTGACGACCCGACTGTTCGCGTTCACCCGGCTCCCCGAATTCAACCAGCCAGATCTCGCCCCGCCGCGGCGTCATCAGGACCCATCACTAGCAGCGCCGTGTTCCACCGCCCGTTCCGTCTCGATTTCGGCCCACGCCGTCTCGTCTTGCCGGAGAACACCGAACCGCTCGCTCATCTGGTCGAAGAAGAGGCGACGCTCCAGGGCATCGGCCGCCTCGTCCAACAACTGGGTCATCGGACGTCCAGTCGAATCGGCCAGCCGTGCAAACCGGTCTCTGGTGCTCTCGCTCACTCTGATAGTGGTACTCATAGAACGAGTATACCCAGAAGTAGACGGATGTGTCTACATGGTTGCTAACACCAAAGCGATGCGCTTCGATGGCACAGTCGGCGTGTACGCCTATTGGCGGGTAGGAGCGGACATCGTGGTTGACGACACTCGCGGCCGCCGACCCCACAGGCGAGGCCGCCGTCTACGAAGAGATGGGAATCGACGTCACCTACCATCAAGACGGTCGGGTCCTCGTCGAGTCCGGCCGCGTGTAGTTAGCGATGGTGTCGGAGGGCCGATCGTACCCCGCACCCGGTACCGCCTCGGCAAGGAGGGGCGCTGAGTCCGGATCACTAGGCGGAAGCAGCGAGACAAGGCGCTGCGCAATGGTCGTACTTGGGCTTCGACTCCGGTAGGCAAGATTGTGCAAGCAACCCGGTGATATCCCAGTCTCTTGAGCTGCTGAGCGATAGGACATCTGCAACTCGGCCAGGGCATCTCTCAGAGTCGAGGCATCCGAACGATACTGACTGCTTTGTACTTGGTGCTTGGTACTTGTACTTTGTAGATGCATTTTGTGCTGAGTGCTGAGTGCTGAATAGCGAATACTGAGTACTTCACAAGCCGGGATGGCGAAATTGGTAGACGCGACGGACTCAAAATCCGTTGGACGCAAGTCCGTGGGGGTTCGAGTCCCCCTCCCGGTACTTTGAATGAAGAGAACCGAACGCACCCTATTCCGGCTCGGAGACCAGATCGCGGCCATCGAAGAGGCGATCCATTTGGCTCGCGAGGAGCTCATCTTTCATGACCACCTCAACGATGACGCGCAGCGCGACGCCGCTGTGAGTGAGTCACCCATTGACCGATCTGATGCCCGGGAGACGGCGAGCGATGTGCAGAGAATGAGAGCCCACATCGCGGGTCTCGAAAAGCGCCGGATGAAGCTCTACGCGAAACGAAGTCGACTGCTCGCCAGAATCGCCGACTAACGCATTGCGGGCTATACCGGCGCCACACAACTGTGCCATTCCAAGGATGATTCGGCCGCAGCATACCAATCTAGGTCAATCACCCGTATACTCTTAGTAGTCAAGTAACTACTCACGATGTCAAGCAAGTGAGTCGGGTGCATCGTGGCGGCTTCCGAGCCTCCGAGCGTTTAGGAAAAAGCCGAGTACGGCCGACAGTAAGTAGCAAGAGAAAATTGCACCGCCGGCGCTGGAGGTGTGAAACCAGAGGACAAGGGCAGAGAATGGCCAGAAGAATTCACACACCCCGCGGGGGGGGGTCGGTGGTTTTGGGTTGGTGGCGTGGGTTTCGTGATGGTGAGCGGGGTGCGAGCTTGGTGGAGTTCGCGATGGTGACGGTGTTGTTGTTTACGTTGCTGTTTGGGATTATCGAGTTTGGTTTTGTGTTTCGTGATCGTTTGACGATTGCTAATGCGGCGCAGAGTGCGGCGCGGGTGGGCGCGAGTATGGGTTCGGCGCCTGAGGCGGATATGGCGATTTTGGATTCGTTGGCGACTTCTTTGGATACGTTGCCGAATTCGGGTCTGGGCATTGTGCGTTATGTCGATATTTTTGAGGCTCGTGCTGATGGGACTCCTGCTAGTGCGTGTCCGGGTGCCAAGTGTTCGCGGTATGCGTATTTCCCTACGGCGACGTGTGATTGGTCGCCGTGTCCGGATGATCCGGCGGTTGTTACGTGGACGGGTCGTGATGATGCGTTGCCGGATCTTGATGTGTTGGGTCTCCAGTTGGGGTATGCGCATAGCTGGTTGACGGATTTCCTGCCGTTGGATGATGTGACTTGTTTGTCGCCTTCTGGTGATTGTTGGACTGAGAGGGCGTTGATGAGGATTGAGCCGCAGGTGTTTGCGCCGTGATTGGTCGGCGGCTCCCACGGGGTATGGCGGCGTTGGCCGAGGAGCAGTCCGCGCAGGAGCAGTCCGCCGGTGAGCGGGGCGCTACTTTGGTTTTGGTTTCTCTTGTCTTGGTTGTCTTGATGGGTATGGCCGGTTTTGCCGTTGACCTCGGCTACCTCTACTGGCAAGCCACCGAGACCCAGAAAGCCGCAGAAGCCGCCGCCCTCGCCGGCGTCATCCACATGCCTTATCCGGCGTCGACGACTTTCCCGAGCTCTGAGGCCCACAGTTCAGCCCTTGATGTCGCCGACCGCGCCGGATATCCCAACGGCGGTTCCAGCACGGTCACCCCGAATGAGGTCGTGGGACATCCCACCCAGCTCAACGTGGCGGTTTCGAAGACCGTCCCGACCTTCTTCATGAAGATCTTCGGCGTGCAATCGGTGACCCTCGACCGGGATGCCACCGCCGAGTACATAAAGCCTCTGCCCCTGGGTAGCCCCGACAATCAATTTGGGAACGATCCCGGCTGTGCCCCGAATCTCGGGACCGAGACCAACTGCGCGAACTTCTGGGGCAACATCCACGGCAAGTACACGGACAATGGAATGGGTGATGCCTACTCGTCGTTCTGCGCCTCAGGTAACGGGTCGAGCTGTTCTCAGAACCCACTGTGGCGAGAGAGCGGGTACGTTTTTGCCGTTGACGTGAAGACAAATACCAACCTGACGATCGATCTGGTCGACCCCGCCTTCGTCCAGGGGGGCGGCAACAATACGAACGCCGGCGACAACCCGATTGACGGAAATGCCGGGCCGACGACACGATTCACGCTGTACGACCGGGTGGACACACTCTCGCAATCGTTCGTTGGGACACCGCTCTGTGTGCACGACTACACGCCCGAGCCTGCCGGCACTCCATTTGTTTGGCAGAGCTTCTGTTCGAGGGCGGTTAGCGCGGGCACTTACCCGATCCGGGTGGAGATCATCGGTTCCGGTTACGGGCTCAACCGCTGGTCCATGCGAGCCACCGCTTCAACCGGGCCCCAGCCGTCTCTGTTCGCGGTCGGCGACATGTCGATCTACGCCAACGTGAACTCCGGAATAACCGACTTCTTCCTCGCCGAGGTCCTACCGCAGAACGCCGGCAAGACAATGGAGATCGATCTCTTCGATCCTGGTGAGGCCAACGGCAACAACGAGATCCGAATCGTCGGCCCCGACGGGACGTCTCCGCCCTGTCACTTGCGCATTCCGAGCGACGGCATTGACCAGAATCTGGCGAGCTGCGTAATCGACACAACCCGACCCGCCCACAATTATCACGATGATTGGTTGTACGTTTCGATCGATCTTCCCAACTCGTACACCTGCGCCGACTGCTGGTGGCACGTTGTGTACGACTACCCCGACGGGGCCACCGATACGACGACCTGGACCGCTCGTATGAGAGGAAACCCCGTAAGGTTGCTCCCTTAACCGAATCTATGGAGTGTCAGTCCCTCTGTTGAGTTGCTGAGACACCACCACCGCAGCGGTCGCAAGGACAAGGGCTATTTGTGACTTCGAGAAGACGACAAGACGCTAGGGGGTCGGTGGTTTTGGGTTGGTGGCGTGGGTTTCGTGATGGTGAGCGGGGTGCGAGCTTGGTGGAGTTCGCGATGGTGACGGTGTTGTTGTTTACGTTGCTGTTTGGGATTATCGAGTTTG
>Ga0316187_10002722_pt1 | contig 15397 bp, 14 predicted proteins | sample CroRivburrow1_MG_FD_204927 | JGI IMG/M metagenome (GOLD analysis project Ga0316187, IMG submission 204927) | Coastal sediment microbial communities from Maine, United States - Cross River worm burrow 1 | ecosystem: Environmental > Aquatic > Marine > Coastal > Sediment | place: USA: Maine... | reverse complement strand
CGGGAGAATGTTGGTGCGCGCCCTGGCCATTGTTGCCATCGCCCAGATGTCCAGGATTATACCTGCCGCCAACACTGCGTAACCGGGCCATATCAACGTCACCGGCAGTGCAATGGGCTGCACGTGGTGCAGGCCTAGACCGGCAATCACAAGCCCGCCGAAAATCATCGGTGGCCAGGGCAGGGAATTTGGGGAGTTTTCAGTCATTCGCGGTTGCTTTCTCTAAACGTTCAAAGCCAAGATACCACCAGATCAGTTTGATTGTTGATTGGATCAATCAACAATCATGAAACTGATCGCTTTCAAAGTGCTGGAGCAACTTTATGGGGTCAATCGAACCCATGTCGCTTCAGGAACAGACAAACCGCAAAGAGGCATGAAGGCGCATGAAAAACGTATCTGCAAATGGAGCAGAGATTCCCGCCATTGGTCTTGGTACCTGGGAACTGCGTGGCGATGAATGTGCAAAGCTCGTAGAAACTGCGTTGCGAAATGGCTACACCCACATCGATACGGCTCAGATGTACCAGAATGAGCATGAAGTCGGCGCCGGTATCAGGGCATCCGGCGTGGACCGAGACAATCTGTTTGTGACCACGAAGATCTGGCCGGAAGATTATTCCACCAGTGACTTTGCCCGGGCAGTGGATGAACGTCTTGAACTGCTGAATTGCGGCGCTGTGGATCTGTTGCTGCTGCATTGGCCGCCGCGTGCTGTCAGCATGGCAGAGGCTGTTGCCGCGCTGAACAAGGCCAAACGGGCAGGACTTGCCCGCCATATCGGGATATCCAACTTTACAGTGGCGCAGGTGGAAGGGGCAGTAGCGCTCTCAGACGAGCCTTTGGTGTGCAATCAGATTGAATATCATCCGCTGATCAATCAGGACAAGGTCCGTGCAGCGTGCGCACGCCACGGGCTTGCCGTAACCGCCTATTGCCCGATTGCCCGCAACAAGGTGGCCGATGAACCTGTTATCAGAGAGATTGCGCAGCGCCATGACGCCAGTCCGGCCCAGATCGCGCTGGCGTGGCTTGCCGGTCATGGTGATGTCATCTCCATCCCGCGATCATCGCGACCTGAAAGGCTCTCAGATAACCTGAAGGCGCTGGAGATTTCACTGAGTGACGACGAGATGGCCGAAATCAGCACATTGAATTCGCGCAATTTGCGGCTTGTCGACCCGGAAAGCGTTCGACCGCAATGGGATGCAGCCTGAGAAACCCTCAGGCAACCTGGTTCTGGCTAAGCCCCCAGCCTTTTGAAACGCCGCCAAGTTTTTGCGCCCAGGTCTGAAACACTGTTTCAACGGCGTGGATTTCCTGCGGCACAGGTGTCATGCAAAGAGTGATCGCCACTGTCCAGATGCTGTCTGCGACCGGTTGTGCTTCCGCTGACAGGCAATTGTGCGCACTTTGAGAGATCGACACGATTTCCTCGGCGCACTGCTGCGATGGAACTTCGGCAAAGAACTGTATCCCGACAGGAGCAATGGCCAGTGCCGACGGAGCTTGTTGGACTTCAGCAACGGGCAGCCCCGGCACGGCGGAATTGTGACCAGGCAACACTGTTGCCGGCCGGTTTCCCGTCGCAAGACCAATCCGCGCCAGATTGGCGGGAGAATTCGTGTCATAGACCGGCCCGTCTATGTCAGATGTTTTTTCACGTGACAACACGTCCCGCAACTTCCCGAAGAGACTTTCACCCATGTTCTGCCGATCCCGAACAACTGAAATATTTTGATTGCTGGCAGGGTACCGGGTTTTGACTAACGAAACGTTGCAGTTGAGACCAGGTTTTAGAAACAGGCCTTGACCCGTTCGGCGTATCGATATGAAATTGCGGGTGATATTTGCTTCCTTTCCAACTCAACAGCATCGGAAATTTCATACATGCCTCAGGAAATAACCACCGGCATCAAGGATCTGCTCGCAGAGGCCAAAGCCGAGATAACAGAGGTTGATGTAACCGCGGCACGCGAGCTGATAGACAACGACAATGCCTTGCTGATCGACATCCGTGATGTCCGTGAATTATGGCGTGACGGCAAGGTGCCCGGGTCCAGGCATGTACCGCGCGGCATGGTCGAATTCTGGATTGCGCCGGACAGTCCCTATCACAAGGATTATTTTACTGAGGACCGGCCGTTCATATTCATGTGCGCAGGCGGACTGCGCTCAGCGCTTGCAACCCAGATCGCCCAGCGAATGGGCCTGAAACCGGCCTACAATCTGATCGGCGGTTTTGGTGCATGGCGCGACGCTGAAGCGCCAATAATCCCGCATGAGAAAAAATAACCGGCAGAATGAAACACCGGTTTGTCCACACCGCGCCGGCGGACATCAACCCGGATTGGCCGGTTGAATTCTGTGCACACTTGACGGTTCGACATTGCCTGATGCCAGATGTACGCGGAAGGTAGGCCTTATGGCTTTGCACATTCTGAAATTATGCGTCGGCGTGAACGACATTCCCGAACTTGCCGAATGGCAGGCGATGCGCATGCGTACTGTCGGCAAGATCTGGCACATTACGCGAATGATGCCGAAGCGCGCTGACGAGATTATCGCCGGTGGCTCGCTTTACTGGGTCATAAAGGGCATGGTGGCAGTGCGCCAGCGCATCGTCGAAATTGAACAATTCCAGGATGATGAAGGCATATCGCGTTGCAAATTCATTTTCGATGAGGACCTGGTGCCGGTGCGGCCTCAGCCGCGTCGCCCGTTTCAGGGCTGGCGTTACCTGAAGGATGAAGACGCACCCCGTGATCTGCCCAAGGGAGCCGTTGCGCACGACATGCCGGAGAAAATGCGCAATGAACTGGCAGAACTTGGTTTGCTTTAGGGCCCGCTAAACCGCGATATTGTCGATCAATCGGGTCTTGCCCAACCAGCATGCAGCCAGAATCCGCAACTCAGTTTCCGTTTGTGATTCAACAGGCGCCAGTGTCTCTGCGACCCGCACCTCCAGATAGTCAGGTTTAAATCCTGCTTGCTTCAGTCGTTTTTTGGCAGCCGTGGACGATCGCGCGATAGTCTTGCCGGCCCGGATGTCTGCTGCGACTTCCTGCAGGGTCTGGTGCAGCAATGGCGCAGTCGCGCGTTCTTTTCCGGACAGGTACTCATTGCGCGACGACAATGCCAGACCGTCAGCCGCGCGCACCGTGGGAACACCAATGACACCGGTCGGGATCGACAAATCGCGCGCCATTCTGGTGACGACCTTCAGCTGTTGGAAGTCCTTTTCACCGAACATGGCATAGTCACAGCCCGCAGCGATAAACAGCTTGGCAACAACCGTGGCGACACCATCGAAGAAGTGAGGACGATGCTTGTCCTCCAGTCCAGCCTTTGCCGGTCCGGCCAGGGAAACCGACGTGCAAAACCCTTCCGGATACATTTCCAGCAATGCCGGCGCATAGACCAGATGCGCACCGGCGGCGCGCAGTTTTTCAACGTCAGCCTTTTCCGTCCGGGGATAGGCGTCCAGGTCTTCGCCAGGTGCAAATTGTTGTGGGTTCACGAATATGGTGACGACAACCCGGTCAGCCGTGCGCAAGCCCATTTCCACCAGACGCAAATGCCCGTCGTGCAGGGCGCCCATGGTGGGTACCAGCGCGGTTCGCATGTCCCGTCTTCGCCACTGAGAGACCTGCGCTCTCAGTGTCTCCACGGTTCGAACTGTTTTGAGTCTGTCCGGCATCTGTCAGGAATCAACTTGTTTCGTCGTCAGTAAGCCTATCACTGTTTCGCGTCCGTCCGCATCGACTTCAGGGGCAGGGGTGTTCCATCCTTGACTTCTTCCATCACGAAATATGAATGCGTTCCCTGAACCATCGGCAACGAACCAATCTCACCCCCCAAAAGTTTCCGGTATTCAGTCATCCCGGCAACGCGCGCCTTCAGCAGGTAATCAAAATCACCGCCAACCATATGACATTCCAGAACATTTGCTACGCGACCAATCGCTGAATTGAATGACCGTAACGTGTTTTCATCGGTTTCCTTCAATGTCACCTGAATGAAGACCAGAAGGTCCAGCCCCACTGCGTCGGGGTCAACAATTGCCTTGTAACCGGAAATGAAGCCTCGCATTTCCAGTTTGCGCAGCCGCTGCGCACATGGCGTGGAAGACAAATTGATCCGGCGCGCCAGATCACTGACACTGATCCGGCCTTCAGTTTGCAAGACATCCAGTATCTTAAGGTCGTGCATATCGAGTGGCATTGCTGAGAAACTCACACTAGACAGGAAAAAAGCCTGCAAATTAGCAAAAAATAAGTGAATATCACCAGCAAGGATCAATTACACAGCCAGAAGATGTTTTCAAGAAGGACCGTGCGTCATGACCGCCTCATCTCTTCCTGCAATGGACAAGCTATCCAGCCACCTTTTCTGTGATGAAACCGCACTGGTGCGAAGACTGGCTTCGCAGGCTGAGTTGGACGGAGACGCGGCAGACGAAACGCAAAAGCTGGCCAGGGAACTGGTTTCAGCCGTTCGAAAGGGCAGGAAGCAAAAAGGCGGCGTGGACGAGTTCATGCAGGAATACTCGCTCTCCAGTGAGGAAGGCGTTGTGCTGATGTGCCTGGCCGAAGCATTGCTGCGCATACCTGATGACCACACGGCCGACAAGCTGATTGCCGACAAGATCGGGGGACGTGACTGGCACAAGCATGCCGGTGCGTCGGAATCATTGTTCGTGAATGCCTCTACATGGGGCCTTATGCTGACCGGCAAATTCGTCGGCCTGGGCGGCGAGGCGACCCGGGACCCTTCGGGCTACCTTTCAAAAATTGTCAAACGGTCCGGCGAACCGATTGTTCGCCAGGCCATGCGCCACGCCATGCGCATCATGGGCAAGCAGTTCGTGCTTGGGCGCACTATCGCAGAAGCCCTGGATGTGTCGTCGCCGTTCAAGGCTCAAGGCTACAGATTTTCCTACGACATGCTGGGTGAAGCCGCCCGGACCATGAAGGACGCCAACCGGTACTGGCAGTCCTACAGCGATGCTATCCACGCGCTTGCCGACAGCGAAAAGTCCGGCACCAGGCGCCCGATCCATGAACTGCCATCAATTTCCGTCAAGCTGTCCGCGCTGCATCCGCGCTATGAGGCCCGCACCGAGGCTCGGGTCATGGATGAACTTTACCCTCAGATCCAGAGATTGTGCCTGCAGGCTCGCGATGGCGGCATTGCCCTGACCATCGATGCAGAAGAAGTCGACCGGCTTGAATTGTCATTGCGCGTGTTTGGAAAGCTGGCCCATGATCCGGCGCTGAAAGACTGGAACGGGCTTGGCCTGGCGGTACAGGCCTATTCACGCCGCGCCATGCCCGCCTTGGAATGGTTGGCCGAACTGGCGGAGAACACCGGCCGGAGGTTTCCGGTCCGGCTGGTCAAGGGCGCTTACTGGGATACTGAAATCAAGCTTGCCCAGATTGCCGGGTTTGACAACTTTCCATTGTTTACCCGCAAGGTTTCCACCGACGTTTCCTACCTGGCTTGCGCGCGCTATTTGTTGCGGCGGCGCGATGTCTTCTACCCGCAGTTTGCCACCCACAATGCCCATACCGTTGCCGCCGTTTCAGTGATGGCGGGCAATGATCGAGAGTTTGAATTCCAGCGCCTGCATGGCATGGGCCAGGCGCTCTATGACGCCGTTACCGCACAGGACGGCATTGCGCAGCCATGCCGGATTTATGCACCTGTGGGCAGCCATGAAGACCTGCTGGCCTATCTGGTACGCAGGCTGCTTGAAAATGGCGCCAACACATCGTTCGTCAACCGTCTGGCAGACGACGAAGCCCCGGTCGACGAGATTGTCGAAGACCCGGTCGCGGTTGTGCGGCGCCTTGATGAGTTACCCCATCCGCGCATTGCACCGCCGGGCGACCTGTTCAAACCACGGCGCAATTCTGCCGGGCTGCCATTATGGGATGATGCCACCCGGACACCATTGCTGGCTGAGATCGGCGTGGCGCTGAAGACACCGGTTAAGGCGACGGCGCTGGTACCGGGAAATGCAACGGGCGAAGCCGTTCGCGAAATTACGTCACCACATGATCGGTCCGTTGTGGTGGGACAGGTATCGGAAGCATCGGACGCGCAGGTTGAAGCAGCCATTGCTCAGGCGGCCTCATCGCAGGAGGCGTGGGATGCATTGGGTGGCGGGTATCGCGCCAACTGTCTGGAACGGGCCGCCGATCTTTATGAGGCCAACGCCGCCAGACTTTATGCACTGCTGATCCGTGAAGCCGGCAAGACCCTCGACAACGCACAGGCGGATCTCAGGGAAGCTGTTGATTTTCTGAGATATTATGCAAGCGAGGCACGCGCCGGGTTTGACGCGCCGGTCGAAATGCCGGGACCAACCGGCGAAACCAACCAGATGTTCCTGCGTGGCCGCGGGGTTTTTGCCTGCATAGCACCGTGGAATTTTCCGCTGGCTATTTTCACCGGTCAGATGTCTGCCGCACTCGCAGCCGGCAACTCGGTGCTGGCAAAGCCTGCCGAACAGACACCTCTCATTGCCTTTGAGGCCGTGAAGCTCATGCATCTCGCAGGCGTACCGAACGAGGTATTGTCGCTGCTGCCGGGTGACGGCGCGCGCATTGGCGGGCAAGTGTTGCAGCATGCCGGGTTGGGCGGTGTTGCCTTCACCGGCTCGACCCAGACAGCCCATATCATCAACCGAAGTCTGGCGGCGCGGAACGGAGCGATCCTGCCTCTGATCGCAGAAACCGGCGGAATGAATGCGATGATCGTCGACTCGTCCGCCCTGCCGGAGCAGGCGGTTCGCGATCTTATCCTGTCAGCCTTCGATTCAGCCGGTCAGCGCTGTTCTGCCGCCCGTGTGCTATTTGTGCAGGAAGACGCCGCGAAGCGGACAATAGACATGTTGTGCGGTGCCGCCGGTGAGTTGAAGATCGGCGATCCGCTGGATTACGCGACAGATGTCGGTCCGGTCATCGATGAAGAGGCCCGCGAGCGACTGGAAGCACACAAGGCCCGCATGGCCCGCGAAGCGAAGACCCTGGTTGATTTACCTATGCCCGCCGAATGCAAGGCCGGCACCTTTGTCACCCCGGCCATCTACGAACTGGCGTCGCTGGCCCCATTGCATGAGGAGGTGTTCGGACCCTGCCTGCACGTGGTGAAGTACAAGGCTGATAGGCTGGACCAGGTATGCCAGGCGCTCAACGAAACCGGGTACGGTCTGACGCTGGGCGTGCATTCGCGGGTTGAAGACACAATCGAACAGATCCAGCGCCAGGTCAGGGTTGGCAACATGTATGTCAATCGCAACCAGATCGGTGCGGTTGTCGGTTCACAACCGTTCGGTGGCGAAGGCCTGTCCGGCACCGGGCCAAAGGCCGGCGGACCACATTATCTGGCACAGTTTGCCACGGAACGGGTTGTGTCGATTGACACAACCGCATCGGGTGGCAATGCAGCCTTGATGAGCATGGGGCCGGCGCGTTAGCTACCTCTCAGCCAAGTGCTGCCTGAGCGCTGAGATCATTTTCAGGTTGAGCCGGCTTACGTCGGGATCCAGAGGCGTGGGCCTTGAAGACATTTTTGCCACCACCAGTTGCTGTTCAGGACAGACATACAGGTTCTGGCCGTGGATACCGATACAAAAAACCATCGGGTGGTCACCGCGTTCCACATACCACTTGTTGCGGTAGTGCATGTCCCTGCCGGGGAAGTATTCGGCAAAATCACCGTTGGCCCATGCTTGTGGATCGCCATTGTTCAACACGTCATCTACCCAGGCTTGCGGTAAAACCTGAACGGAGCCGCGTCTGCCCCGGTTTGCTACCAGCAGGCCGACCCGGGCCAGGTCGCGCACAGTGACACACATACCACCTGCTGCTCGCGGCGCGCCCAGCCTGTCAACCGTAATATAGGCCGATGTCTCGGCGCCCATCGGCTGCCACAGATGTTGAGACATCAAGTCGGCATACCGGGTTCCGGCTGCCCGTTCGATAATCCAGGCCATCAGATCGGTGTTTGGCGATACATAGTGAAACCGCCCCATATGGGGACCGTCGGTGTCGGACATCTGATTGAAAAAGCTGCGCAGGTCAGATGGACTGTCGCCGGGTTCGGGCGGGTTCCATCCTGTCGATTTCCGATACTCGATGATCGCACCGCTGGTCGCCTCGTAATCTTCATCAAAACCAATGCCGGCACGCATATCCAGCAGGTTTTGCACACTGGCGCCCTTCCAGGCGGTGCCGGCAACCTCGGGAACATAATCCGTAACCGGCGCCGCAATATCCAGTATGCCTTTGTCCGCAAGAATCCCCGACAGCGCGCCCAGCATGGATTTGGAAACCGACATCAGGATGTGAGGTATGCGGGCTCCGGCAGCATTGCGGTAGTCTTCAGCAATGATTTTGCCTTGATGGATTACCAGGAATGCGTCGGTGTAGGTGGCATCCAGGTAGCCGTTGAGGTTCAGTGCGTCATCAACCGCCAGATCGGCCAGATCGGCCAGTTCTGAGTGCAGCTCCCAGACGTCTTGCGGATTTTTGGGAATGTCGGCTGTCTGGATGATCTCTCGAACGTGGGAGAACGCCCAGGAGCTGAAAGGAGCGATCCGCCAGTTGGCAAGTGTGACCTGGTCTTCGCCAACAGGCGGAAATTCTCGCATTAAATTGCTCATGGTCTGGTATTCAAACTCCTCGTTGCTCTACTCTGGCTACACAACACAACCAGAGCGGAACAAGGGATACAAGCAAATGCAGCATTACAAGGCAGGCTCCAGACCAACCAAGCAGGCACCAGCCAGCTATTTCACCGGAACCGTCTGGCAGGATCCCATTGTAGAGGCGCCCGAACCCGCCCGTATTCGCGCCCTGCGGGTTACTTTTGAACCCGGCGCCCGTACAGCATGGCATACCCATCCGCTGGGCCAGACACTGGTGGTATTGTCGGGTTCCGGGTTGTTTCAGACCGAAGGCGGTGCGGTCACCGCGCTTAAACCGGGCGATGTCATGTGGATATCGCCCAATGAAAAGCACTGGCATGGTGCAACGCCGGAAAACGGCATGGTGCATATTGCGTTCCAGGAGGCACTTGACGGCACTCACGCGAACTGGCTGGAACATGTCACGGATGAGGAATATCTGGTGCCACCGACCGCGTAACCCGTGGCATGACATCACAGCATTATTTGTATTTGGCGCGAGAATACCTATCTCTTTGAAAACAACGTTTTTCGGGGGAATTGCACTTGACCACGAACGATCGCAGCAAATCAGGCACAAAACCGATTGTTGAGCACCAATCGGGGCAGGCCCCTGCCGTGAACAATGACGTAGACGGGTTTCTTGCACAATTGAAGGCAACCCCGGTGCCGACAAGGGACGGCAACGGTAAATTGGTGTTTGCCATGGACGCAACCATGAGCCGTAAGCCCAGTTGGGACGCTGCCTTGCAAACCCAGGCAGAAATGTTCCGTGAGGCCGGTCGGATTGGCGGGCTTGATGTCCAGTTGATCTATTTCCGTGGCTTTGGCGAGTGCAGGGCATCGAAGTGGGTGTCAGATGCTGAGGGCCTGGCCCGGTTGATGACAACGGTAGACTGTCGTGGCGGCAACACCCAGATCGAAAAGGTGTTGAAGCACGTTCGCAGGGAAGCCCAGGCAGGCAAGGTCAATGCGGTCGTCTATGTGGGCGACTGCATGGAGGAGAATATCGACCAGCTATGCCAGCAGGCCGGTGAAATCGGCTTGCTCGGCGTGCGTATGTTCATGTTCCAGGAAGGCGATGACCCGATCGCCCGGAACGCCTTCAGGGAAATTGCCCGTCTGACCGGCGGTGCCTACAGTCGGTTTGATTCAGGCTCGGCCGATCACCTGCGCGAGTTGCTTTCGGCAGTTGCCGTGTATGCTGCGGGCGGGCGTGCGGCGCTGGAGGATTTCTCCGGCACCAGGGGAAAAGGACCGCGCGGATTGCTGGAGCAGCTGAACTGATGCCGTACGCCATTGCCGTCATCGCCATATTCGTCGCTGCTGTCTTGCTGCTGCCGCGTCTGCTCAATGCAAATCCGGCCACAATTGCGCGTGCAGGACGCGGAACAGCGTCCGGTACAGTCTTTGCCATGGCGGCATTTTTTGCCCTTCGCGGCCTGTTGCCGATAGCCATACCTTTATTCCTGTTCGGCCTGTTTCTCCTCGGAGCCCAGCGGGGTTTCAATCGCACCAACAAATCGCCGGGCCAGAAGTCCAGTGTTCGCACATCCATTCTGGACATGTGGCTGAACCATGATGACGGCTCCATGGACGCAACCATATTGTCCGGGAACTATACCGGGCGGCAGTTGTCAGACCTCAACCTTGCAGACCTGCTGCAACTGCTGGGCGAGTGCGTGTCGGCAGGAGATCAGAGCGAAGCTCTTCTTATGGCCTATCTGGACCGTGTCCATCCGCAGTGGCGCGAACAGGCGGGATCGGCAGGCGGCAGTCAGGCCACGGGGTCAATGAGCAGGGAAGATGCGCTGGACATACTCGGCCTCAAGGAAGGGGCGACCGAAAAGGACATCCGCACCGCGTATCGCAAGATGATGAAAAAGCATCATCCCGATAGTGGAGGATCGGCCTATCTGGCGGCTCGTATAAACGAAGCCAATGATGTGCTGACCGACAGCAAGCCCCAGCAACACTGAAAAACCCGCCCGGACATTTTTGCCGGACGGGGTTTTATGTCATCTCGCTCTAACTCGCAGGTGCCAGGGGGAAACAACCGACACCGGCCTGTTTGAGCTGGCGGCAGGCCCGCGTGGCCTGTTTCTTGTTCAGGCCCGAAAAGCGGGCGCGATAAAGCGTATTGCCGTTCTTGGCCACCGGCATGAGGAACGCAGTTGCGGTCTTCAACTCCGCGACCTGGCTTGTCTTGGCAGCGGCGAGCCTGTTGCGGGCGCCTTCACGGGTTGGGAACGCGCCGATCTGGATGTTCCACGAGGCTTGATGCGTTGAACTTGTTTGTTTTTCTCCTGTCCGATCTTCAGCAGATGCCGTGGCGGCCAGGGCCCCGGACACAGAACTGGTTTGAACGGACGCCTGCTGTGCGGACGGTAAAATCCGGGATTGATCTTTTCCTTGTGCTGCCGATGCAGCCAGTCGACCGACTGCGTCGGCAACAACCAGGCTATCGCCCTTGGTCTCGGTCGATGGAACAACTACGGATGTGAATGTAACCCCGTTTGCAGGCAGGCTGGTATCGGCTTGCCGGGTAGTTGTCGGTTGCGGGTTTCGGGCTACCAGTGCGCCGACAGGGTCAGCCACCGGCACGGTGTGCTCATAGGCGGAAGCCAGTTTGGCGAGTTGTGCGGCATCGGTTTGTTTCAGACCGGGTTTTTCGCGCGGTATGGGCACAAACCTGGAATCCGTATCGGACGGGGTTTCGGATTTTGCCTTGTTGATTTTCGAGGCGCGTGCAGCCGCAGATGCGCTGTAGCCCGGCGGGTTGCCGGCAACCATGGCTATTTTCGTGCTGCCGCGGGATGCCTTTCGCAGGTCCCGTTTCAGAATTTTTGTCATGAACGCATTGCGCGAGCGCCCGCTGCGGCCGCCGATGACAACTGCAACAAGGCTGCGAGTGCCAAGGGTTCGTGAAGACAACAGGTTGAACCCGGAAGCGCGGGTATAACCTGTCTTGATGCCGTCCACCCCTTTGAGCTTGCCGAGCAGTCGATTGTGATTGCGGTAATTGCGCTTGCCATACTTGAACGAGCGTGTCGCAAAATGTTTGTAGTATTTCGGAAAGTCGCGCTGGATCCGCAGGCCAAGTGTCGCCATGTCTCTTGCGGTCGTGACCTGACGCTGGTCGGGCAGACCATTCGGATTGGTGAATTTGGTCCGCGTCATGCCCATGGCGTGAGCCTGGCGGGTCATGCGCTCGGCAAATCCCTGTTGAGAACCGCCGATGTGTTCGGCAACCACCATGGCCGCGTCGTTGGCCGACTTGGTAATCAGCGCAAACATCGCATCACGCGCCGTGATGGTTGAGCCAACTTTCAATCCAAGCTTTGACGGTTGCTGCGCTGCGGCAAGCTTTGATACCTTCATGGGCGTGGAAAACGACATGCGGCCGGCGTCGATTTCCTGAAACATCAGGTACAGCGTCATGACCTTGGTCAGTGAAGCCGGAAAGCGTTTTGCATCAATGTTGTTGGAGTAGATGATCTTGCCGGTTGAAGCATCCACCGTGATTGCACTGAAGGCCGGCCTCGCCAATGCGGGCCGATTTGCACTCGCAATCAGGAACAGAGACAGGATAAACACCATCGCAATGGCCAGACCCCTGTCATAGCCTGAGTGAGATCTGAATTTACCGGCTGATGAAATACCCATGATACCCACTACCCATCGAGTTTCACGATCCACCTGCCGTGAACCGCATGATTGAGACACTTAGCTGATTCTACCCCGAATCAACAAAGTGGTCGGTCGCAGGTGCGCTGTAGGCCTGTTGGGATAATGGACTCTTGATACCGGTCAATTTTCCGGCAAACAAAAACCTGCCACTCACTAACAGTCCGGACAATTACGCGCCCGCATTTTTCGGGTCATCAGGCAGGTTGTCGCCAGAATGGCCCAATGATCCCCGTTTCATCGAAAACAAATCATGAAGGATGACCGTTACTAACCGGTAAACAGGGCAGCCATCGGGCAATGGGTCTCTTTGGCCAACATTTTTTATGGTGCAGTGCACAAAAAAACTTGACAATAAATGGTGCAGTGCATATATCACTGTTATCCGAAGACTTCGGGGTCATACAAACCAAGGATCTTATCATGTTCAAATCAATCGAAGAAATGCAGGCCGCAGGCAAACAGAATTTTGAAGCATACGTCGCAAGCGCGAACGCCTTCAACAAGGGCTTCCAGACGCTGGCCACCGAAGCTGCTGAATACACCAAGAAGTCTTTCGAAGACACTGTTGCACTGACCGAAAAGGTTGTTGCGTCCAAGTCTGTCGAAAAGGCTGTTGAACTGCAGCAGGCACACGTCACGAAGGCTTATGAAGGCTTCATGGCGCAGGCCACCAAGATGAACCAGTTCTACATGGATGCTGCCAAGGATGCCTACAAGCCGCTCGAAGCGGAAATCGAAAAGTTCGCTCCAAAGGCAACCAAATAAGTCGCGCTTTAGATCCGGGGGGAGCATTCTCCCAAATTGATCTGCTTCTGAAAACCGTCTGACACGCTGTGTCAGGCGGTTTTTTGTGTCTGATTTCGGCTACACTATTCCTCTACACAGGAAAGTTTCCGGCCAACCCTCGTATCTCACCCATTGACGCCTATATGTTAGGACGTGGATGATTGCTTTGTCCGATGGTCGTGACAGTTCACCTCAGATGAACGTCCTGTTTAATCGTGTATGGTTTTTCAATGTCTATTTATCTGTCTGACAAAGACAACAAGGATGGTGAGGACGGCGGTGGCGAAGGCCAGACCGGTGTCATCACGCGCGAGCAGGTCAAGACCAAGAAGCCCAGCATGTACAAGGTGCTTCTTTTGAACGATGATTATACGCCGATGGAGTTCGTGGTGCACGTGCTGGAGCGGTTCTTCGGTAAAAACCGCGAAGAGGCTACCGTCGTAATGTTGCATGTGCATCAAAAGGGCGTGGGAGTATGTGGGGTCTACACCTACGAAATTGCGGAAACAAAAGTTACACAAGTCATGGATTTTGCCAGACAGCACTCGCATCCGCTGCAATGCACCATGGAAAAGGAATAGGAGCCTCTCGTGCCCACATTTTCTCGTAGTCTGGAACAGGCGCTGCACAGGGCGCTGGCATTGGCCAGTGACCGCAGCCACGAATATGCAACGCTGGAGCACTTGTTACTCGCCTTGGTCGATGACAAGGATGCAGCATCGGTCATGCGCGCATGCAGCGTTGACGTGGACCAGTTGCGCCGCAGCCTGGAAAATTATGTCGACAACGACCTGGCAAGCCTGGTGATGGCAACAGGCGATGACGCCAAGCCGACTGCCGGATTCCAGCGCGTGATCCAGCGTGCCGTCATTCATGTGCAGTCATCGGGCCGTGAAGAGGTGACCGGCGCCAATGTGCTCGTTGCCATATTTGCCGAACGCGAAAGCCATGCTGCCTACTTCCTGCAGGAACAGGACATGACGCGGTACGATGCGGTCAACTTCATTTCCCATGGCATCGCCAAGAAGCCCGGACTGTCGGAAAGCCGTTCAGTGCAGGGCTCTCCTTCGGATGAAGACGGCGACGACGGCGAAGACGTGATTGATGGTGAAAAGTCCGGCGATGCGCTGGACAATTTCTGCATCAATCTCAACCAGAAAGCCACCGACGGCAAGATCGATCCGTTGATCGGCCGCGAGTTTGAAGTCAACCGGACCATCCAGGTATTGTGCCGCAGATCCAAGAACAACCCGTTGTTCGTCGGAGATCCCGGTGTCGGTAAAACCGCTATTGCCGAAGGCCTTGCCCGCAAGATCGTCAAGGGTGAAGTACCGGAGGTTCTCAAGGACTGCACCATCTTCCAGCTGGACATGGGCGTGCTGCTGGCCGGCACCCGCTATCGCGGAGATTTTGAAGAGCGCCTCAAGGCGGTGATAAAGGAAATCGAGGAATATGATGGTGCCATCATGTTCATCGACGAAATCCATACCGTGATCGGCGCAGGTGCCACCTCCGGTGGTGCCATGGATGCCTCCAACCTGCTCAAACCCGCTTTGTCGGCGGGGTCTCTGCGGTGCATGGGGTCGACCACCTACAAGGAGTATCGCCAGCATTTCGAGAAGGACAGGGCGCTGGTGCGCCGGTTCCAGAAAATTGATGTCAAGGAACCCTCTGTTCCTGATGCGATCAAGATCCTGACCGGCCTGAAACCCTATTTCGAAGAGTTCCACAAGGTTCGCTATACCAACGACGCCATCAAGTCGGCCGTGGAATTGTCCAGCCGCTACATTAATGACCGCAAATTGCCGGACAAGGCCATTGACGTGATTGATGAAAGCGGCGCGTCACAGATGTTGGTCGCTGAAAGCAAGCGCAAGAAAACCATTGATGTCAAAGACATCGAGGACGTTATTGCGACCATGGCCCGGATCCCGCCGAAATCGGTATCCAAGAATGACCAGGAACTGCTGAAGGATCTGGACACGGAACTGAAGCGTGTCGTGTTCGGACAGGATGACGCCATCAGTGCGCTGTCATCTGCGATCAAGCTGTCACGGGCAGGGCTGCGTGAGCCTGAAAAGCCGATAGGGTGTTATCTGTTCTCCGGCCCGACCGGGGTCGGCAAAACCGAAGTGGCCAAGCAACTGGCAGCCGTTCTGGGTGTTGAGTTGCTGCGCTTTGACATGTCCGAGTACATGGAGCGGCATTCCGTCTCCCGCCTGATTG
>Ga0316187_10002721_pt1 | contig 15400 bp, 11 predicted proteins | sample CroRivburrow1_MG_FD_204927 | JGI IMG/M metagenome (GOLD analysis project Ga0316187, IMG submission 204927) | Coastal sediment microbial communities from Maine, United States - Cross River worm burrow 1 | ecosystem: Environmental > Aquatic > Marine > Coastal > Sediment | place: USA: Maine... | reverse complement strand
GTAGACTCTGGGATGGGTCTTGCCGAACCCGATGGCGGTGAAACCGCCGTTGGTGTCGGCCTGCTTCTGCTTGACGATGTCCGCGCCGATGGTGACCGCAAGGTGGTTGGCCTGCCCGGTCAGATCCGCTGCCGTATGATAGTCGTGTCCGTCGTGCTCGAAGCCGCTGTTTCTCAGGTAGGCCCAGAGAACGCACACAAGGCCCAGCCCATGAGCATGGTCGAAGGCCTCGGTGATCTCCTCTATCTGGCGGCGCGATTCCGGCGCGCCGAAGTAAATGGTCGCGCCGACGGCCACCGCGCCCATCTCGAACGCCTGGTCGACATTCGCGAAAATGGTCTGGTCGTAAATATTCGGATAAGTCAGCATTTCATTGTGATTGATCTTCACCAGGAACGGGATCTTGTGTGCGTACTTCGACGCCACGGAGGACAGGACACCGAGCGTCGAGGCTACGGCGTTGCACCCGCCTTCGATCGCCAGTTTGACGATGTTCGAGGGATCGAAGTAGTCCGGATTGGGTGCGAACGAGGCGCCACCTGAATGTTCCACGCCCTGGTCCACGGGCAGCATGGACAGGTACCCCGTCCCGGACAGCCGTCCATGATCGTACATTGTCTGTAAATTGCGCTGCACCACCGCGCCGCGATCCGATTCCCGCACTACCCGGTCAATGAAATCCGGCCCGGGTATATGTAGTTTGTCGAGGGGGATGCCCTTGCACTCGTGCTGCAACAGTGACGAAGATTCGTCTCCAAGCAGGGACTCAATGCGGGTCATGGTCTATTCTCCTTTCCGTTTAAATTGACATTAACAGTATTCTATTGGATTCCGGTTCCTGCGGATTGAGACAGATCAATCTATCCGCGCCCCGGAGACGGATACCTTTTCCCATTTTATAACCGATACCTATGGCTTCACATCGCTTTCGCATGCGGGGCGTACACTTTAAACTGTTCCCGTTCCAGTGACGCCCCTTTGCCATGAGATATATCAATGTCCACCGCCTGACCGAATTGCCGGACATCTCCGGCCTGGCGCCGTTCAAAACGATCCTTTCGGCCGAAGAAACGGTGAGCCCGCAGAGGATGGAGGAAGTCAGTACGTGGCTGATAGAGATGGGCTGCCGTTACGTGATGTGTCGGGGTGAAGGCTGTGATGCCTGGTGTGACGCCGTGCGATGCGCGAATCTGGAGATCTTCGACCTGGGCACCACGAGCGCAAAGGACTTCGTCATGACCACCGGACATCGCGACGAGTCGTTGAAGGCGGTAATCTGGTACGCCAAGCGGATGGCAATGTCGGTGGTGGAAGACCGTATTGAGTCAAACCCGGAAAAGGCATATCTCCCGTTCCCATTCACTATTCGGATCAACACTAAGCGTCGGATCAACACTAAGCGGATCAGGATTCAAACCGTATCTTTGTGCGACATCATCCAGGATGTCGTGCACAATACAGCCGGAATTGAAATGACAGGCCCCGAAGTTGGGGATACAACCCCGACCGGGGGTGGGGAATAAATCTAACGATCCGGGATCCTGGGCCCCGGTTCTTCCACACGTGCAACGAGGAGGAAGTCGCCGAACTCGTGGCCGGTTTTTTTCAGTTCGGCATATTCAGGGCTCTGATCCATGCCGAATTCCCGGGCGCGCAAGGACACCGAACTCTTGATTTTCTCGGAGAACCTCGTGCCATCCACAATGGCGGCGTTTTCGTTCAGCGCTTCGATGAATGCCCGGGCAAAAATCGAATGGCCTTCGCCGCCGCCGTCCATGACCGGTTGCAGTCCGCCGGAAGTCAATACCGTTCGGGACGGTGACTGCGATATGGTCCGGTACCACTGATTCTGGGCACTTGCAGTCATGCCGGGATCCAGCTGGCTGTTTACGGATCTCGTCAGGGCTCCGCTGTAGCAGGAATCCGCGACGACCATGATATGTTTGGCGGACATCCGGTTGACGTTGTCGGTAATATCAACCGTCGAGATCCAGTTGGCAGGATTGTCCATCTCGGCGTCCGTCGGCAGCCAGTGCCCTCGATTGTTCTGTTTGTCGTACTCCCCGTGGCCGGCGTAGTAGACCAGCAGGTTGTCTTCGTCAGTCAGATTCTTGCGCAGTTTATTGAGCATCGAAAGCAAGTCATAACGTGACGGGTTGATCAGTTTGTAGGTGTTGAACCCGTACTTTTCCGACAGGATTTTTTCGATTGCATCCACGTCGTTGATCGCCGTCTCCAGGTCCGGCAGGTGGGGGTAATCGTTGATGCCGATCAGCAGGGCATGGTAGTTGCCAAATCCCTCCAGCTCGCCCAGGTTCGCAGCCGATCCGGGGTCCTCGGGATTCAGTTTCATCAGCCAGAAGTCCCTGGACTCCGTTTGCCCGTTCTCGTCCACCGCCACCAACTGGATTTGTGTTTTTTCGTTCTTTACCGGTACCGAGGAGCGGAAGATGCCCTTCGCATTCGGTTTGACCGGTCGCCCGTTGACGCTGAAAGAGATCAGTCCCGCATCCGCGCTGACCCGCCCGACAATCACCCGCTCCTGCGCGTCAGGATCGATGAACAGATGCGATACGGAGCGTGCCAGGGGTGGGTCGAGCATTTCGATATTGAACGATCCATCCATGGGGGCGCCGGCGTCCGAGGCAGGGGGCGCGGGGAGGTTGGATCGCTCCTGGGTTGCCGGCGAGGGTTGGGCAGGGTCGACCGTTACGTTGACCTGGTTTTGCTGCAGCAGGTACTGCTGTCTGATCCCCTTGTTCGCCCGGATCTGCCCCATTACGTTGCGGGCCTCGTCCCGGGTCACCCACAGCACCTGGTACCTGGATTGTCCGGACCGGGAACGGAGCAGAATCTGCTGCAGATTCTCGCTTCCGTTATAGGGGTTTTCGCAGCCGCCCTCCTGGATCTTGTGCAGCCGCGAGCCGTCGAAAGTGCTGAACCCGACGTCGCCGTTGCAATCCAGTGTTTCCACCGTCACCTGCTCGGCACGGGCGGCGGTCGCAGCGAGTGTGTACGCACACAGCACGAGCACAAGCGTCTTAAATACTTTCATTGCCCGCTGTTTCATTCCCCTGGCTTCAAATCGGTTCCGAACGAACCTCAAAGATACTACAGTACGGCGCCGGCTAGTAGTCGCTGGGGCCATGATCGCGTCGAAACGGCACCCTGAGTTCCCATTACAATCAAGGGTGGCTATACTTTCGCCGGTTATGAACGACCGCCATGATCTCGAACTGCTCATCAGATCGCACGTCCCGATCATCGTCGTCAGGACGCGTGAAGAACAGCGTGCGCTCTCACTTATCGAGTCGCTCAGGCACCGCATTGAGCTCCCCGTATTCCAGTGGACCATAACGGAGGGCTTGCTACGGCTCGAATCCGGGTACAAGCCCCAGCGCATGAACAGTCCGCCTGAGGAGGTGCTGGGTCATGTGAAATCATCGACACAACCCGGGATCTACGTGCTGCTGGACTTCCACCCCTACCTTGAAGAGCCCCTCCACGTCCGGCTCATCAAGGACATTGCAATCAGTTACGAGCAGCAGCGAAAGACGCTTGTGTTCATTAGCCACGATCTGGCGCTTCCAGCGGAGCTGTCGGTTTTCTCCGCGGAATTCGAACTCAGCCTTCCAGGCAAACGGAAACTGTTGAACGTCGTCAAAGAGGTGGCGGATAAATGGGCGAAGGACAACGTGGGGAAGCGGGTAGCGGTGGACCGGGAGGCGCTCGAACGGCTGGTGAACAACCTCACCGGATTGACCACCGCCGAGGTCAGGCGCCTTGCGCACAAGGCCATATACGACGACGGCGCAATCAACGAAACGGACCTGCCCGCTCTGATGCGAGCCAAGTACGATTTATTGAACAAGGACGGCGTACTGCACTATCAGTTCGAGACCGATCAGTTCTCCAGCGTGGGTGGCCTGGAAAAACTCAAGCGCTGGCTCAACCATCGTAAGGCGCCTTTCCTCGACCGCTCGAGTCCGCTGGACGTACCGAAGGGTATCCTGCTTCTCGGGGTGCAGGGTTGCGGTAAGAGCCTGGCCGCCAAGGCGGTAGCCGGCGTGTGGGGCGTCCCCCTGCTGCGGCTCGACTTCGGCGCCCTGTTCAACAAGTACCATGGCGAGACCGAGAGGAACCTGCGGGATGCACTCGGTGCGGCCGAGGCCATGGCGCCTTGCGTACTCTGGGCGGACGAGATCGAGAAAGGCGTAGGCGGGAACGACCTGGACAGCGGCACGTCACAGCGGGTGCTGGGCACGCTGCTCACCTGGATGGCGGAGAACAAGGGGTCGGTGTTCGTAGTTGCCACCGCCAACGACATCGAAGCGCTGCCTCCCGAACTCATTCGCAAGGGAAGGCTGGATGAGATCTTTTTCGTGGACCTGCCAGACACGGATACCCGGGCCTCAATATTCGGGATCCACCTGCGCAAACGGTCATTTGATCCGGCCCGCCTCGACCTCGACAAACTTGCAGCGGAGTCCGCCGGGTTCTCCGGTGCGGAAATAGAGCAGGCCGTGGTGGCGGCGCACTACACGGCTTACGCACGGAAGGTGGGCGTAAGCGAGGAAATACTGCTGCAGGAGGTCCGGCAGACCCGTCCTCTGTCGGTCGTCATGAAGGAAAAGATCGACTATCTGCGTCAGTGGGCGCAGGGGCGAACCGTGCCGGCAGGCTAACCTTCGGGTTGACCGACGCTTACCGTTACTTCGACCTCACCCGCCTTTTCGAAACTAAGGGTCACCGGGAACTCTTTGCCCTCCGTCATCGGGCTGTTGATGCCGAACAGCATCAGATGCAGTCCTCCCGGCTCGAGCGTGGTCTCGCTGCCGGCGGTCAGCTCGAGCTTTTCGACCTGGCGCATCATCATCATTCCGTTCTCGTGGATGTGGGTATGGATCTCGGCACGTTCGGCCACAGGTGTCATTGCAGCTAGCAGGCTGTCATTGCCGGTACCTTTGTTCCGCAACGTCATGTACACCGCACCGTTTTTTGATACTGCCGGCAGTGATCTCGCCCAGGGATGATCGATCATTATATCGCCGGCCGCAAAATCGGCTGCCTGGGATATCGTTACCCCCGAAAACAAAATCATGCCGGTGCACAATACAATACTCAACATTCTTCGCATTAAGTCTTCCTTTTGACAGATTTGTACAGCCCGCGAGATGTGCCGGGCCGGCAATGATTTTCTCCCCGATCCGGGATGTAATTGAATACTCCAGTGTGGGTAATCGCCGGGGGCATCGGGAACAGCGGCTAGCCGCCGAGAACGATGTCGAAACGGATCTTCAGTGTATCGCCGGAAGATTTGTCGATCGCCATGACAAGGCTTTCTCTGGCCAGGAAATCCGAATCCAGCCGTGGATCACCCTCGAAATAGAGCTGTGTAATGAGAGATCCTGCCTGTGGATGGTGGACCACGTAGTGAATGTGCCTTGGCCTGCTGCCATAGGTCCCCGGCAGGATGGTCAAAAACTCATACTCTCCCGCGCCGCTGGTGAGGAGTCTGCCGCGCAGCCTGTACCCCTGCGGATCGGAACCGGCTTCGCTGCCGACGTCGTAGTACTGCCCCTCTTCGTTGGCGTGCCAGATGTCGACAACCGCGCCAGCGAGGGGGCGGCAGCCGCCGACGCCCGAGACCTTTCCTGCAACGCGCAGGATCTGCCCCGGTTCATCCGGTGCCGCGATGGCGGACCTAAACGGCGCGTCACGGCGATAAAACGGGCCCAGGGCGTTGGGTTCGGTCTGCCGGCAGACGGCAAATGCACTGAACGGCATGAGTCCCAGCATGCCGAACTTGAGAATCAATCTGCGACCGGTCGTCATGAGTGTTCACTTTTCATCACTGACTTGTTTGAACCGGTTTGCCACCGTTGGTTCCCGAATCCGTCATTCCGGTCCTGCCCCGTGCCACAGCAGAGGAAGGTCCCTTGCGTGGCAGCAGAGCCGATATCAGGACCAGGAGTGATGCGATCGCAATGGCGCCGAGCCAGACGGAAGATATGGAACCCGCTGATTTCTTGACCAGTTTGGTCAAACGCGTACCCGCCTTTATGGACGCCGCGACGGTGCTGACGTTCCTGCCATTCATGTCGATCGCCTTGATACCGTTCTTTCCAAACAGGCGGACCACGACATAAGTGTTTCTGGGGTCCACCGCTGATGCTCCGGCAACCCTGCTCAGGTCCGCCGCATTGTCCACCGATGACATCACGCCTCTGAGTGGACCGGGTCCGAGTCGCCCGGCTGCCTGACCGAATTCAGTGACTGTTTTCGTCAGATCGCCGTAGTCCCCGGTCCCGATAGCTTTCCTGGCAGTACGCGACAGGAACTCCACGAAATCCTTCGTAAGTGCGCCGGTGCGCTTCAGGGCCTTAAGCAGGGCAGGGGCCCAGTCCAGGTGCGGCGCAAGAGTTGTAGTCAATCCGATAGCCGATAGCGCCAGGATCAAATTGTCCCCGGAGCCATCCGTCGCTTCCTTCCAGCCCTGGACGGCGATGTCCCGGATGTCCCCGAGCACGAACAGATCCAGCGACAGACTGCCGAGCATCGAGGGCATATCGGTTGGTTCGCCGGTTATCGCGCCATGAACGAAGCTCACCGCCTGTCCCCTGAAACTCTCCAGTTCCTCGTTCGAACGGGCCAGTACCTGCGCCGCTTTTTCTTCGTCTCCCAGATCGGGTCGGGACAGGACGAATTCGGCGACCATTCCGGCTTCCGCCCACCGGCCCTCGTCAGCCATTTCTCCGGCGGTAAGGGCTGCGTCCTGGGTCAGTACGAGTTCGCCCCTGATCCGGTCCGTCAGTTCAAGCCCGGCAAAGACCAGAGTGGTCAACGCGGCGCCGGCAATGCACAATCTCAGGATCAACTGACCGGCCGCCCGATTCTTCGTTCTTCCGGATAGACAAGCACGCTTGGCACGGCGGAATCCATGAGCGCGCTCTGGATCCTTTCCCAGTATTCAGGTTTCAGAAGATCACCGTGGTGTTGACGAAACACCTTGCTGAGATGGCGGTCCGGGATGCGCAGGCCCGATTCGATTTCCTCCGGCAGGAACACCACGCCTTCCTCGAAGAACCAGTCCGGCACGTCTTCCTCGCCGTCGAAGCGATCCAGGTTGGTGCGGATCTTGACATCGGTGAAATCCTCGAGTGCGTCGTAGTCGAAAAGATACACCTTCAGGTAGCGGCTCACACCGTAGTTCCGTCCGTCCAGGTCCTTGTTGAAAATATTCGCGGCGATATTGTTCTTTATGCAGTGACCGAGATTGACGATTGCGGCTTCCGCATCCTGCGGTGATGCACTCTCCAGGAACAGCGGCAGCGGCACCATCCTGATCTGGACGATGAGGTGCTTGAACACGATCGCGCCGTTCTGTTCCGAAACGCAGCCGGATGCGGCATCGAGCAACTCGCTGAGCAGCCCCGGATCAAACCAGTCCTTGTCCAGCTTCACGTTATAGTAGATGATGTTGTCCAGCATGCTCCCGGTGCGGTTGATGTCGTGCACGCGGGAATACTTACCCAATACCGCACCGACTCCTTCGAACTTGCCCCATTTGTAGCCGTCAGTGGGTTTGTTCCGGATGATCTTGAGATTGAAGGCGGAGGAAGGGGTTGAAAACCCGATGGCGACGGTCCCCTTGAATCCTGGGGCGGACTCGAATACCTCGCCTGTCGAGATGACCTCATTCCTGAGTTCGTTCATTACCGCCACCTTGCCGAAGTGGTTGTAGCCGATGGTTGTATAGTGCAGGCCGATGGGCCGCTCGGGCATCAGGGTATGGAGGAACTCGGCGAGTTCGTGATAGCAGGCCGTCGTTACGTGGAAATTCGCCAGCGTTGAACTGAACAGATTATGCGCGTCGGCGACGGTGTGCAGCACCGCGTCCACATAGATGCCGGATTGGTCGTTGAGCAGCGCGATGATGAGAGGCATCAGGGTTCCGTTTTCGAGCAGCAGGCGGCCTACCACGTAAACTCCCCGGTTCCGGTAGAATCCCGCGTTGAAAATATCGACCCGGACACACCCGACGCCCGTACCGTAGCCTGAATCGAGGATCAGATTGATCCTGTCACTGCATAACAGACTGTCCTCGACCACATCCCTGAATGGTGCATCGAACCCCGGAACCGAAAGTATGGTGGTGAGGTCCTGATGCATCAGACGGCCGTCCACCGACAGCGACCTGACCACGTCCTCCGAGCGCCTGGAGTCGGTGTCGATCGTACGGCCAAAAGAGTAGTCCACCGGCTTCCATTCATCCCACAGGATGGACCGCCGTACAGAATGGATGTACGCCAGTGCCAGGTCGGCCTCGTAGCGTTTGCTTATCAATTCCCAGTATCTTCCCTCGAGCCGGTCCCACAGTGCCTGATCCTCGGCGTTGAAGGGGAGCGCTTCTTTCATCCGGCCGCCCAGTTCAAGCATGCTTCTGCTGTACAGAGACAAGCGCTTCCTGCTGATCGAAACCGACAATGTCGGATTGCGTTGTTCGAATGCCAGCTTGGCTATAGTAGCCACTGCAAGAAATTCTGAATAGTATCTGTCGAATTCAAACAGTATCCAGCGGGCACAGGCTTCATAGGCGGCCGCCTCGTTCGATGCGTTCAATACCGCCATGGCGAAATCGTCGGTCAGTTCCGTTGCAGCACCGTTCATCTTTTTCTGTTCATGTCATGTGTCTTTCGGGTCAATCGGCTGATGCTCGCTTCATTAAATAGGATCGTTCGATCGCCTCTCGCGTCAGCACACCGTAGATTCGTTCAGGACCACCGCCGCGCGCGGTCACGTAAAGCGCCTCCTTGCCTGACTCGTTCAGCAGATCCAACGCGTCCTTGAGGCTTGCCAGCAGGTCCGTATGGGACAGGTCCCTGCGTTTTGCCGGGATCTCCAGGAGGTTGATCTCGATCTGATCGGTGTGTTCCTCAAGAAACAGCGCCAGATCGGCGGCGGGCAGCAGCGCCGCCGGTCCGTTCTCGTCCGATACCAGCACCCAGTCCGGCGAGCGCTTCAGCAGCGATTCCGCCCCGTCCCGCGACACCAACTGCGAACTGCCCTTGAAGTTCTTGTTCATTGCACGAACGATACCGATTCGCTGCAGGCTCTGCGACAGCGGATCGCTGTGGATGTCGAGCCCGCGGCTCTGCAGGACGAGCTGATAGATCGAAGGGCAGCCGAACACTACCCGGGTGACAAGGACTGCGGAAATTACCGCGGTCATGCTGGGCATGATGAGGTTCGGATTGGCGGTAAGTTCGAGCAAGGCAAGGAGCGCGGCCATCGGGGCTTGCAGGGTCGCCGCCATCATGGCGCCCATGCCGATGATGGCGTAGGCGCCGCTCGACAACTGGTCGTTGAACAGGGTGACGATGAGCCCCCCGACCGCGCCCCCGGCGCTGGCACCTATAAACAGGCTTGGTGCGATGAGGCCTCCCGGTGAGCCCAGCCCGATGCAGGCGGCCGTTGCGAGCAGTTTTGCGGCCGCAACCATGGCAAGGGAGAACAATGCCAGTTCCCCGAGCAGCGCGGTACTGATCGTGTCGTAGCCGATGCCCATGACTTCGGGTGCGGGGATCGCGATCAATCCTACCACTATCCCGGCTATGGAAAGGCGGACCCAGATCGCAATGTTCTGGGTGGTGGCGGAGATATACAAGGTGAGCCTGATGAAAATCGCCGCCAGGATGCCGATGACGCATCCGAGAAAGAGTGCATACAGGAATTCGTTGATGGCGCTCCACTCGTGCACGGTGGCGAAGAAAATCACCTGCTCGCCGAATACCAGGCGCGACAGGGCAGTGGCGCTCACCGCTGCAAGTATGATGGGCACGAAGCCGACGATCGTGTACTCCATCAGTACCACTTCCATGGCGAATACCACGCCCGCCAGCGGGGTGTTGAATCCGGCCCCGATCGCCGCCGCCACGCCGCACCCAACCAGCGTACGCACACTGTTGTTGGGCAGTCCGAGTGTTCCCCCCAGCAGGCTTCCACTGGTGGCACCCATGTGGATGTTGGGGCCCTCGCGCCCGACGGAGTGGCCACACACGATACTCACGGCAGCGCCGATGAACTGCAGTACCGCATTCCGGAGCGGCAGGCGCCCCTGATGATAGTTCAGCCGCTCGATGACATGGACCACGCCGACCTGGCGCCCGGTTGCCTGGGTAAGATGAAACAGCCAACCCACGGCCAGTCCGCCCGCCGCGGCGACAGCCATCCGCCACTGCGGTCCGAGGCTTTCGAAAGCGTCGCTGTTTTCCATGGGGAACAGCAGGGGAGCCCCGATTTCAACGATCCAGCGGAACGCGATGATGACCGCGCCGGAAAGAAGGCCGCTCAACACACCCATTAATGACAGCTGGGGCAGTGCGTCAACGTGCGCCATCCGCAGACTCTGAGCTTCGACAAACCGGCGCCAGCGGGTAAGCAGCATGCCGCGATCCGCGTTTCCCGGGTCGTTCAAGGCCTGCCCGCTAGAACGGCACCGCAATCCCGGGCCGGGTGGAATCGATGAGGCTCCGAAACTGATCCTGGATGCGTTTCAGCGCGGTTTCGTTATCGGCCTCGAAACGGAGGACGAGCAGGGGGGTCGTATTGGAGGGTCGTACCAGCCCGAAACCGTCCGCGAAGTCGACGCGCAGGCCATCGATCTTGCTGACCTCGCCATCGGGAAACCTCGCGTTATCCCTCAACTCTTCCATCAGGCGGTAGTGCTCGCCTTCCTCCATGTGGATGTGCAGCTCCGGCGTATTGATGCTGTCAGGCAGTTCGTCGAATATCTCCTGCGGAGACCTGTTCTGCTTGGACAGCAGCTCGATCAGGCGCGCGCCGGTATACAGGCCGTCGTCAAAGCCGAACCAGCGCTCCTTGAAGAAAATGTGACCGCTCATCTCTCCCGCCAGTACCGCTCCGGATTCTTTGAGCTTGGCTTTGATGAAGGAGTGGCCCGTCCGCCACATTATGGGTTCACCGCCCGCTGCGGATATGGCGGTCGGCAGATTGCGCGAACACTTGACGTCGAAGATCACTTTGCCACCGGGCTGTCGGCTTAGGATGTCTCTTGCGAACAGGATCATCTGGCGGTCCGGCCAGATTGCGTTGCCGTCCGGCGTGACCACACCCAGACGGTCCGCATCGCCGTCGAATGCCAGCCCGAGTTCGGCATCGTGCTGTTTTATCGCTGCCACCAGGTCTTCGAGGTTCGCGGGCTGGCTTGGATCGGGATGGTGGTTGGGAAATGTCCCGTCCACGTCACAGAACAACTCGATGGTCTCGCACCCCAGCGCGTTGAACAACCGCGGTGCGACGGTGCCGCCGACTCCGTTGCCGCAGTCGATCACGATCTTCATTGGCCTGGCGGGTTTGACGTCTTCCAGGATCCGGTTGACGTAATCGTCGAGGATCCCGACTTCCTGGCGTTCGCCCGCGCCCGCGGCGAGGTCGCCGCTTTCGATCCTGCGCCGGATACCCTGAATGCGCTCGCCCGCGAGCGTCTCGCCGCCGAGCACGATTTTGAGCCCGTTGTAGTCCGGTGGATTGTGGCTGCCGGTCACAGCCACCGCGGACTGTGTGCCGAGGTGGAAGGTGGCAAAGTAGATCGCCGGAGTCGGTGCCATACCGATGTCTATGACCCCGCAGCCGGCAGACATGATGCCCTCCGACAGCGCTGCCACCAGGCGGGGGCCGGACAGTCTGCCGTCCCTGCCGATGATGATCGCTTCCTGCCCCAGGGCAAGTGCCTCTGTTCCGAGAGCCTGGCCGATCCGTGAAACCACATCCTCGGTCAGCGATTTGTCGACTACTCCGCGAATGTCGTATGCCTTGAATATTTCTGAAGGTAACATTGATTGCTCGTATAACGTCGGCGGGCCACGAAGGGTCCGGTTCAACAACATGATTGTGGTATTCCGGAGCGGGCCGGCGGGCCCGCCCGGGCTCAGTTCGCCTTGTGTATCGCTCGTTTGTCTACTGCGAGGGCCGCCTCGTGCATGGCCTCCGACAGCGTCGGGTGGGCGTGCACAATGCGGGCGATGTCCTCACTGGTCGCATGCATCTCCATTGCGACCACCGCCTCCGCGATCAGTTCAGAGGCGTATGGCCCCACGACGTGCACCCCCAGCACCTTGTCGCTGCGTTCGTGCGCGATGATCCTGACCTGCCCTATGGGCTGTTCCATCGCTCTTGCGCGGCCGGTGGCGGCGAACGGAAACGCACCGACGCGATAGGGGACGCCCTCGTCCTTGAGCTGCTGCTCGGTCTTGCCGGCCCAGGCGATCTCGGGCAGGGTGTAGACCACCCAGGGAATCACGTCATAGTTCACGTGTGCGTATTCACCGGAAATGAACTCGGCCACGGCGACGCCTTCCTCTGAACCCTTGTGCGCCAGCATCGGCCCGCGAACGGCATCGCCCACGGCGTAGACGTTGGGGACACTGGTGCGCCACTGGTCGTCGATCTCGATGAATCCTCGCTCGTCCATCGCGAGCCCGGCCATGTCGTCGGCGATACCGGCCGTGTTCGGTCGTCTGCCCACCGCCACGATCAGCCGGTCCACCTCGATGTGCTGTTCGCCGCCGCGGTCCTTGTACCACACCTTGATCTTCCTTCCCGATATTTCGCTGCGGGTGACGGTGCAGCCGAGCTTGATGTTCAGTCCCTGCGCCTTGAACTGCTTCAGTGCGTCGCGTGCGATATAGGGATCCGCCGCGGGCAGGAAATCTTCCATCGCCTCGAGCAGGGTCACCTCGGCCCCGAGTCTGCGCCAGACGCTGCCCATTTCGAGGCCGATGACGCCGGCACCGATGACCCCCAGCCGCGCAGGTACCTCCTCCAGCTCGAGCGCTCCGGTGGAATCGATGATCAGGTCGTGATCGAGCGGGGCGACGGGGATATCCACCGGAACCGAGCCGGTGGCCAGGATGACGTTGATGCCACGAATGCGGCGGGTATTCTGCGGTCCGCTGATCTCGATCTCGTTTCCGGCAAGCAACCGGCCCCGTCCGGGCAGATAGGTGATCTTGTTGGCCTTGAAAAGCTGTTCGATTCCGCCGGTCAGGGTCCTGACGATCTTGTCCTTGCGGGCCATCATGGTAGCGATGTCTATGCTGGCGCCGCTGACCCTGATCCCGTGGGCGGCGAATTCATGGTTGAGATGGTGGTAGTGCTCTGCCGAATCGAGGAGCGCTTTGGACGGGATACACCCCACGTTCAGGCAGGTTCCGCCCGGGGAGGGGTTTCCCTCCCTGTCGGTACCCTCGTCGATACAGGCGGTGGACATTCCCAGTTGAGCGCAGCGGATGGCGGCGACGTAGCCGGAGGGACCGGCACCAATCACCACGACGTCGAATTCTTCAGCCATAGTTATTTTTTCAGTGAGAAGTTATCGGACCAGGTCACACCTGAAGCAGCAGCCGGGCGGGATCCTCGAGGGACTCCTTGACCGTGACCAGGAACCGGACGGCTTCGGCGCCGTCGATAATCCGGTGATCGTATGTCAGGGCGAGATACATCATCGGCCGTATTACCACCTCGCCGTTTTCAGCGATGGGTCTCTGTTCGATGCGGTGCATACCCAGGATGCCGCTCTGCGGCGGGTTCAGTATCGGGGTAGACAGCATCGACCCGAACACGCCGCCGTTGGTGATCGTGAACGTCCCTCCCGTCAGTTCGTCCATCGACAGCTTTCCTTCCCGCGCCTTTTTACCCAGTTCCGAAATTTCTGTTTCGATCCGGGCAAAACTCTTGCTTTCCGCATCCCGGATAATCGGCACTACGAGCCCTCGCGGTGACGCGGCGGCAATGCCGATATCACAGTAATCGTGGTAGATAACGTCGTCGCCGTCCATGTAAGCGTTAACGGCGGGGAACCGGTGCAGAGCCTCGACGCACGCCTTGACGAAAAACGACATGAATCCCAGTCGTGCGCCGTATTTTTCTTCGAAGCTCTCCTTGTATTTCTTTCTCAGGTCAATGACCGCCTGCAGGTTGACGTCGTTGAACGAGGTGAGCATTGCGGCGGTGTTTTGCGCATCCTTGAGCCGGCGGGCAATCGTTGAACGTATCCTGCTGATGGGTTCCCGGCGTTCGCTCCGGGTCCCCGGGGCCGCCGCCTCCACCGGTAACGGGGCGATGGCTTCGGCGCTCGCGGCCGCGGGCTTTGCACTTCTGCTCTCCAGAAAGCCAAGCACGTCTTCCTTGGTCAAACGACCGCCTCTTCCGGTGCCGGTGATCTGCGACGGGTCAAGCTTGTTTTCCGCCACCAGCCGGGCGACCGCGGGGCTAAGGTCGACCTCCGACTGTGCAGGCGCTGTCTGCTCCGCCGCGCCGCCGTCCGCCGGAGCGGCTTCCGGTGCCTCGCTTGCATCTTTTGGATCGATCACGCACAGCAGTTCGTCGCCTGTGACGACATCGCCGTCCTGTTTGAGGAGCTGCGCAATTACCCCGTTTACAGGGGCCGGAACTTCGAGCACCACCTTTTCGGTTTCGAGATCGACCAGGTTTTCGTCCCGGTGTACGAAGTCACCTTCCTTCTTGTGCCAGGCAAGAATGGTTGCCTCGGTGACGGACTCCGGAAGAACCGGAACTTTAACTTCGACTGTCATAAAAATTTATTCCGTGCTCTGTGCCTGTGTCAGTTTTTAAATGGTGACAGCGCGTCCTCTACGAGCTGCTTTTGCTGCTTCGCGTGGACACTGTGATAACCGGCGGCGGAGGAGGGTGAAGGTGCACGCCCGGCATAGTGGATGGTTTGTGTATCCCGGGTGCATGTCAGGATGTGGTGCTGGATCTGGTACCAGGCGCCCTGGTTCCTCGGTTCCTCCTGGCACCAGACGACCTCGTGCGCGGAAGGGTAGCGTGCAAGTTCGGTTCGCAGTTCGTCCCTCGGGAAGGGGTACAACTGTTCCACGCGCAACAGCGCGATCTCCGGTTCGTTCCTTCGCTGCCGCTCCTCGAGCAGGTCGAAATAGACCTTGCCGCTGCACAACACCACGCGCTTTACCGCGCCCGCGTCGAGGGGTTCGGTCTCCGGAATGATCTGCTGAAATCTGCCCGACTCGAGGTCCTCGAGTCGTGACGTCGACAGTTTGTGCCGCAGCAGGCTCTTGGGTGTCATCACTACCAGCGGGCGTTTGAACTTTCTGATGGCCTGGCGCCGGATCAGGTGGAAGAACTGGGCCGGCGTGGTGGGTATACAGACCTGCTGATTGTTGTCGGCGCACAACTGCATATACCTCTCGAGCCGCGCGGATGAGTGCTCCGGGCCCTGGCCCTCATAGCCGTGGGGCAGGAACAGCGTCAGTCCGCACAGTCGGCCCCACTTGGTCTCCCCACTGGACATGAACTGGTCGATGACGACCTGGGCGCCGTTGGCGAAATCTCCGAACTG
>Ga0316187_10002720_pt1 | contig 15400 bp, 17 predicted proteins | sample CroRivburrow1_MG_FD_204927 | JGI IMG/M metagenome (GOLD analysis project Ga0316187, IMG submission 204927) | Coastal sediment microbial communities from Maine, United States - Cross River worm burrow 1 | ecosystem: Environmental > Aquatic > Marine > Coastal > Sediment | place: USA: Maine... | reverse complement strand
AGGCGAACCTCCGCGCTGCCTCGGCGAGTGAGTCGGCCGTAACGCTACCCGCCGCCGCCAATCTCGCACCCGCGGCACCATGCCAGAAGGCAGCCGATCGTGCCGCAGTCGCCGGTTCGAGCCCGCGGGCCCACAGCGCCCCGATCATCCCGGCGAGCACATCTCCTGATCCAACGGTCGCCAACTCACGGCCGCCCGAAGTCACCAACCAGGGACGGGAGCCGGCTGAGGCGATGATGGAACCGGGGCCTTTGAGTAGAACGGTCGAGCCGGTTCGCTCAGCCAGCGCCAGTGCTGTCGTGTGGTCACCCGGTTCGCCGGCCAGTCGGACGAACTCGCCGGTGTGGGGCGTGATCACAGTTGCGGCCCGGCGGGCCACCAGCTCCCCCTCTCCTATTGCGTTGAGCCCATCGGCATCCAGGATCACCGGCTTGTCTGTCTTGTCGAGCAGCTCGGCCACGAAGCCAGACATGCCGGTACCCATGCCGGGGCCGACAATCAGCACGGAGAAACGAGCGGCCGCTGCCAGCACTTCCGCCGGATCGGCCTCAGCGAGAGAGTTTCCGGGGCCGGCGGCGTGCGTCATGATCTCGGGGTGGGCCGCATCGAGTTCGGCGGCAAGATCTCCCGGTACAAAGGTGGCCACCGCCCCGGCTCCGAAATTAAGAGCAGCCTTGGCTGCCAAAACCGCGGCGCCGGCCATGCCGGCGGAACCCCCAATCACGGCCACAGAACCGGCCGACCATTTATGCGAGTCCCGGGGTCGCTCGGGACGGGGCGCATCGGACTCCTCACAGAGGAGCAGCGTCGCCTCGGCGGGATCCATGCCGAGATCGACAAGAGCAAGATCACCCACCATGTCGGGTCCATTTCCGAGGAAGTGACCCAGCTTGTAGTTACTCAACGCCACCGTGACCGTCGCCGGCAGCGTGCCCGCAGCCGCGGCACCAGTGGTGGCATCGAGGCCGGACGGCACATCGACAGCGACAACGGGGGCCGGATGACCGGTCCACGCCGACATCTCGGCGGGCAGATCGCCACGGAAGCCGACTCCGAACACAGCGTCGATCAACAGGTTCGCCACAATCGCGTCTCCGAGATGCCCGACTTCTCCTCCGGCGGCCCGCCACGCGAGATGGGCGGCGGCCGCTTCGACGGTGCGGGGCTCACCGAGCGCCATGACCGTCACCCGGGCGCCACGTTTGGCGAGATGGCGGGCAGCCACGTAGCCGTCGCCACCGTTGTTGCCGGCCCCGGCGAGGACGGCGACCCGGGATCCGTAGGTCGCTCCGAGGGCGGAGGCTTGCCGGGCGACGGCAAAGCCGGCTCGCTCCATGATCGCGCCGAGGTCCCCCTCATAGACGGCGTCCTGCTGTTTTGACTGTTCGGAACTGACAACGGCCTTCATCGGTTCAGAAAGTAGCTCAGAAGCGACCCTCTGTGCACCTCGAGAGGCTCAAGCCTTCGTCGACATCGCCATCACGAGGGCAGAGTCGTCGGTGTGCGTGATCGTGATGAGCACCTTGGTCACCCCGAGACTCTCCGCTCGGGCGAGGGCCGTCCCGGACAGGTTCACCCGCGGGGCGCCCCCACCGGTGACCTCGATGTCGGTCCAGCGCAGCCGCCGCCACCCGGTACCCAGACTCTTCATGACCGCTTCCTTACCCGCAAAGCGAGCTGCCAGGCGCCCCGAAGGGTCGGCATATCGGTGGGCATACTCCCACTCATGGTCGGTGAAGCAGCGCCGCTTGAACGATTCGCCGTACTTGTTGAGCAAGTGACGGACCCGGTCGATTTCCGCCAGGTCGATGCCGAGTCCGATGATGTCCATCGACCCAGACTACGGGACAAGACTTCCTAGGACCGCCAAGCACGGTTCGACTCGAACTGCAATCCGGTCACCCACTGCTCAGACCGCTAGGCCGGTCTCAAAAATGCTAGAAACTGATCCGTATGAAAACGAACCCCAAGGTTGATACCTACATCAGGCGATCGGAGAACTGGCCGGAGGAGATGGCCGAACTGCGGCCGATCCTGCTGAGCTGTGGGCTCACCGAGGAGATCAAGTGGGGCAAGCCCTGTTACAGCCACCGGGGCAAGAACGTCGTCATTCTCCAAGAGATGAAGGAGTTCCTCGCCCTCATGTTCTTCAAGGGTGCCTTGCTGAATGATTCTGAAGGTGTTCTCGAAGACCAAGGGCCGAACTCCCGATCAGGTCGCCGGATTCGCTTCACATCGGTCGAGGAGGTGGCCGAGCTGACCGATGCCGTCACGGCATACATCCACGAGGCCATCGTTGTTGAGAAAAAGGGGTTGGACGTAGGCCCGGCACCCGAGCTCGTCTTCATCGAGGAACTCCAGAATCGACTTGACCAGGACCCGGCGTTCAAGGCTGCGTTCGAGGCATTGACCCTTGGCCGGCAGCGGGAGTACAACCTGTATTTTTCAAGTGCCAAGCAAGCCAAGACGCGCGAGGCACGCGTCGAAAAGCATGCCCCAAGGATCCTGGCCGGCAAAGGCTTTCGCGACCGGTGACCCTCGCTTGCCAACGTTGGCCTGGGGCGGTTTGTGGGCGATAGCTCTATAGAGTCCCCGCATGGATCATGTACCGGTGACCCTGCGACCAGCGACGAGTGGAGATCTCATGCTGGTGAAGAGGACGCTCTACTCGGCATTGTCGTGGGATCCGGAGGATCCGATCCCGCCATTCGAGACCGTCGTGGAGCACCCGAAGATCGCCGTCTATCACGACGGTTGGATGCGTCCCGGTGACGACGGGCTCGTCGCTGAAACTCGAACCGGACTGTTCGTGGGGATGGCGTACTGCCGCCAGTTCGATGGCGGTGAAGATGCTCAGGGGTTCATCGATGGAGACACTCCGGAGCTTGCGGTCGGAGTCGAGGCGGAGTTCCGAGGTCAGGATGTGGGTCGACGCCTGATCGCGCGACTACACGAGGCAAGACGGAACGCTGGCGTCCAACGAATGAGCCTGAGCGTCGGCATAGGCAATCCCGCCGGCCGACTCTACGAGCGACTTGGATATCGCGAGGTCCGCAGACACGGCGACGGAATCGTCATGGCCACCGAACTACGGCACAATTGAGCCAGCCTACGGAAAGAGGCGCTCAGCGTTAGGGACACAGCTCGAGGAATCCGGCGGAGCTGAGAACGCCTCTACTCCACTGTCACGCTCTTGGCCAAGTTTCTAGGTTGGTCGATGTCATTGCCGCGGATCTTGGCGACGTGGTACGCCAGAAGTTGCAGCGGAACGACGCCGCTCACCGGGCCGAGCAGATCATCGCTGCGCGGGATCCGCAAGACGGTGTCGGCGAACCGGGCGATTCGATCGTCGTCCTCGTATGCCACCGCGATGATGTCGCCGCCGCGGGCTTTGACCTCCTGAATTGCCGAGACCGTCTTGTCGTAGAGCGCCTCCTGGGTGAGGACAACCACGACGGGAGTGCCCTCGGTGATCAGCGCCAGAGTGCCGTGCTTCAGCTCCCCGGCAGGCATCGCCTCGGAGTGCACGTACGAGATCTCCTTGAGCTTCAGCGAGCCCTCGACGGCCACTGCGTAGTCGAGGCCGCGGCCGATGAAGTACACATCGTCGGCGCCGGCGATTCGCTTGGCGGCCTCCGCCACCTCGGGCTCACGGTGCATCACCGATTCGAGTGCTGCCGGCAGCGTGTGCAGGCCGTGGATCACCCGGGACGCCAGGTCCGGGTCGGCGAGCCCGCGGGCGGCTCCGATCCGCAACGCCAGGAGGTACTGGCCGATCAGCATCGCCATGTAGGCCTTGGTGGACGCCACCGAGATCTCGGGGCCGGCCCGGGTGTAGAGGATGTCGTCGGCTTCGCGGGCCAGAGTGGAGCCGACCACGTTCGTTAGGGCCAAGAGCCGGGCACCGCGCTCCTTGGCGAGCCTGGCAGCGGCCAGCGTGTCGGCCGTCTCCCCAGATTGGCTGATGGCGATGACCAGGTCACCCTTGGCCACCAGTGGGTCGGCGTATCGCATCTCGTGGGCATACTCCACCGACGTCGGCATCCGCAGCAGACGGCGGAAGACCTCAGAGCCGACCATCCCGGCGTTGTAGGCGGTGCCGCACGCGGTGATCCAGATCCGGTTCAGATCGCGAGCGAAATCGTCGTCGAAGTGGACGTTGTCGAGCCAGGCCGAGCCATCCTCTTCGAGGCGGCCGGCCAAAGTTTCGGTGACGACCGCAGGTTGCTCGTGGATCTCCTTGAGCATGAAGTGGTCGTAACCACCCTTCTCGGCCATCTCGGCGTCCCAATCGACGTGGAGCCGCTCCCGCACGACCGCGGCGCCGTCGATCGTCTCGATCGTTGCCCCTTCGCTGTCGACGATCACCAGCTCGCCGTCCTCGACGATGAGGAAGTCCCGGGTGCGGTGGAGCACCGCGGGGATATCGGAGGCCAGGAACGTCTCTCCGTCGCCGAGGCCGACCACCAGCGGGCTGATGCGGCGCACCGCCACGATCTTCCCCGGTTCGTGCACGGTCATGACCACCAGCGCATAGGCGCCCTCGGCCTGGCTGACCGCCCGGCGGACCGCGGCCGCCAGATCACCGTCGTACGCTTCGGCGACGAGGTGGGCAAGGATCTCGGTATCGGTCTCCGAGACAAACTCATGGCCGTCCGCCGTCAGCCGATCCCGCAGGTCGTAGAAGTTCTCGATGATGCCGTTGTGCACGACAACGAACGACCCACTCGGGTCGCTGTGAGGATGGGCGTTGAGGTCGCTCGGTGCGCCGTGAGTCGCCCACCTGGTATGGCCAATACCGATGTTGCCCGTGAGCGGTGAATTCTCGGTGAGGGCGATGAGCGTGCCCACCTTGCCTTCGGCCTTACGCACCTCGATGGTCGACCCGAGCACTGCAATGCCCGCCGAGTCATACCCGCGATATTCCAGACGTCGCAATCCGTCCAATAGGACGGGCGCGGCTTGATTGGGGCCTACGTAGCCCATGATTCCGCACACGCGCGAAACCTCCTCTGCCAGGGCGATCGGAGGTTCGCAGGCAACGCTTGCAAGCAAGCGAGGCTCGCTCCACTTCGAGATGGCTTTGGCCCCAAGATCGCTCTCGGGTTTTCACTCATCTCGTAACGGCCGTGGAAGGCCGAGAGGGCACCCACCGACAAATCGAACATCCCTCTTCCTCGTCACCTCACCAGAGTGAGGGCTGGTGCTTCGGGTGTTCCGATCGCAGCTTCAATTGTTCCGCCAAGCGTACTCGGCGCCTGAGTTAAGTCGTCGAATGGCGGGCCCGGCTAGCCGAGCGTCGACTCGACCAGCTTCACCAAGTCGGCGACAACGTCTTCCGCCATCGACTGGGTCTCTGCCTCGGCCATCACCCTCACCAGCGGCTCGGTGCCTGAGGCTCGCACGAGGATGCGGCCCCGGTCGCCGAGGCGGCTCTCGGCGGCTTTGACTGCCGACCAGACAACCGCCGCATTCGGCAACTGCTCACGGTCGCGCACCGGCACGTTCACGAGCACCTGGGGATAGTCGACCATGATCGTGCGCAAGTCCCGCAGTTCCCGCCCGGTGCCCGCAATGACCTCGGCAATCCGATGCGCCGAGCGGATGCCATCTCCCGTGGCGCGGTCTTCCAGAATGATGTGGCCGGACTGCTCGCCGCCGAGCACGGCGCGCGAGGCTCGCATTTCCTCGAGCACGTAGCGGTCGCCCACAGCGGTTTCGACGACAGTGACGCCGATCTCCTTCATTGCCTTGTGGAAACCGAGGTTCGACATGACGGTGGCGACAACGAGGTCCTTCTTGAGCCTGCCCTGCTCTTTGAGATAGTCCGCCAGGATTGCGATGAGCACGTCCCCGTTGACGGTCTCGCCGTCCTCATCGACCGCGATGAGGCGGTCGGCGTCGCCGTCGAACGCGAACCCGACTCGCCCCTTGGCGGCTTCGGCGAGGCTGGCGACGTCGGTGGCACCGCTCGCTTCGTTGATGTTCATGCCGTCGGGATCGGCGTGGATCACGTCGACGCCCGCTCCGGCGGCCTCGAACAAGCGGGGGGCCGCGCGGAATGCAGCACCGTTGGCGCAGTCGAGAACAAGATCGATGCCGCGCAACGAGTACTGACGCATCCCCATCAGGTAGTCGATATAGCGGTCGAGGGCGTCAGTCATGGTCGTGTGCATGCCGACGAGGGGACCGTCGGACCGCTCCCACGGCTCCCCCAAGTGGAAACGCTGCTCGAGGGCGGCCTCACGTTCATCGGACAGTTTGGAGCCGTCGCGTCCGAAGAACTTGATCCCGTTGTCCTCAGCGGGGTTGTGCGAAGCGCTGATCATGACGCCGTACATGGCCCCGGTGTCACGGGTGAGTCGGGAGACCGCGCCGACGGGGATGATCCCGACATCGACCGTGTCGACTCCGACGGAGTTGAATCCGGCTTGGAGAGCGGCCGCCAACATCGGGCCCGAGCGCCGGGTGTCACGGCCGATCACCACCGGGCCGTCGCCTTGTTCGCCGGCCGCGGCGGCCAGGCCGAACGCGATCTCCGGGGTCAGGTCGAAGTTGGCGCGACCGCGAACGCCGTCGGTGCCAAAGAGTGTGCGGTCAACCATTACAGCTACCCCCGAACGAGGGAGCCTTGCTCACCGCTTGGTGAACTGGGGAGCACGGCGCGCCTTGCGCAGGCCGTACTTCTTGCGCTCGACCCGACGCGAGTCCCGGGTAAGCATGCCTTCCTTCTTCAGGGCAGGACGCAATTCCGGATCAAGCTCGATCAAGGCCCTGGCAATACCGAGGCGCAGAGCGTCGCTCTGGCCGGTAAAGCCGCCACCTTCAAGCTGAGCGTGGATGTCGTAGCGGCCCTCAGCATCAGCCGTCTTCAGCGGCCCCAGCACACGCATCCGCAACGCGGGCTGCGGGAAATATGATTCGATGGACCGGTTGTTCAACGTGAACGCGCCGGTTCCTTCATAGAGGCGCACTCGAGCGATGGAGCTCTTGCGCCGTCCGGTCGATTGCACGAGTGGCTTGGGCATCAGGCTTCGACCTTCTTTCCGATCTCGAGGGGTTGGGGCTTCTGTGCAGCGTGCGGGTGCTCGCTTCCGGCGTAAACCTTGAGTTTGGTGAGCACCTGGCGACCCAGCCGGTTCTTGGGGACCATGCCGCGGACGGCCGTCTCGATGATGCGTTCCGGATAACGCTCCTGCATCTGCTCGAAAGAGAGCTCAGAAAGACCGCCCGGGAACCCGGAGTGGCGGTAGTAGAGCTTCTGCACGGCCTTGTTGCCTGTGACTGCGACCTTCTCGGCGTTCACTATCACCACGAAGTCGCCACCGTCCAAATGGGGGGCATAGGTTGGCTTGTGCTTGCCGCGCAGGATGTTGGCCACGTCAGAGGCGAGACGCCCCAGCGTCTGGTCGGTGGCGTCGACGAGGTGCCATTCGCGCGTGATGTCCGCCGGTTTGGGCGTGAACGTCTTTTGCAGCTTTGCCTTCATTGGGGGCCTTTTTTGTCAGGAGCCCATACCGGGCAGCTGAGGTGGACACAAGAGATACCCCGCAATGGCGGGGTGCGGAGATGATTGTAGACCAACTGGGTCGTTGCGGACAAAACAGGAGCGGACGGCGGTACGGGACCTTGCGACATGTCGATCCCGTATGTCCCGGGAACTATGCCCACGGAACTATGCCCAGAGCTATGCGACTCCCCCGACAAGCATGATGAAGAAAGTGCCGAACAACGCCGCAATCGCAATCGGGACGGCGTGCCCGCGAGGACGACACCCAAGGTGAAGGAAGGACCCCGTTCGGGCTCCTCAAAACGGCGTTCCTCCAGCGAGCCAAGATCGGAGGATCATTTCAATCGGCGAGAATCTGGCTGACACGCTGGTGCGATACACCGATGAGTTTGCCCACATCCCGCATCGGCAGGCCTTCGTCGCGTAGCAGCCTTGCTGCCCACCGGCGAGCCTCGGCTGCCGCCTCAGTGGCTTCTGTCGCCGCGGCCGCCGAAGCCTTGAGCCTCTCGAGGACGTCGACCGCCTCGGCCGGAGGAATCACGACGACCTCGATATCACCGACGTCCGCCTCGTCCATGTCCAACATCAGCGCGATAGCTTCGCGGGCCATGGACTCAACCTGATCGAGTCGCTTGGCTTGGGAGAACACTCCGCAGAGAGCTGGGACTGTGATCGCCCACCAACTCCCCGACCGGACCGCGTGGACCTGGTACATGAGGTCTCGTTTCTTCATGGCCTTAAGTCTATTGCTATAGCCTTGTCAAGGCAATAGGTCTAGACTACGACCTGCGGTCGACACATCAACCGAGAAGCTCGGCCGCCAACCGATTGTGCATGGCGACTAGCCCGGCGACGTCGGCGGTGACGAGTTCGCCCTTGTGGACGACGGGACGGCCGTGGACGTAGGTGTAGTCCACCTTTGTGGGGGCGGCGAACAGGAGGGCGGCAACCGGGTCGCTTTGGGCGCCGGCGTATTCGAGACGATCGAGAGCGACGGCACAGAAGTCGGCGGCTTTGCCCCGCTCCAGCGACCCCAGATCGTCACGGCCGAGAACGGCGGCCCCTCCCCTGGTGGCGATCCGCAGCGCCTCACGGGCGGTGAGGATGCGGCCGCCGCTGATCGAGGGAGCCGCATCGAGACGAGCCAGCAGCAGCGCCTGACGGGCTTCGCCGAGCATGTGGTTGCCGTCGTTCGAAGCCGATCCGTCAACACCCAGGCCGACGGGAACTCCGGCTTCGAGGTAGCCGCGCACCGGGGCAATCCCCGAGGCGAGCCGCATGTTCGAGCTCGGGCAGTGCGCCATACCGGTGCCGGCGCGGCCCATGGCGGCGACCTCGTCGTCGTTCATGAATATCGAGTGCGCAAACCAGACGTCGGGGCCTTCCCAGCCGAGATCCACGGCCAGCTCGAGCGGCCGCCTGCCGTAGACATCGAGGCAGTAGTCCTCCTCGTCCATCGTCTCGGCGAGATGGGTATGCAGGTGGAGCCCGAGATCGCGGGCCAGTTCGGCCGATTGCGCCATCAGGTCGGTACTCACCGAAAACGGCGAGCACGGGGCTACGACGACCCTGACCATCGCTCCCGGGCTCGAGTCGTGATAGGCGGCAGCGACCCGGGCGGTGTCCTCGAGGATTGTCGCCTCATCCTGCACCACGCTGTCGGGCGGCAAACCGCCGTCGCTCTCGCCGCGGCTCATCGAGCCCCGTGAAGCGTGCAGACGCAGCCCGATATCGGCCGCCGCCTCGATCTCGTCGTCCAGGCGAGATCCGTTGGGGAACAGGTACAGGTGGTCGGCCACGGTGGTACACCCGCTCAGCGCCAGTTCTGCCAGACCCGTCCGAGTAGACGCGGCGATGTGATCGGGCGTCAGCCGCGCCCAAATTGGGTACAGAGTTGTCAGCCAATCGAACAGGCCGGCATCCTGAGCCCCCGGCAGGGCTCGCGTCATCGTCTGGTAGAGATGGTGATGGGTGTTGATGAGCCCCGGAATCACGACGTGCCCGGCCAGGTCGAGAACAACGTCCGCCTCAGACGGCAGCGCGGAGGTGGGCCCAACTTCGCGGATCATCCCATCGACGGCGAAGAAGCCGCCGTCCACGATCTCCGTCGAAGCATCATCCATGGTGGCCAACACGGCCGCGTTCTTGATCAGCAGCGAACTCATAAGGCCGAAGTTACCTCGGGAAGGACCCAACTCAATACTCCACCGCAACCAGCGTTAGCCCACGGGCCGGGGCGGCTCCGACGCTGGAGCTGCGGTGGCGGGCCTCGAGGATTTCGCCCATAGCGTTCGGAGGCAGCTTGCCACGGCCGATATCGAGCGAGACCGCAACGATCGAGCGCACCATCTGATGGCAGAAGGAGCTGGCGGCGATGTACAGCTCCTTGACGCCGGTCGGATGCGCTTCCCACTCGACGACCCGAAGGTCGCGCTCGGTGCTGCGGCCTGGAGCAGCTCGGCAGAACGACGCAAAGTCACGGATTCCGAGCAGCATCTGTCCGGCCTCGTGCATAGCACTCAGGTCGAGCGGGGTCCGATAGTGGTATGAGGTCGTGGCGAGGAAGGGATCTGGTGCCTCACGGTTGAGCACGCGGTAGCGGTAGGCCCGGCCCGTCGCCGAGAAGCGGGCATGGAAGTCATCGGCCACTTGTGTGAGCGAAAGAGCCGCCACCGCCGGGCGCAGCTGGGTGTTCAAGGAACGTTGCAGCCGGGGGCAATCGATCTCATAATCAGTGTGGAAACTGACGACCTGGCCGGCGGCGTGGACCCCGCGATCGGTACGACCCGCCACCACGGTCACGACCGGTCCGATTACCCGCTCCAGCGCCGCCTCGAGGTCATCCTGGACGGTGCGCACATTGGGCTGAGTGGCGTACCCGTGAAAGTCGGTACCGTCGTACGCCAGATCCAGGCGATAGTTGCCCACGAGCGTCAGATGAGGCCGCGGCTGAAGATGGCGCTGATGATGATCCAGCCGATGAGGCCCCCGGCCGCCGCCAGGACCGCTCGCTCCGTGGGCAGGTCGCCTTCGTAGACCACGCCCCGACTGACTACCGCAATGAACCACACGCTGCCAAGGACGAACGCCGCGATCGGTGCCAGCCCAAGACGTGCGGTGAAGATGGTCAGCAGCAGCGTCGGATATGCAAACCCCGACATCCGCAGGAACATCGCAAACTGCCCGGATCCGTCGAGGAGGAACTTGGTTATCGCATAGGTGATGCCTGAGTAGGCGAGCCAGAAGATGAGGGCGTTGATGAACGACTGAATCAGGAGCCGCAAGCCGGTGAGATTGGTGGTCAGACCGAGAATCGTCCACCCACCCCCAAGCAATATGAGGAACCGGGTGATGACAACGAAGATCAAGCCATCTGCGGTGGCGCGATCGTTGAAGTCCATCCACACGAACGCGTCGCGCTCGAGGCGCACAGTCTGCAAGAGACGTTTTAGCGCTTCACCCACTGGTTTCAATACCCCCGGCCAAGTTGAGAATCATCTGCTGTCGCGCAACGCGCCAAGAGCATAGAACGATGACGGGGATTCACCCACGTTCGCCTCGTGGCCTAGGCTTGAAACCACACCAGCCAAGCTCAGAGATCCGCACGGAGAACCCAAGTGACACTTCGCCCGCTGATATTCCTAATCGCACTGTTTGCCGTCGCCGCCGCCGCCTGCTCGACATCGGCTACCGCAGAACAGGAATTCTCCGAAACGCCGACTGCCGTGAAGATAACCAGCGGTGCCGGAGATGTGACCGTGACGGCGGACGACTCCGGCGCATCTGTGACCGCCGAAATCTCCGCTGCGGGGGAAGAAACCACCTGGAGCGCCGAGATGGTGGGCGGCGAGCTCGTTATCGACGACGGCTGCGGTGATCGCGCAGACTGCGAAGTCGACTTCAGCATCACGGTTGCCGGGACGGCAGATGTGGCGATCGACACGGATGACGGGACTATTGCAGTCGTCGACATGAACTCGAGTGTCACCATCCGCGGCTCGGCCCGCAGCGTTGGCTTGAACGGAATCATCGGTCCGCTCACTGTGGATCTCGTAAAGGGCGATGTGCTCGGCGCCCGCCTTGTCTCTACGGATGCGTTCTTCAACACGGGCGATGGCGACCTCGACGTGACCTTGACGGAGGCTTTCGACAGCCTGACCGTCACCTCCGGGTCGGGAGACGTGACGGCGCAGGTTCCGGACGGCGACTATGACATCGACGCGTCGGGCACGGGCACCATCGACATCAAGGTGAACGACGTCGACGGTGCCGCCCCCACCATCGTCATGGCGACCGATTCCGGAGACGTGACGATCTACAAGCGTTAGCGCCGGGCTCTAGAGCGCCTTCATCTTCGCCACGGCGCGGTGAATTGCCGGATCGGGACCGCGGTCGGTCGCGGCGTCCAATGACAACCACCGGGCGGCACGCACCTCGGGTGCCGCAACGGGCTCGACCATCTCGGCGGTGAACAGGAAGCCCACGTTGAAATGGGTGTGCGCCGGTTCGCCCTTGGCGGCGGGGATGGCATGCACATCAATGTCGAAGATCCCGCGGTCGGTGAGATGGGCGTTGACCCCGGTCTCCTCGACGAGCTCACGGATGGCGGCAGCCTCCAACGTCCGGTCTTCGGGGTCGATGTGCCCGCCGGGTTCGATCCACATGTCGAGGCGGCGGTGATGGATCAGCAGGATGTGGGATTCGGCAACGACGAAAGCACCCACAGTGAAGTGCCCCGGATCGAACTGATCTCGCGACAGTGGATCAGCGGACGTGGCCAAGAGGTCGAGCATGAGCCCATGGGCACGCTCTTCCAGTGCTGGCGGACGGTATCCGGTGAGCTGCTCGAACAACCGAAGTCGGCGCCCCTCGAGGTCAGACCTGCGCGGCGTGACTACACCAGTTCGATGAGCGCCATGTCGGCGCCATCACCACGGCGGGGGCCGAGCTTCACAATGCGGGTGTATCCACCGGGACGGTCCTCGTAGCGAGGACCGACTTCGTCGAACAGCTTGGTGACGACATCGTTATTCGTGATCTTGCGCAGGACCAGTCGACGAGAGTGCAAATCCCCGCGACGCGCCTTCGTGATGATCTTCTCCACGTAGGGGCGCAGCAGCTTGGCGCGAGCTGTAGTCGTGGTCAAGCGCTCTTCGACGATGAGTGACGATGCCAGGTTCGAGAGGATCTTGCGCTGGTGAGACGGGCTCCCGCCGAGGCGGGGACCCTTCTTCGGAGTAGGCATCAGGCAGCTCCAGCCTCGGCATCAGCCGACGATCGCAGCGACAGACCCAGCTCATCCAGCTTGGCGGCAACCTCTTCGAGGCTCTTCTGGCCGAAGTTGGTGATGTTGAGCAGCTCTTCCTCGGTCTTCTCGACCAGTTCGCCAACCGTGTGGACCTGGGCACGCCGCAGGCAGTTGCGAGGCCGTTCTGAAAGGTCCAGAGCCTCAATCGGCAGATCCAGGTCGGGAGAGCTCGACTCGGCAGCAACAACGTCGCCAAGTTCCAGGCCGATACCTTCGGCCATGTCGGCGAAGAGCCCGAGCAACTCGCGCAGGGTCTTGCCGGCGGAAGACATCGCCTCACTCGGGGTCATCGAGCCATCGGTTTCAACGTCGAGGACGAGCTTGTCGAAGTTTGTCATCTGGCCGACCTGCGTGCTCTCGACCTTGTAGGCCACGTTGCGCAGCGGCGAGAAGATCGCGTCAATCGGGATAACGCCGATCGTGTCGCTCTTCTTGTTGCGATCGGCGCTGCGGTAGCCCACTCCACGCTCGACCGTAATCTCGGCCTCGATCCGTCCCGATGCCGAGAGGGTCGCGAGATGGACATCATGATCGATGACCTCGACACCTGCAGGAACCTTGAGGTCGCCGGCGGTGAGATCTTGCTTGCCTTTGGCCGAAAGATAGAGAGTCTGGGGCTCTTCCGTCTCGATGCGAAGGACAACCTGCTTCAGGTTGAGAATCAGGTCGACGACGTCCTCGACGGTGCCTTCCATGGTGGCAAACTCGTGCTGCACGCCGTCGATGCGTACCGATGTGATCGCCGCCCCCGGGATTCGGGACAGCAGCGTCCGCCGCAAGGTGTTACCCAGCGTGTAGCCGAAACCCGGCTCGAGCGGGTCAACAATGAATCGTGAACGGTTTTCACCAATCGGCTCTTCATGGATTTCTGGGCGCTGAACGATGAGCACTGGCGCTCCTCTACTTGGACGAGATTTATTACTTGGTTGATCTACTTGGAGTACAACTCGACGATGAGCTGTTCCTGAACGTCAGTGTCGATCTGCAGGCGGGAAGGCAGCGTTTCCACGCTCACCTTGCGCTCATCGACATTGACGTCGAGCCACTCCGGCGTCACACGATCGATGGTGTCGGTCGCGTGCAGCACCGGGAAGACATCCTTGCTGCGTTCTTTGAGCGTGATCACATCACCCTGACTCACCTGATATGAGGGGATGTCGACCTTGCCGCCGTTCACCTGAAAGTGACCGTGGTTCACCAACTGGCGAGCCTGGGGCCGGGTGGCCGCGAGCCCGGAGCGATACACGACGTTGTCGAGCCTGGTCTCGAGGATGCGCATCAGGTTCTCACCGGTGATGCCCTTCTGGCGAGTAGCTTCCTTGTAGTAGCGACGGAACTGCTTCTCGAGCACGCCGTATATGAACCGCAGCTTCTGCTTCTCGAGCAGCTGAACCTGATATTGCGATTCGCGAATGCGGCCGCGACCGTGCTCACCGGGCGGGTACGGCCGGCGGTCGAAATACTTCGCCTTGTTCTCATCGAGAAGCTGCCGTACGCGACGGCTGCGGCGGGTGCGGGGTCCTGTGTATCGAGCCATGTGTGCCTTCTCCCCTAGCCGCGTTTCCGCTTCTTGGGGCGGCAACCATTGTGTGGAATCGGAGTGACGTCGCGAACTCCAGTCACCTCGATACCCATGTTCTGCAAGGTGCGGACCGCGGTGTCACGGCCGGAGCCGGAGCCGCTGATGATCACATCGAGCTTGCGGACTCCCAGTTCGCCGGCCTTGCGAGCGGCCAGTTCGGCGGCTACCTGGGCCGCGTACGGCGTCGATTTGCGCGAGCCTTTGAATCCCACGCTGCCACCGGAGCTCCAGGTGACGACTGCGCCGTTCTGGTCGGTGATAGTGATGATCGTGTTGTTGAAACTGGCTTTGATGTGAGCCTGTCCATGGGGCACATTGCGCTTGCCGCGGCGGCGCCTGCCGGGAGCTGCGGCGGCGAGCGCCTCAGCGGCGGCATCGGCGGTGGGGGCCGGTGCCGCGGGGGCTGCGGCCGGAGTTGCGGGGGCAACCTCCGGGGATACCGGGGCCACCTCCGAGGATGCCTCGGGCGCGGGTGTCTCGGGCGCGGGCGCCGCGGCCTCGGCCACAGGAGCGGGGGCGGAGGTTTCTTCGGCGGCGTTGGGCGGCTGTTGTTCGTCTACCACTACTTCGTGACCTTCTTCTTACCGGCGACCGGCATCCGCCGACCCTTGCGAGTGCGCGCGTTCGTATGGGTGCGCTGGCCTCTCACCGGCAACCCACGGCGATGGCGCAGGCCCTGATAGGAGCCGATTTCCATCTTGCGCTTTATGTTCTGGGCGACGTCGCGGCGCAAGTCGCCCTCGACGGTGAGGTTGCCATCGATGAACTGGCGGATCTTGACTACTTCGGAGTCCGTCAGGTCGCGGACCTTGGTGTCGGGGCTGATCTCGAGTTGGGCGAGCAGATTCTGTGACGTGGTTCGGCCGACCCCGAAAATGTAGGTCAACCCGATCTCGACCCGCTTCTCACGGGGAAGGTCCGTTCCGGCGATTCGTGCCATTTGTCCAGTTACCCCTGTCGTTGCTTGTGACGCGGATTCGGGCAGATCACCCACACGCGG
>Ga0316187_10002718_pt1 | contig 15404 bp, 9 predicted proteins | sample CroRivburrow1_MG_FD_204927 | JGI IMG/M metagenome (GOLD analysis project Ga0316187, IMG submission 204927) | Coastal sediment microbial communities from Maine, United States - Cross River worm burrow 1 | ecosystem: Environmental > Aquatic > Marine > Coastal > Sediment | place: USA: Maine... | reverse complement strand
CTGCCTCGGTCAAATTGTCTCGATACCCGGCTGTCATCTCCAAATACTGTCCAACAATGACCTCCTGGCACATCGTCGAAAAGCACTGCCGCACATCGTCTCTCACTGCCTCCGACATCTCGGAAGACGAGTAGAGTTCGACGGCGTACGACTCCGCCAGGTCACCGAGCAAGATGCCCACAGAGGTGCCGAAGTGGCTGGAGTCTCCGTGCCATCCACGGCCGCGGTGGAGGTCGCTGAACAGCACATGCACAGCCGGCTCTCCACGCCGCGTCTTGGCGTGATCCATGATGTCATCGTGCACCAGAAGATAGGTGTGCAGCAGCTCGACAGCCATGGCCACCGGCATGACCACCGGCTCCGAGTCGCCGCCACAAGCTCTGTAGCTGTAGTAGACCAGGGCAGGGCGCAATCGCTTCCCATCGCGCGCCAGGAACTCCGACAGCACGCCAGTCAGCTCATCGGCCTCCCCGAGCTCGGCGCGGGTCGCAAGGTGCTTGGCCTCGACCCAGGCCATGAGATCGATCTCCAGCCGATCTCGGAAAGAGACCAACAGCTCACCAAAATCGGTGCCGGCTTCTTGCGTTGCCTGCCTGCGGCCTGCCTCTTCGACACTCATCGTTCCACTCATCGGCCTGTTCGACATCAAATGGGGACTGTTATGAGTCGTTATCTTACAGCTTCCCTGCGATGCTGAAAACCGCCGTGAGGGGGGATGCTCGCGACTCGGTCGACTCACCGCGCAGATTTCTTGGCTTACTGGGATGGCTTCGGGGCCTCGGTCTCCGACTCGCCCTCCACATTGTCGTGAAAGGGCAGGATGGCACGATCGAAACGAACGGCCTCGGGCGCCTCCCAACCCTCGACATCGCTGAACAGGAATCCGAGGGTGGCATCGCGGTTCAAGGCGCCGTGGGTCCAGCGCAGGTGGCCCTTGCCGATCTGGGCCAGGACCCCTGTGTGGGGAGCACCATACATGTATCCCCGACTCGCCGAGCAGATCACCGAGGCAGGGTTCGTAGTCAACTCGAAGGCATGAGCAATGCGATAGAAGGGATCTGGATTCTCCGCATCGATAGTGGCCTCGAAGGTGGCTTTGTCCGGCAACCAACCCTGTCGCACCAGGCCGGCCTTCTCCATCCGCTCGATCCCGTCCAGGAATTCCAGCGGGTCGCCGTGATGCGGCTCATACGACCACCAGAGCTCTCCTTCGCGCTGATCCTGCAGGAACGTGGCGCTGCCCCGATGGCTTTCGACCCGCCAGCCCTCCTCCAGCTCATAGGCGCAGAGGTCCACACCTTCGACGGCAGCCAGGATCTCGGCCACCCGCGCCTTGTTCTCGTCGACGGTGTAGGCCTCGAAGTTGGAGACCAATCCGAAGGGTGTCAGCACTACGTCTTCAGCGCCTTTCAGTCGCTTCTTGCTGCGGTACCCGGCTTGCTTGAGAGCCTTCTTGGCCGGCCTGAACACATTGATCAGAGGCTCGCCACCATCCATGCCGTGATCGGAGAAGACGACGACGTCGAAAGGACGACCGGGTGACGCCTGGCGCGCTTCCAGAATCATCTCGTCCAGCGCCTCGAAGAAGTCGACGTGCGCCTGCGGACTGATGACGTGACCCGCGATATCCGTCGCCGCAGAGTAGATCCAGAACTCCTCCTTGTCCGATTGAACGAAGTCTTCCATGGCATTGCGGAGGCGCTTGATACCCGACTTGACCGGCTTCACGGCCTCGATCGCGCTGCCCGCTACGCCCTTGCGCCCCCAATCGAAGAAATCCCGCCATGGAAACTCGATGCGGCCATAGCTGACGGCCCCACCGCCCCTGACCTTGCTCTCCTGCCAGTCGAAGAAGCGGGCTTCGTAACCCGGAGACCGCCTGAGCCCGATCGGCCCGAGGATCCCGGGCAGCGCCACGCTCGTCGAGGATGGGAACGTGCTGACCAGCCGCACCGGGCCCTCGAAACCCTGGAACAGCGCCTCGTCGCCCAGGGCCGGATTCATGACGTCAGCCGCTATCTGGTAGGGAACAGCATCCAGGGCAATGAAGAGCCTCCGCTTCGACTCCTCCTCTGCCGCAGCACCCACCGCCAGAAGGCTCACCGACAGCAGGCCGATGACCAATGCCCTCAGTGCTAAAGGCTCGAGCCAGGTTGTTGGACGTCTCATGGTCTCAGAATCTCTTCGACGACATCCGCCATCGAGACCGCACATTCTCTCAAACGGGTGCGTAGGTCCTTCAAGGGCCCAACCAGATGTGGATGGAAGATCAAATGTCGCGCCACCTTGCCTCGATTGATGCTCCCATCCGAGCTGCGAAACGCATTGAAGTCGAGCGGCAGACTTTCACTTGCGGTGTCGCTGACTGCTCGCAGGACGAAATAGGGGATTCCCTTTTCCGTCGCCAGTCGCGCGTAGGTCGCCGACTCCAGGTCGACCACTTGGAACGGGCCCCCGCCAACGGACTGCCAGAGAGCTTGTTTGGCAGCAGCGTCGACCACGATCTTGTCGACACTCACCACTCCTCCCTGCACGACGTTCTTCGAAGTGAGGGCTCGCTGCAGAAGCGAGGCGTCGGGCGATGGAATCTCGCCGTGCTCGTCTCTGACCGAGTCGATGGCCACGAGATCTCCGACTGCCAGATCCGGGGAGATTGCGCCGGCGACTCCGACAACGAGAAGGGCCTCTATGCTGCGGTCTGACAAGAGGGCCGATAGCCTCTTTTTGGCGGCCGCCGCGCCCTCCCCGGTGGCCGCCAGCAAGACCTCCTGGGATTCGAGGCGCCCGCGGACCGCCGAGCCCGTAGGGAGAGCCACCCTCCTGACGTCCGAGAGCCGCTGGCGCAGAGAGTAGAGCTCCTCTTCCATGGCGGCGACGACTGCAACTCCTGGACCCGTCCGGCGCGGATCGATCTGTTCTGTCGATGACATGGGCCCCAGATCCAGACTAGCGGGTCACGTAGCCGTTGGTCCTGTACCAGTCAACGGCCCTCTGCAGGGGTTCTTCGATGGGGGTCTGGGGCAGGCCGAGCTCGCGCACTGCTTTGCTGGCGTCGAAGTACATCTTGTATCTCGATAGACGAACGGCCTCGAGCGGCACTCCCGGTGTCCGCCCGACAAGGCGACTCACTCCGGTGTCGAGAGCTGCCCAAGCGAGCGGCAGCCAATGCGGCACCTTGACCTTCGGGGCCGGCAGCCCGGTCAAGCTGCCAAGCGTCTGGTAAATCTCCCGCAGGCTCATGTCGCGATTGCCGAGGATGTACTTCTCACCGACCCTGCCCTTTTCTGCGGCCCGAACATGGCCCAGGGCCACATCGCGCACGTCTACCAGGTTCAGCCCCGTGTCCACATAGGCCGGAGTCTTCCGATTGAGGAAGTCGACGATCATCTGGCCCGTCGCGGTGGGTTTGAGGTCACCCTCCCCGATCGGAGTCGAAGGGTTGACGATCACGATCGGAAGCCCCTTCTCAACCCAATCATCGGCGACTCGCTCTGCCAGGAACTTGCTCCGCTTGTAGTGCCCCACCATGGCCTCGAGAGTGACCGGTGTCTCCTCGTCCGCCGGTGATCCGTCAGGCTCGAGACCGAGAGCACCGACCGAGCTGGTGTAGACCACTCGCCGCGCCCCCACCTCCGAGGCGGCCTGCATCAGGTTGCGAGTCCCCTCTACGTTGGACTCGTAGAGCTCCTCGGGGTTCTTGCTGTACAGCCGGTAGTCGGCAGCGCAATGGAACACCATCTCGCAGCCTTCGACCCCCGAGCGCACGGCACTCGCGTCCCGTAAGTCTCCCTCGGCGACCTCGACATCCAAACCGTCGAGATTCCTGCGCCGACTCTGGGCCCGAGTCAGGCATCGCACTTCTGCTCCAGCCTCGAGCAGAGACCGCAGCAGATGCCCGCCGATGAAGCCAGTGGCACCGGTGAGAAAGACCTTCATTGGATTCCCTTAGAGACTCCCTCTGGTCGAAGCGGGCGCTCTCACACCTCCCTCACCAAGCTGCGGCAAAGAAGGAACCCGTCTCAGAGGTTTCTCGTGTCAGCCCATCAAGTTCCAGGCCATCAGACGAGCCATGTCACCTGGACTGCGCGGCAGCTCCTTGACCACTGAAGCCTCGAAGCCAGAGTGCATCAGGCAGTTCTGGCACAGCCGATCTTCGCGCGACTCCCAGTACTCCCAGTCGGTGAGATTCCAGAACTCCTCCCACGACCAGGTGAATTTCTTGCCGATCAGATAGCAGGGGCCCTTCCAGCCGTTGGGCGTGAAGGTCACCGTGCTCCATGGTGAGCATTTGTAGTCGCGCAGCCCGGCGGCAAACTCCAGGAACATCGGAGTCGACGTCAGCCGATACCGTTTGGAGATCTCCAGCACGCGCTGGAACTTGTCGTAGATGTCCTGACGAGTCATGAAGATGTCTTCTTCCACGGACTCGTACTGATAGCCAGGCGAGATCAACATCCCATCGATATCGAGGCTGGCCATGTATTCGCAGAGCTCTTCGACTTCGGAGATCTTCGTCTCCTTGAAGATCGTCGTGTTGGTAATGGTGTGATAGCCGAGGCGCTTCGACTCCTTGATCATCTCGACGGCCTTGTCGAACACCCCATCGCGGGCGCAAACGTAATCGTGTGTCTCCCGCATACCGTCCAAGTGGACGTTGATGGTCAACCGCTTGTGAGGATCGATTTGCCCGAAGACCTTCTCTTCCATGAGCAAGGCGTTGGTGCAGAGATAGATGTGGCGGTTGCGCTCGATAATGCCGTCGACGAGCTCCTTGAGCTCGGGATAGACCGTCGGCTCACCACCGCACAGCGACACGCCCGGCGCACCAGACTCGTCGACAGCCTGCAGGCACAGCTCGACCGGCAACCGATCCTTGAGCTTGCCGGTGTGCCGCTCGACCGCGCAACCGATGCACGCCAGATTGCAGGTGTAGAGCGGCTCCAGCATTAGGACGAACGGGTAGCGCCGGTTGCCCTGCATCGCATTCTTCATCGAATGCTTGATGTTGTCGGTCGTGATGTGCAGTGGAAATCGCATCTCTTCGTACTCCGATATTCAATCAGTTCGCCACGACTCTACACGGCACGAAGGCCTGCCTGCGCAGAGTCATCGCCACCGTTGGCAGCGACCACCTTGCGATAGGTCTCCAGGGCGAGCAATGAAAAGTAGGTTGCGTACAGATGATAGTCCAGATAGAAGACCTCTGGGAACCCGGTGCCAGTCCACCACTCGTCTTTCCAGCTACCGTCGGCCTGCTGTTGAGTCAACAGGTACTCGATACCCCGCTTGAGGTTGTCACTGTCTCGATCGCCCGTCGACATCAGGGCCAGCAGCGACCAGGAGGTCTGCGCGGCCGTGCTGGGGCCGATTCCCTTCTTGCTGGAATCGGCATAGGAGTCGGGCAGCTCGCCCCACCCGCCGTCGGAGTTCTGACAACTTCTGAACCACTCGGCGGCGCTTTGGGCCCACGGTTCTGACAGGTCCTCTCCTGCAGCCTTGAGTCCAGACAGCGCCAACCAGGTACCGTAGATGTAGTTGCAGCCCCAGCGGCCGTACCAGGTTCCATCGCCCTTCTGCAGGCGGCGGATGAAAGCGACGGCTCGCCGGACGACATCCGAAGAGAGATCGTGACCGTTGGCGGACAACGCTTCGAGAGCCCGGGCGGTAATGTCCGTCGTGCTCGGGTCGATCATGGCGTTGTGATCAGCGAACGGCACGTAGGTCAGGAACTCCTTGTTGCAGTCCTTGTCGAAGGAGGCCCAGCCGCCATCGCGGTTCTGCATGCTGATGAGCCACGAGATAGCGCGCCCAGAGGCCGCCGAATAGCGCTCCTCGAGGTCCCCGGACAAGGGGCGGAGCTTGGCCACCGCCGACAAGATCTGGGCGGTGTCGTCACAGTCCGGGTAGAACTCATTGGCGTACTCGAAGTACCAACCACCCACGCAGGCATCGGGGCTCTTGATCTTCCAGTCCCCGAGCTCCTTGACCTCCTTGCCCAGCAACCACTCGACGCCCTGTTCCAGCCGCGCCCTGTCTTCATGGTCGTCGCTTTCACCCAACGCATTGAGCGACAAGGCCGTGTCCCAGACGGGTGATTTGCAGGGCTCCAATCGCAGCGTGTCGCCTGTCTCGATCTCCAGCCTTTCGAGCTCCCGAATCTGGGCCTGGATGATCGGGTGATCTACCGAGTAGCCTCGGCAACGCAAAGCCATGATGGTGTTGACGATGGGCGGAAAAATGGCTCCGAGCCCGTCGCTCTTCTCGAGCCTCGGGAGAATCCACTCCTCGGCTCGCTGCAAGGCGCGGCGTCGCAGCGGCATCAAATGCCACCTTTCCGCCTGCTTGTGAATCCGATCGAGGGTTTGAAAGAACAATGACCAGCCATGGTGCAGGAGCGAGGCGCGACTGAATTGCGGTACGGCCCGTCTCGTATTCTCGACCAGCAGCTCGTCCAGCCTCGCGTGCTCAGGAACCGGACAGCTGGGCTTGTAGGCCCAGATGATGCTCAAGGGCACCACGATGGCTCGTGACCAGGAGGACATGTCGTAGATGTTGATCGGGAACCACAATGGCAGCAGCACCAATTCGGGCGGTACACCAGGGCTCTTGTCCCACTCGTATTGTCCGAAGATGGATAGATAGAGCTTGGTGAAGGAATTGCAGGCGTGCAGTCCACCCTTGCGGCGAATGACCTCTCTCGCCCTTGCCATGTGCGGCGTATCGGGATCGTCACCGACCAGCTTCAACACGAAGTAGGCCTTGACCGACGTGCTCACATCCGCGCCGCCGCCCGGATAGGCTCCCCAGCCCCCGTCGGGCAGCTGCTTGGTCCTCAGGTAGTTGGCCGCCTTCTGAACCCTCTCCTCACCAATCCGGCCCAGGAAGTGCAACAAAAGAACGTACTCGCTCTCGAGAATGGTGTCGCCCTCGAGCTCGGCGCACCAGTGACCGTCGGCCTCCTGCAGATTCAAGAGCTGCTGCCGGGCACCTCGGATCGAATCGCGAATTCGAGCCTGCCACTCCTCGGCTTCGGGCGCTGCCTGCGGCGCAACGCTCCTCGACTCCAGTACTCCCTGCGATGACATTTGATCCATGGTTCCTCGAAACTCCCCGTCACACCAATCAACGTGCACCACTGACTCGAACACAGCTGAAGCAACCCCTTGATCGGGCTGCTTCGAGCGAGTCCGAGGTAGCCGTTCCGAAAATGATGCGCTTCATGGCAACCCTGCGAAGCGCTGTGAGTTTCTATCACGGCTCCAGGACGTTTCGCTACCCTGGAATGCCACTTGAGGATACGATCAAGCGCTTAGAGGGGTTTGCATCCCAGCCCTCGGCCCCCCGTCGACAGGCCGATGGATACACACTTGCAGGAGGTGAGACCATGAAGACCCTGGCTCCGTTGCTGGCATTGACGCTGCTGCTTTCATCCGTATCGCCGCTACCGGCACAGGATCTGGATCTCATGGCCCGAGGGGACGCTGCCTACCTGCGGCGGGCCGAGGGCCACTCCGGTTCGGTTGCCCTGCCTGAGCCGATCGGAGAGTCCATTGCGGCATTTGAAGAGCTCCTGACACAGGACCCGGAGAACCTCGAAGCACGCTGGAAACTCCTCAGAAGCCTCTACTATCAGGGCGAGCACGTGCTACAGGACCCGGATGAGAGGCTCGCCCTCTACGAAAAGGCCAGAGAGATCGCCGATGTGGGGCGAGAGCAGCTCGCGATCGCCGCCGGCCTGGGCGACAACCCGGACTCCATGAAGACCGAGAAGCTGGCCGCGGCTTTGGCCGACCAACCCCAGTCTGCACAAGTCTACTTCTGGTCATCCGTTCACTGGGGACTCTGGGGACGCTATCGCGGCAAGATGGCGGCGGCCAAAGAGGGCGTTGCCAAGAAGATCCGGAACTTCTCCGAAGTCGTCATCGAGATCGATGAAGAGATCGAAGAGGCCGGGGGACATCGCGTCCTCGGGCGGCTTCACTCCGAGGCGCCCAAGCTGCCGATCTTCACCGGCTGGGTAAATCGAAAGACGGCTGTCAGCGAGCTGCGGCGCGCCATCGAGCTGACACCCGATGCCCCGCTGACCCGGTTCTATCTCGCCGATGCCCTCCTGGAGCACTTTCCCGACCAGGAGCAGGAGGCCCGGGCACTGCTGAACGATCTTGTCCAGCTCGAGCCCGATCAGGCTTATGTCGTGGAGCAAAACCAGGTCATCGAAGACGCCAAGGCTCTACTGGTCTCACTCGACAACTGAGGATCTTGCCAAAAGGGTCTGCAAGAGCTCCCCCCAGATACGACGAGGCTGACGGGCTCGCAACATAGATGAAGGGCCGGCGCATCGACCGGCCCCTCAACCATCGCGCAAGATCGGGCTCCTACGGCGTGTACCAGATCGGCGAGGTGTAGGCCCGCTCCTGAGTCGTCATCGGCACCTCGTCAGGCATGTCGATGCCGAACCGCTTGGCCTCGTACGCGGTCCAGCGCGGGGTCGGAATCTCGATCACACGAGCGTAGTAGAAGGCGCTTTCTCCTGCGTCGAAATCCGGGTCCTCCCAAACAGCAATGAGCTCGGGAGAGCCGATCGAGTTGCTCCAGGTCGCGTTGGCTTCATCTACCGTACTACCAACAGCAGGGACCTTGCCGTTGGCGCCAGGCTGCCGGTCGTCGCTCCAGGCGACATCGAAGACCTTCTCGTGCAGATCACCGTTTTTGTCCATCCAGCCTTTGATGATCTGGATGCGATCCAGATTGCCACTCAGGGGATCTTTCATGGCGGCGACGAGGAAGTTCGGAGCCTTGCCTGAGGACCCCTTGCGCAGGTCCCCTCCCATCGGCACGCCTTTTTCGTAGCCGATTCCGCCAGGCATCCGAGACTCCGCATCGCTTGCTTCGAATTCCCATCCACCGAAGAACCGAACAAGAATGCGCGAGCCCGTCGTGGCGTAGACCTCCTTGCGTTGCATGGCGTCGAAGATCGCCTCGCGGGTGTTTTCCTTGGCCCAGACGCCTGCATAGCCGGAAGCCGCCTGCTGCCAGCCATAAACGGTCAGGTCCGGATCCATCGGCGACTCGATCACGATGTGCTCCCATCGATGTTCCTCGGGCTCTACGCCCGAGTGCTTGCCGAAGAAATTGTTCTCTTCGACCGCTGCCAGAGCCGTGTGCGCGTCGGTGCTGCCGATCATGCCGAACTTGTAGGGGTTGACCCCGAGCTGCTTGTCGAGCATCAGACCGGTCTTGAGCGCCTCTCGCGCGTACTCCCAGCGCAACATGTCCTCAGTCTTGACCTCGGTGCCGTCGAGGTTGGCCTTGTCCCAGGTTTCGTAGTCGGCAAACTCGTCGTCCGGCGACAGAAATGGATGTGCCTCACCATCGCCCTTGATCTGGGTGGCTTCGATCAGGGGCTCGATCGAGGCGCGGAGCTCGGCAATCTCCTTGGTCAGCGGCTTGCCGTCGTTCGTTTCGACATTGAACATGCGGCCGTTGCTCAAGTTCCCGTTATGTGGGATGGCGAGAACCTCGGCGCCTGTGTGCGCCTCGAAATTAGCCAGATACCGCCACAGGTCCTCGGGGTTCTGGCTGTCGAACTGCGAGTAAGGGACAGTCTGGTTGGCAACGCTCGAGTCACCACGGAAAATGACGTTGCGATGCAGATTGAAACCGCCGAGTGCTGTCCACTCCCAGCCGATCAGGGCGGTGAAACGGCCGGGCTCGTTGTACTTGTCGGCCAAGGCCGTGTACTCCCGCCAAGCATTCTTGACCGACTTGTCATTGGCGATCGGAGGATCGGGTTGCTGCAGCGAAGCGACAATCTCCATTGCAGCCGCAAAGACTTGATCCCGGTCATCGGTCATCAACATGTCGTACCAGCGCCTGCCCTTTTCGGTCGCGAGGATCTCGGGGTCCCCTTTGAGGAGCTGCGGCATGAGTCCGTACATCTCCGAGTGGTCGGCGATGACCAACCAGTCCAATGGCCGAGAGAGCTTGGCACGCAAGCCGTGGGTCGTCGTGATCGTCTCGCCACGCGCGAAACGGTAAGCATCCTCTTGCCCGACCCGGCACATGGTCCCCGCGTCTACCGACACGGCAGTGTGCAAATGAGTTTCACCCCAGAAGACATGGGTCGGATACTCGCGGCCGACATAGGGTGAGAACTCCGACCTGCTGACGTTCTCGATGACAGCGTCCTCGCTGGGTGTGTACTCCTGAGCCGGACCTGTCACAGGCATGGCAACCATGCCGAAAAGTGAAATCAGAATCAGTCTTGGCAACACATCTAGTTTCCTCATGTTGGGACACCTCTCCTTTCTGGCTTCCGCTACTGGCCCTTCCCCAACCACGGTTCTCGATACCGACGGAGAGTAGATCCTACAAGACCTCCAAAGCCCCTGCCACTTGAGCGGCGAGTTCGAAGGACAACCCGACTACCAGAGGTCCCGGACTCTAGGGGGCGCTGGGGCTCAGAACGACAGCATTGAGGAACAGTCGATTGGCGCCGCGCCAATAGGCCCGAAAATTGGGATCCTCTGCAAAGAGGATTACCCTCCCCTCGCCAACTCTCTCCTCATAGGCAAACAGGGTTCCCGGTAGGCGTTCTCCGCTCTCGGCCCAGATGTGCCCGGAGAGGACCAACGGGTCGGTGCTCGAATAGCGAGCGAACGGGCGCTTGCTCGAATCGGGCGCTCCCTCCGGCTCGAGGTAGATTCGATCGGACGTCACCATGGCCGGAAGTTCATTCCCGACTCCCGCGCTGAGCCAGCTCTCCTCGTCGAGCTCGACTCTGAGGAACGCCCCTGGCACTTCAAAATGCTGAAGTTCCGGCACCGAGGGCTGAGCCTCTTCCATCGACTCACCTTCGACCTCGGTCTCCTCGGCACCTCTACCCGGCTCCTGAGGCTCGTACCAGGTGCGCACCGCTGTGAGCTCCAGATGCTCGCGAACGAAATCGACCGCGGATCCGATGGCGACCAAACTGCCGCCGTCCTGGACCCATTGTTGAAGTCGCCGAACACCGTCCTCCCCCAGTCGGGTCGCCATCTCCTCAGCCGAGAACAGATGCGGTATCACGATGACATTGAACCGATGAATCGGCGTCGAGGCCAGGCTGCTCACGTGCCGCACAGTCACGGGGATCTCATACTGGCGATCCAGCGTGTACCAGGCCCAGCCGAACGAATAGCCATGCACGGGTTGGCCCGCCAGAATGGCGATCTCTGGCGTCTTGAATGGAATCACCTCGCTCGAGCCCAGCGCTGGGTAGTCGGGCTCAGACATACCTGTATCGACTCCGAAAAGCGCCAGATCGAAGTGTTCGGCAACCTCGCGAACGTCGGCGTGAAGCTGCGCCTCGTTCTGTCCGAGGCGCAAGACAACCGAGCCACTGGACAGATCCCTGCCGGAGATACGGGTGGGTTTCAGGGTCACTGCCGCCCGGTACCCTTTCTCTCGAAGGGCCCTCAGCGCTGCCAACGAGGCGACCTGCCTTCCATCGAAGACGTAGGCGTAGCGCGGATCGGCAGACGGCACCGAGCCGACGCTCTCGACACTGGAGACCGCTTCAACTTCCAGGGCTCCGCCACCCGAGCTGCTGAAGGTCGGTTGATCGAACAGCAACGGCAGCGACCACGCCGTGATGTCGTAGAAGCGGGGGTTCTCGCCTCGATCGATCCGCTGTCGCGCCTCCTCGAGGAACTCGTCGGGCATTGGGAGCTGCGGCTCCAAGAGCGCACGAACCAGACGGTTCAGGGGCTGGGCCGCTGCCACAACATAAGTGCCCGCACCGAAGCTTCGATTGCCAGCCTGATCTCCATACCGATCCCGGAGGCTCGCCAGCTGAGCATCCTGGCTCAACCTTCCGACCTCGATGCCGTTTCGTAGCAGCAGCGAGACGAGCTCTTTCAGCAATTGAGGATCGCCTTCCGGCGGCAGGAGGTACCGGGTGATGCCGCTCTTGCCATCCTCCACGGCTGCGCCAAGCCCCTGGTGGTAGTCCCTCAGGAGCTCCTGCCTGTTCCGCGCTGCAGTTTGGGCAGCCGTCCAAGCGGCGGTGTAGTGCTGCGTCAGGGCATCGTCGAGCTGCCGGACAGACTCGTCGGCACGCTCGAGAGCGAGCCCCCGAGTGGAGCCCTGCTCATAGAGCATGCCCACCGCTCCCTGGTAATTTCCATAGGAGCTCGTGTACCCCGGGTAGAAGAAGTTGAACCGCTCGCGAGTCATGTACTCGAATCCTGCGGCGTCGAACGCCTGCGCGTAGGCATCGCCGAAACGGACCAACCACGTCTTCGAGAACTCGGGGAAGTAGGGCCCGAATGGCTGCGATGGCGGGTCGAAGTAGAACTCCACATCGGGACCCATCTCATGCAGATCGATGACGACCTGTGGCCGCCAAGCGACCAGGGTCGGAACCCGGTACCGCGTCACGTCTTGGGTGTGAGCCCACCAGTCGCGATTGTTGTCGAAGAAATAGTGGCCGGTGCGGAACTGGATCCCTTCCCAACGGGAGAAGTCATTGGACCAATCGTCTCTCACGGCCGTCGGTTGCTTGCCGATCGTCTCGTGATTGCGGTTGGCGAAGGCATCACGTCCATCCGGATTGAGCATGGGATCCAGCAGTAGGACGGCACCGTCCAACACCTCCAGCGTCTCTGGGTCATCGCGGGTCGTCATGTGCTCGAGGAGCTTGAGGACCGCCTCCGCGCCGGAGAGCTCGAAGCCATGAATAGAGCCTCCCATGAAGACAATGGCCGGCTGATCGGCGGCCAGGGAGGCAGCCTCATCGGCACTGGTCTGGCGCGGATCGGCAAGTCGCTGCGCCGTGTCTCGAATCGACTCCAGACGGGCGTGATTGCCTGGCGACGTTACGATCGCCAGAAGGAGTCGGCGACCCTCCCATGATCTCCCCTGCTCAACGACCGTCACTCGGGGCGAGGCTTCGGCCAGGTACTCCAGATAGCTCACCATCTCGTGATGCACGGTGATCCGTTCCCCGAAGTCGTGGCCCGTGATCCCGGCGAACGACGACACCTGCCCCAGCGCGACTGCTGGGGAACCCACAACCGCCGCCAACACGAATGCCGCACACAACCCCATCGAAATACAAGTGCGTCTCATCGCTCTCCCCCTCCTGAATCTGACGGTAGAACCTACGAAGCGAGCGGCACTCAGCCGCTGAAGAAGAACTCCACGACATCGCCGTCCTGGATGGCGTATTCCTTACCTTCCCTCCGCAACAGTCCCAGGTGATGGAGCTGCTGAAAGCTGCCGTGCTCCAGCACCTGCTCGAACGAGGCTACATGGGCTCGAATGAACCCACGCTCCATATCGGTGTGAATCTGCCCCGCCGCTTGCGGTGCATGAGTCCCTGAGGGAATCTCCCAGGCCTGTAGCTTTTGATTCGCCAGAGTGTAGAAGCGGATCAGGCCCAGGAGTTGAAACGAGGCCTCGATGACCCGGTCGAGACCGGTAGCCTCGAGACCGAGCTCCGCCATGAACAGGAGGCGCTCATCGGGCTCGAGCTGCATGAGCTCCCATTCGATCTTCGCCGAGACCGGCACCACGATGGCCTTCTCGGTGGCGCCAGGCCAGGGGCCCAGTTGCTCCAGGGCCTCCACGCCGGGCAATCCCTCGCCGCCCAGCTCCTGTTCTCCCACATTGGCCACATACAAGATGGGCTTGCCCGTCAGCAGGCCGAGGGCCTTCATCTCCTGCAGCGCGTCACGGTCGGGTCGCGCGCTCCGCAGGGGAACTCCCTCCTCCAGCAGCTCGAGGTAGTGCTCGAGGCGCTCCTTGTCGCCTTTGTCGGCCTTGGCGTTCGTCTGCCACTCCTTGCGCCGCTTCTCGAGGTTCTTGCGCAGAATCTCGAGGTCGGCCAGCAGCAGTTCCGTCTCGACGATCTCGGCGTCGCGGACTGCATCGATGTCGGTAAAAACGTGCGCCACCTCGGTGCCGCCGAAGCAGCGCACCACATGAGCGATGGCATCGACCTGACGGATGGCACCCAGGAACTGGTTGCCAAGGCCTTCGCCTCGACTGGCCCCTTCAACCAGGCCGGCGATGTCGATGAACTCGAAATGGGCTGGATGACACTGCTTGGGCTCGATGACTCTCTCGAGCTCTTCGAGCCGTGGATCCGGGACCGATACAACACCCAGGTTGCTGTCGATGGTGGTGAACGGATAGTTGGAGACCTCAGCCTGCCCGGCCGAGAGAGCATTGAAGAGGCTGGACTTTCCGACGTTGGGCAGACCGACGATCCCGACGGCGAGCATCCTGAGCATTCTAGCCCGAGATGGTCGCTTCGACGTCGGATTTAAGACTTAAGCAGAACCGCTGCAGCGTCAAGGCCCTGGCCAGCTTCCTCTCCTCGTCCACCCATCACGGTGGCACCAAGAAAGGGGGCCGAAGTTCGGCCCCCTTCGATGCCCTGCGGTGCTCCTGTCTACTGGGTCTTGATCGGAGGCTCCGGTCGCGCAGGCAGCACTCTCGGATCTGCCTGCATTGCCTTCAGCACCTCTTCGACAGCCCGCTCGAGCTGTGGATCGCGGCCCTCGAGAATCGACTTCGGGTCGTTCTCGACCTCGATGTCGGGCTCCACCCCGATGCCCTCGATGATCCAATTGCCGTCCAGGTCGTTGGTGCTGAACTCAGGCACGTAGATCGTTCCTCCGTCGATCAGCGGACCTCTCCCAGCGATGCCGACGACACCGCCCCAAGTCCGTTTTCCAATCAGGGGCCCGAGACCTGCCTCGCGGAAATAGTAGGGGAAGATGTCACCGTCCGAGGCCGAGTCCTCGTCCAGCAGACAAGCCATGTGACCGTAGAAGGACGTCCCCGGATAGGTGTCGGGGACAGCGCTGTTGCGACCAAATCCAGTGCCCAGAGGCTTGCGAGCGAGCCGCTCGATCACCATCTGAGACACGTTGCCTCCACCATTGCCCCGTACATCCACGATCAGCCCCTCTTTGCGGATCTGCGGGTAATACCACTTGACGAATTCGCTCAGCCCGGTGTCCCCCATGTCCGGAATGTGCATGTAGCCCACCCGGCCGTCGGTCATCTCCGAGACCCGCTCGTAATTGCCCTCGACCCAGGCCAGATAACGGAGACTGGTCTCCGCACGGATCGGGTTGAAGGTGACCTTTCGCGCTCCAGCCATGGTCGGCGCGGCATTCACCGTGAGCTCCACTGGGCGGTCGGCTTTGTCTCGCAGTAGCTGGTAGGGATTCGTGCTGCCGGTGAGCTCCTCGCCGTCGATGGCTAGCACGTAGTCGCCCGCCTGAATCTTGATACCGATCTCGGTGAGCGGCGAGCGGTACTCATCCTCCTCGTTGTGACCCGGCAGGATCCTGGCGATTCTGTACCGATCGGCAGTGGCGTCGAGCTCGAACTCGGCGCCGGGGAGGGCG
>Ga0316187_10002717_pt1 | contig 15405 bp, 13 predicted proteins | sample CroRivburrow1_MG_FD_204927 | JGI IMG/M metagenome (GOLD analysis project Ga0316187, IMG submission 204927) | Coastal sediment microbial communities from Maine, United States - Cross River worm burrow 1 | ecosystem: Environmental > Aquatic > Marine > Coastal > Sediment | place: USA: Maine... | reverse complement strand
GGGTAACGACGCCAGCGGATGCGCATCAGGACGAGTATGAGCACGAGCAACAGCCCGGCCTCATAGAGCTGCACCGGGTACACAGGCAGTGACGCCAGGGCGCCGGGGTCGATCATGCCCATCGCGAGGTGCTGCTCATAGGGCAGACTTCCGGGCGGATATTGAACGCCCTTCACTATGCCCTCGAGAAACGACGTTGACTGCACCTGGGCCGCAAACTCGCTGGCATGTTCGTGGGAAACGACATCGCCCCAGCAGCATCCGGCCAGAAAGCACCCGACGCGGTGAATCATCAGGCCCGCAAGCGTCGGCAATGCAAAAATGTCGAGCAGACGCCTGAAGGGCAGTTTCGTGATGCGGCTGTAGACGAACATGGCCACGGCGCCCGTTCCCAGCATGCCAAACAGGCGCAGGCGGATGCCATGGTTCATGGCCTCACCGGCGACCATGTGATCTGCGGGCATGAAAACCGCGATGAGCGTGCCGCCCGCGACGCCGACGATGATCGTGACCGGCATGAGCAGGTCGATGTGCGATGGATCGATGTAGGTCGACGAGGCATTACGTCGTGCGAAATACCATGCGGTGCAGATCGCGGTGATGAAAATCAGACCGAACGGCGTAACCCATTCGTTGGTAGCGAAATGTGAGTACATGGCGGCTCCTATTCGAACTCGATGACTTCGCGGAACAAGTCCGCGGCTTTCTCGACGTCCTCGGCGGGAACCCGGTGCAGCGTCCACGGATCACCGTATAGCTCACTATCCTTGACGTACTTTCGGATCGCGCGTTCCCAGGTACGCCGCATGTCACCCGGATAGTCATCGCCTTCATAGTCTTTGGGTTTGGTGATGTCCGCGAAGCCTTCGTAAGTCGGGTCTATATGGTAGAGACTGATTCTGTCCCCGGTTTCCTTGACGACCTTGAATACGAACCAGTACTCCGGCGTGAATGAGCCATCGCGGTTCATGCCACCCACCGGCTCCCAGGTCATGAATACTTCGCCACCCAGCTTGGTCAACCAGACTTTGAAGGCGATCGTGCTCGTCGAGGTAATACCCGCGGCGCCTGCCGGGTACTTCCGCAGCGCCGCCAGCGCATCTTCGGCCGACTCAATCTCCAGTTCATCGATTTCGGCCTCGCTTCCTTTCTCGATTTGCGCGCCGACGACCAACCACGAGCGCTTGTCGAAGGGCTGGTAAAGGTACAGATCGGCATCACGTCCGTCTTCCATTATCCAGGCGCCGGTTATGTCGGGGTCGATGCGACTGCGCTCAGGATTGCCGACCGGTACCGGCATACAGGCCAGAACCCCTGCAAATATCGGAATGATCATGAGCATCAGCATTGCGCCGCTGATCGATCGCGTATTCGGTCTCATTTTTCCGTCCTCGCAAGGTTCGTGCACATCTTGGCACAGGCTAAGAGTAGCGCTGTTGCTGTCACTCGGCCTGAGGAAGAACTGATGATTTCCTGATGCCTGGTAATACCCGCGGCAAAACGTCGGTCTGTTTACTGGATGGGCAAGCTACCGATATTCCTGTGGGTGCTCCTGGCAGTCGCGGTCGTGGCTGGCGCACTGGGGCTGTGGGCGAATCGTCCACGCAAAATCACTGTGGATGCGCCCTTACCAACCGCTTTTCCCGAACATGGCTTCACCCACGATGCGTTTGCCGGATTGATGCGGGAATATGTGTCACCGGAGGGCAGGGTGGACTACGAGCGATGGCACGCCTCGGCCGCATCGGTGGCGCAACTGGATAGCTACCTCGCCGCTGTCAGCCGCTACAGCCCCGATTCAGCGCCGGAACGCTTCGCGACCCGCAACGAAAAACTCGCGTACTGGATGTACGGTTACAACGCCTGGGTCATCAAGGGCGTGCTCGTGAACTGGCCGCTCACCAGCGTGACCGACGTGAAAGCGCCGCTCGAGGTCGTCAAGGGCATGGGCTTCTTCTACCAGCTGCGGTTCCCATTCGGCGGGAAGTTCATGAGCCTGCTCACCGTTGAGAACGAGAAAATTCGCAAACGATTCCAGGATCCGCGTATCCATTTCGTTCTTAATTGCGCCAGTGAGAGCTGCCCACCAGCCAGGCCCGAATTGCCAACCGGCGAAGATCTTGAGGTTCTGATGGCCCTGGCCGCTGCGGAGTTCGTAAATGACCCGGACAATGTGTCAGTCGACCACGATAGCCGCGTGGTCTTCCTCAACTCGATCTTTAAATGGTACAAAAAAGACTTCGTCAACGACCTGCTCGTCAAAGGGCTAGCCGCAGAACGGGGACTCGTGGACTACGTCGAGACCGTCGCCGACGAGCCGCTGCGCAGCGAGCTGCGGCAGGCAGTTGACTACTCCGTCGAGTTTCGTAACTACGACTGGCAGCTTAATGAGACTGAGTAGCGCCTACCCCAGCGTCAGGCTGTCTGCGTAGGCAAACAGTCCCGCCGCACCACCCGTGTGCAGAAAGACGATGTTACTGCCTTTCGCCAAACGCCCCTTGCGGATGTAGTCGATCATTCCGGCCAGTGCCTTGCCACTGTATACCGGGTCGAACAACAGTCCTTCGAGTCTCGCCAGCATCAGCACCGCTTCATTCATGGCCGCAGTCGGTACACCGTAGCCGGGGCCTATGTAGTTGCAGTCGGCAATGATGTCCTCGCGGACAACGCACCCCGGTTTGCCGACGAGTTCGGCCGTCTTAACGGCCAGCTTGTAGACACGCTCTTCCTGCACATCCTGCGGCGCGTTCACGCCAATGCCGAGCATGGGCAGGTCACTGCCGCTGGCCCTCAGGCCCACTGCCAGGCCAGCATGTGTCCCGGCGCTGCCGGTTGCCGTGACCACGTGATCGAACTCAATGCCCTGTTCCCTGCATTGCTGCAGCAGCTCTTCGCCACAGCCGACGTAACCCAGTGCACCGACGGGATTGGAGGCCCCGCCCGGCACGATGTACGGCGTGCCGCCGTTCGCTTGAATCTCGTCTGCGATCGCCTCCATCGCTGCGTCGAAGTCGGTGCCCTTGTCATACTCGCGAATATTCGCGCCGAAGATCCGATCGAGCAACACATTACCCGACGTAAGATACAAGTCGCTGGGGTCGCCAACCCGATGCTCCAGCAGTACCTCGCACTTCAGGCCGAGCTTGCATGCCGCCGCTGCAGTCTGCCGCACGTGGTTGGACTGCACGGCACCGACTGTGATGATGGTGTCAGCTCCCTGCTCCAGTGCTTCGCCCATCGAGAACTCGAGTTTCCGGGTCTTGTTGCCGCCGGTCGCAAGACCGGTGCAGTCATCGCGCTTTACCCAGATATCCGGCCCGCCGAGATGCTCACTCAGTCGGGGCAGGTGCTCGAGCCGTGTCGGAAGGTGGGCCAGGGAAACGCGCGGGAATCTCGTCAACAGCATGTTCGTGTCCTTTCTTTCAGAACTGCCATCCTACCGCACGATGCCCCAATTCCTGCTGCCTGGAACCTAATTTGACCAGTTATCCGGAAGAAACCTGCTTCAGCGTCCCGTCCGCGGCAAGCATGAGTTGCGACGACTCGAGGTCCACCTGGTTGCGGCCAGCCCTCTTGGAACGATACAGGGCCCGGTCGGCTCGCAGGACGATATCATCGAGTGAGGTGTCATTTTCCGAGATAGCAGACACGCCGAAGCTCGACGTCATGGGCATCCCGACTCCCGTTACGTCCATCGGTGTTGAGCCCACCTTCGTGCACAGCTGATCAGCCAGCGCCATCGCATCCCTGAGTTCCATCCCGGGCAACAGCAGCGCAAACTCTTCGCCGCCAACGCGAGCAATCACGTCTTCACTGCGCCGCGACTCCGAAATCACTCTCGCGAAATGCACGAGCGCTCCGTCGCCTGCGGCATGGCCATACTTGTCGTTGATGTTTTTGAAGCGATCAATGTCGGTCATGATGACCGACAGGGGCAAGCCTCCTCGTCGTGCGAAAGAAAACGCACGCCCTCCATACTCAGTGAAGCCACGACGATTCAGAAGGCCCGTCAATTGGTCACACGTCGCAAGCTTTTTCATTTTCGCCGAGATATCCGACGCCATCATCAGAATGATGAACATCGACATCGCCATGTAGCCAGCAGGCAAAGTCAGGAATTCGAAGTGTGCATGGATGCCGCGGAATGCTGTATCGCCCGTCGGCCCCTGCAAGATGGCAAGGCCCGACGAGATGCCTTGTGCGAGCCCGAAGATGATGATGAAAATCGCTGCCGCCCATTCGGCCGGACGTGTTCTCTCCCGGTAGCGCACGATCATCCAGGCCGACAGGAACAGGGTAATCGCCGCGTAGGCCGGGACGATCGCCATCCTGATGCCAACATGTGGTTCAACAACGATGTGCCACGCGATCAGCGCATACACGACCGCGGCATACGGCAGCAGACTCTTCGGCAGCCACTTGCACTTGGTTCGCTGGCAATGACCGCGCAAACCCAGGGTAACCAGCAGCATCGAAAACCCGCTTTCAAGCAGCAGGTACGCTTCCTGTGTTGCGAACAGGCTCTCAGTCAGTGTGCAAGCCCACTGCAGCGCTCCGGCAAGAAACGCCAATGACCAGGTCAGGGCATGTTGCTTGCGGCCGAAGTTGCGCCACGCCATGTAGAAAATCACGGACAGCGCAGCACTGCTGATCATCAGCGAGAAGATGATGTAGAAATACGGTGAGCCCATTCCCAGTGACGCTGTGCAGCCAAGTCCAGGCCCCCAATAGTGCATGAAAGTCTTGGCTATCGACATGACCTGGCGCACAGATCGCCAATGATGTGCCTGATTTGGTTCACATTTTAGCTAGCCAGGTTGGCAATTGCGACTGGAGCCGCTTGCCAAGCCCAGGTTGAACAAAAAAGGGCGCAACGAACGTTGCGCCCTCTATTCGACCTGGGTTTTACGAATCAGGAAAACTGGTTCATCGTATTGTCTTCGCCGGCGGCCTTCAGGGCAGCTTCTCCAGCGAAGTACTCCTTGTGGTCGTCGCCAATGTCCGATCCCGACATGTTCTGGTGCTTGACGCAGGCGATGCCGTTGCGGATCTCCTCGCGCTGCACGTGGAGGACGTAGCCCAGCATACCCAGATCGCCGAAGTACTCTTTCGCAAGGGTATCGGTCGACAGTGCCGCAGTATGATACGTCGGCAGCGTGATCAGGTGATGGAAGATGCCTGCCTCGCGCGACGAATCGGCCTGGAAGGTCCGGATCTTCTCGTCAGCAACCCTCGACAGCTCTGAGTCGTCGTAGTCGATGCTCATCAACTTGTCGCGATCGTAGGCCGAAACATCTTTGCCTTCTTCCACCCAGGCATCAAATACCTGCTGGCGGAAGTTCAGCGTCCAGTTGAACGAGGGGCTGTTGTTATAAATGAGCTTCGCGTTCGGAATGACCTCGCGGATGCGGTCGACCATGCCGCCGATCTGCCCGATATGCGGCTTCTCGGTCTCGATCCAGAGAAGATCAGCGCCATTCTGCAGCGACGTAATGCTGTCCAGCACGCAGCGATCTTCGCCGGTACCTGCACGGAACTGGAACAGGTTGCTCGGCAGACGCTTTGGATGAACGAGCTTGCCGTTCTGCTTGATCAATACGTCACCATTCTGCAATTCGTCAGGCGTAACTTCGTCGCAGTCGAGGAACGAGTTGTACTGGTCGCCGAGATCCCCCGGCTCGTGCGTCACGGCGATCTGCTTCGTGAGGCCGGCTCCGAGCGAGTCGGTGCGCGCCACGATGATGCCGTCGTCAACACCGAGCTCGAGGAATGCGTAGCGGAGCGCACGAATCTTCGCGAGGAAATCCTCATGCGGTACGGTGACCTTGCCATCCTGGTGACCGCACTGCTTTTCATCGGACACCTGGTTTTCAATCTGCAGCGCGCAGGCGCCTGCTTCGATCATCTTCTTGGCGAGCAGGTAAGTCGCTTCTGCGTTACCGAAGCCGGCGTCGATGTCAGCGATGATCGGTACAACGTGCGTCTGGTAGTTGTCGATTTGGTTCTTGATATCGCGTTCCCTGACGGCATTGCCTTCTTTGCGCGCCTTGTCGAGGTCACGGAACAATCCGCCAAGCTCGCGAGCATCCGCCTGTCGCAGAAACGTGTAAAGCTCCTCGATCAATGCCGCTACCGAGGTTTTCTCGTGCATCGACTGGTCGGGTAACGGACCGAACTCGGAACGCAGGGCCGCAACCATCCAGCCCGACAGGTACAGGTAGCGCCGGTCAGTGCTATTGAAGTGCTTCTTGATCGAAATCATCTTCTGCTGGCCGATAAAGCCGTGCCAACAGCCGAGTGACTGGGTGTACTGCGACGGATCTTCGTCGTAGCGAGCCATGTCCTCGCGCATGATCTTGGCCGTGTACCTGGCGATATCCAGGCCGCTCTGGAAGCGATTCTGCGCCTTCATGCGCGCAACAGACTCTGGGTCAATGGCATCCCAGGCACTGCCCTGGCTGGCTATCAGGCCAGCGGCCGCCTGGATGTCGTCGGAATACTGAGACATGGTAATTCCTCGTGTCGAAATGCAAGATCGCGGACATCAGTTACATCCGCTGTGCGAAGTGTACTCAGGCCGTGTGAAGAATTTCACAGCGAAAATTTCACATTGTCAATTTCACACCGTGAAATCCTGGCGGAAAGCCAGGCACTGAGTATTCTACCCCCGCACGGTAAGGCTGTGCGTGCCTAATGCCGGACGGTTACCGACTTGACCTGTGCAAATACGCGATCGGCAGGCTTGAGTTCGAGACGCGCAACGGAGCGATTCGTTACCCGCGCCAGCAAGACCTGGTTGCCCGCATCGAGCCGAACGAGTGATATCGCGTCATCGACGCGATGTACGGCATCGACGGTCACCCGAAGTACGTTGAGTATTGTCGTTTGCGACGGCCGTTCCCGGCATATGCTGACGTCGCTGGCCGCAATGCGCAGGCGCAGTGGCGCCGCATCCGTCGCAAACACGCCCGGCACCCAGATGTCGCCGTCTGCGAAATGAAATTTCGTCAGGCCGTCTTCAACCTCGACAGCGGACGCCCAGAGCACGACGCCCGCATTGCGGCCCGACAACAACGGCACATCGACGCGCGACAGAACATCGAAGAGATCACCACTCGCCGTCACCCTGCCATTTTCGAGTAGCACAAGATGATCACAGAGCCTTCCAATCTCCTCGATATCATGACTGACATAGACGACGGGCACCGATAGTTCATCGTGCAGGCGATCAAAGTACGGCAGCAGCTCGTCTTTGCGCGCTCGATCCAGCGACGCCAGCGGCTCATCCATCAACACCAGGTCGGGTGACCGTAGCAGCGCTGCGGCGATGGCTACGCGTTGCGCCTCGCCGCCAGACAGGGTGTCCGGTTTGCGGTCCAGGAAACTGCCGAGCCTGAGTATGTCGATGACCTGCGAACCATCAACACGGTTCGACATTGCTCGCTTCGCGCCGAATTCGATATTGCCGCGTACATCGAGGTGCGGGAACAGGGTGGGTTGCTGGAAAACATAGCCGACATTGCGCTTGTGTGCCGGCAAGCCATCCTCACTCGCCCCCCGTTCAAGCCCGGCAATGCACCGCAACAGCGTCGTCTTGCCCGACCCCGACTCACCGAAAATGCCCGTGATTCCCGCGTCGGGGATTTCGGCGTCGACATCGAGTACGAAGTCGCCTTTCGTGAGCTTGTGTCGCAGGCGGATCATCGTGAATCCCACCTGCGGTTAAATACATACATGCCAAGCAGCACAACAAACGCGAATGCCAGCAACAGCAAGGACATCTTGTGTGCAGCGGCGTAGTTCAGGGTCTCCACATGATCGTAGATTGCAATAGAAATGACTCGCGTCTCACCCGGGATGTTGCCGCCCACCATCAGGACGACGCCGAACTCGCCAAGCGTGTGTGCAAAACTCAGCACCAGGCCACCAACGAAGCCACGGACGGATAGCGGCACCACGACCGAAAAGAATGCATCGAGCCGGGAAGCACCCAGCGTCCAGGCTCTCTCCAACATTTGCCTCGGCAGTGCTTCGAACGCATTTTGCATGGGTTGGATGGCGAACGGCATGCTGTAGATACACGATGCGATGACGAGCCCCGCAAACGAGAACGTCAACGCGCTTCCAGTCAGCTGCACCCACCAGCTGCCAATGGCGCCATCGGGGCCCAGCAGGATAAGAAGATAAAAACCGAGCACCGTAGGCGGCAGGACAATCGGCATTGCGACGATAGTTTGTGCAATGGGCTTCCAGCGCGATGATGTCTGGGACAGCCACCAGGCGATCGGCGTTCCGATCAGAAGCAGGATCGCGGTCGTCGCCAATGCCAGCTGTATCGACAACCACAGCGGACCGAAGATGTTCATGGCGACACCCCGTAGCCGTGCCGCGCGATGATTTCGCGTGCAACACTGGATTGCAGAAACTCGATGAAGCGTTGCGCAGCATCATTGTCGGCGGCATTTTTCAATAACACGGCCTGCTGCTCGATGCTCCCATGCGATTCTCCCGGAACGTTCCAGGTACACGCCGACTCGGGCAGGCGTGAATTCGCCAACTGCGACTTCGCAATAATCCCTACGACGGCGTTTCCCGTCGCGGCAAACTGCAGAGCCTGCATGATGTTCTCTCCATAAACCGCCCTGCTCGACACTGCTTCCCAGTACCCGATATTGGTCAGGAATTCCATTGCGGCCCGGCCGTACGGTGCCGTCGCCGGATTCGCCAGGGCAACCCGCCCCGCGCCCGCGTCCTTGAGCGTCGCGAGACAATCACTTGCGTCCCTGGACCAGAGTGCAAGACCACCCTGTGCGTAGGTAAAGCGTGAGCCGGTGACCGCATGTCCAGATTGCTCGAGTAGCGCCGGACGCTCGACATCGGCCGCGAGGAAGACATCGAAAGGTGCGCCGTTCAGGATCTGCGCATACAGATGGCCCGTGGAACCATTGCTGAGGCGAATAGCCAAGCCGGTCTCACCCGCAAAACGGGCGGCCAGTTCGGCAGCAGCACGTGAGAAATTACTGGCTACGGCAACGGTCACGGGATCGTCGGCACGCGCAGTAACGGCCAGCAGCGCCAGGAGCACCACGCATGCACAGGTGCGCATCGTCAGCCTGCGTCAGGCCCCAAGCTCGGCTTTCTTCTGCCGGCGATACTGATGCAGGAGGGGCTCGGTATAACCGTTCGGTTGGTCACAACCTTCGAACACCAGCGCACAGGCGGCCTGGAAAGCGATACTTGAAGCAAAGTCGTCACTCATGCGTTCGTATAGTGCATCACCCTCGTTCTGCCTGTCGACGATTTTAGCCATGCGCGTAAACGTCTCGAGTACCTGCTCCTTCGTCGTGACGCCGTGCAGCAACCAGTTCGCCATGTGCTGGCTGGAAATACGCAGCGTTGCGCGATCTTCCATGAGACCAACGTCGTCGATGTCCGGCACTTTCGAACAGCCAACCCCCTGGTCAATCCAGCGAACGACGTAACCGAGGATGCCCTGTGCGTTGTTGTCGAGCTCGGCCTGGATCTCGTCCGCCGTCAGGCGACTCACGTCGGCAATTGGTGGCGTGAGGATGTCGTCGAGGCTTGCCATGCCACGACCGGCAAGCACCTTCTGGCGCGCACGCACGTCAACCGCGTGATAGTGCATGACATGCAATGTTGCAGCCGTCGGTGACGGCACCCAGGCACAGTTGGCACCCGCCTCAGGATGCGCCTGCTTGGTGTCGAGCATCTGGCGCATCTCGTCAGGCTTGGGCCACATGCCTTTGCCGATCTGCGCACGGCCCGGCAAGCCGCAGGCAATACCGACGTCGACGTTGCGGTCTTCGTAGGCCAGGATCCACGGCTGTTCCTTGATGGCTTCTTTTCGAAATACCGTGCCAGCCTGCATGCTCGTATGAATCTCGTCGCCAGTGCGATCGAGGAAACCCGTGTTGATGAACACGATGCGTTTGCGCACTGCTCGTATGCACTCGGCGAGGTTAGCTGTGGTGCGACGCTCCTCGTCCATGACGCCGACCTTGATGGTGTTCGGCTCGAGCTTGAACAGCTCTTCGACCCGCCCGAACAGCGTGTCCGTGAAAGCAGCTTCCTGCGGTCCGTGCATTTTCGGTTTGACGATGTAGATGCTGCCTGTCCGGCTATTGGCCTGCAGGTCTTCGCGGTGCCTGTCGGCCATGGCGCATGCGGTCGTTATCACTGCATCGAGCATCCCTTCGAAGACCTCGTTGCCGTGGGCATCCAGCACCGCGTCGGTCGTCATCAGATGCCCGGCGTTACGGACGAGCATGAGGCTGCGGCCGGAAAGAGTGAGTTCATCACCGGTCGGCGTTGTATAGACACGATCGCGCTCCAGTGCCCGCGATATCATCTTGCCGCCTTTGTCGAAGGTCACCTCGATGTCAGCCTGCATGAGACCCAGCCAGTTGCGATACACGCCAACCTTGTCCTCGGCGTCGACCGCGGAAACCGAATCCTCGCAGTCCTGAATCGTTGTGACAGCGGACTCCAGGATGATGTCAGCAAGGTTGGCCGTCGCGCCCTTGCCAACCGGGTGTTCGGGGTCGACATGCAGTTCGATATGCAGGCCATGATTACGGAACAGGTAGGTGCAGCGCCCCGCATCTCCACGATGGCCTGCAAACTGTGTCGGCTCAGCCAGGCCGACGGCGCCGTCCCCGGACAGGCAAGCGACGAAAATATCACCATCATCGCTGTGATCAATGCCGTAGGTGTTGACGTCCGCATGGCTCACGCCGTCGAGCGGCAAGGTCGCGTCGAGAAACTCGGTAGCAGCACGAATGACAGCTGCGCCGCGCGCAGGATTGTATTTGCCCCCGCGTTCCTGCCCGTTTTCCTCGCTGATTGCATCAGTGCCATACAGCGCGTCGTAGAGACTACCCCAACGCGCGTTGGCCGCGTTGATTGCGAAGCGTGCATTGGATACAGGAACGACGAGTTGAGGGCCGGCGATCTCGGCTATTTCTGGATCGACGTTGTCAGTTTCGACCCCGAAGGCATCGCCCTCGGGAACGAGGTAGCCGATGCTCTTCAGGAACGCGACGTATTCATCATGGTCCCAGTCGGCCCCGCGCCTCGCGAGATGCCACTCGTCGATCCGCCGCTGGAAGTCATCACGCTTTTCGAGAAGAGCCCGGTTAAGCGGTGAAAGGTCATCGATAATTGACTCGAGTCCGGGCCAGAAATCATCCGGGCGGACGCCGATCACCGGCAAGAGTTCACTCTCGACAAATTGCGAGAACACTGGGGATACAGATAGCGCGCAAGATGTCAGCGGCTTATTCATACTCATCTCGTTAACGGTTGCTGATTGCACGAGTATTACCTCCTGCCCGGTCGGTTCTTGTCAATGCAGCTTGCCCTCGAACAAAATTTTCGATGTTGCGAACAGGCGCAGCCGCGCTATACTACTCACGAATATGTTGAAATTTTACAAAAGAAATTTCACAGTGTTAATTACACAGCAGGCTAAATCATGACCGCTCACCAGGGCCTCCGGCGCAAGGCGCACTTCCTCGGCACGAAGATCAAAAGTCTCAGGAAACGCAACCATCTTACACTCGAAGACCTGTCCGTAAGGTGCGTACAAATAGACGCCGAGGCCGGGCCATCCGTCTCCTACCTCTCGATGATCGAGAACGGCAAGCGCGTTCCATCAGAGCGCCTGCTCGAGATCATTGCCGAGATCTTCCAGAAGGATACGACCTGGTTTTTCGACGAGTCCCTTGACGACGACGCAATGGATACAGCGCCAACGGCCGCCGTCAGCGGCATGCCGCTCGAGCCCGGCTTCCTGTTTTCGGAGTCGCTCCTGCAACTCGCCATTCCCGAACTGCTCGCCCAGACCGGCACGACAGGCCGGCAATTTGCGCACCTCCTGATTCGGGCACACCAGGAGCAGAACCAGAATCGTTTTCCGGACATCGAACGCGCTGCAGAGCGTATAGGCAGGAAACACTTCCCGATGCGCGTCGACGATGTGTTTGCCATCGCGAAGGACCTTGGACTGGAGATCATTTGGTTCGACAACTCCGCATTCAAGGACAAGGGCGACTTCGACAAACCGCTCAACACGCTCGTGCGCTCTTTCTTCGATGCGCCTAACAAGATCTACCTGAACCGTGCACTCGAGAACAGCCCGGCGCGCCTCAAGTTCGATCTGGCCAACCAGATCGGCCACAAGGTCCTGCACGATGGCGACGGTGCCCGTGCTCCCCAGGTCTCCGGTGGGCGGGTCTCCGGGCGCCGCGACGACTCCGAATCGCTCAATGTCGACGCCAAGGACATTCTCTATGCCTGGCGCGATTTCGAGTGCAGTTACTTCGCCGCAGCCCTGCTGGCGCCCAAGACGCCGTTCAGGCAGTTCCTTGCGCGCAACTCGTATGCAATCGACTCAGGTGACAAAGCCGAGCTGACCAACACGCTCGTGATGCGCCGCATGTCGAGCGTCTCGCCCTATCCGTTCTGGCACTACTTCGATGCCTATCCGCCCGGCAACCTGCGTGCGGTTTATCGCGGCAACGGAATTCCACTGCCGTGGGGCAATATGCGCCTGGTGTCGGACCCCTGTCAGCACTGGGCCGTGTTCCGCATGCTGAATACCCGCTCGAACCGGCCGTCCGCGCAAATCTCCGTGTTGCGCTCCGGCGACGATAAGCGCCTGTACTGCTGCGAATCCATACGCAGTAAAGACGCGGCCGGCAATACCCATGTCCTGTGTGCAGGTGTTGATCTTTCGCCCGCGCTCAAGTCACAGAATTTCGACCCGAGCGAAACAATCGATATCATTGAGACGAGCTGCAACCTGGGCGGAGGTTCGGCACCGATTCCGACCGAAGCCCGCAAGCAACTCGAGAGTATCGGCAAGATCCTGAATATAGGCTGGATAAATGAAGGCGCAACCAAGGATGCGACGATAATTTGCCAGCGCAGCTCCAGCTGTCCACGCGACAATCATTGCCTGGGCAAGGCTACGCCTAAACTCAAACCGCAGATCGAGCAAATTCGCGAAGCGCTGGTCAGCGCGCCGGCCTAGAGCCGCCTTTCCGGGATTGAGCCCGACAGGTTGCGGCAGATTGACCATGGCGCGCGGCCAAATGACAAGAAGGTATCGGTTGCCAGGAATAAAGTGGCCCCTCACTCGATGACACGGAGGCCACCATGCTGGCTATGGCTGGAAAAACTCATGACGGTGCGACGCTTCGAAGCGATGTCTCCGCCTACTTGTACGACGCATTCAGTGCCGAAAACAGCGCGCTGGCATTTCTTGATCGCTGGACGCAACGGCGCGTGTTCGACGAGAACATGGCAAAGATAGCCCTGGTCCTCGAGGCCGACGATCCGGTGGAATACTGCTACCAGAATCTTGTACGTGAGATCGACACCGAGGCAGAGACCGGCATTTACCTTATCGGCAGGAACTCGAACTCTGCCGAGCTAGACGCACTGACTGCCGACCCGGGAATTTCGGGCCTGCTGCACCAGGAGATGGCGACTATCGCGCCCATGTTTTTTGCCGACGAGTTGTCGCATTCGTATCGCGACATGGATATCGTTTGGGTCGCTGTCCAGGCTCGGTACGACCGCGCGTACATCGATGCGACCGTGTCGCAGATGATCATGGCGCTCCTGCATGAAGACGGCAATGCTGTCGCCGACATGAGCCATGCCCTGCGCTCACTGCTGTATGCGTTTCACGAAGACCTGGCACGCCGGCTCTCCGGAATGCCACCGATACTCAGCGAGCGCAGCATGCGCGAGCTGGTCATGATGGTCTCGGATCTGGCAGATCGCGCCGGTGACTACGGACCCCGTGTCGAGGCGATTTGCGGGCGCGCAGGTACATCGTAAAGAATCCCCCTTTGCTGGTAGTCGAACCTATCAGTTACTTTGGGCGGGCCTTCGGGCCCGCCCTTTTTTCTTGCGCGACCGTGTATGCAATGACGCAATCGGTCGTCTGTTGATCGGCCAGCAGGACAACGGCACATTGACATCAATATATTAGACTTTTATAATATAAAAACATTTGTGTACCTGGCGGTCCCGATGCCCAAGCCTGACGTAAGCGCTTTCTTTGACGAAGCCACATTCACGATTACTTACGTTGTCAGCGATCCTGACACGAGGCGTGCGGCTGTGATCGATCCCGTGCTCGACTTCGACCCGGCTTCGGGCCGCACGTCGACCAGTTCAGCAGACGAGGTCATCGCGCATGTTGAGAGCGAGAATCTCGGTATTGACTGGATCCTTGAGACCCACGTACACGCCGACCACTTGAGCGGTGCACCTTATTTGCGCGAAAAACTCGGCGGCAAGGCAGCCATCGGCGCCGACGTCACCGCGGTGCAGGAAACCTTCAAAGGCGTCTTCAACCTCAAGGATCTCGCCACCGACGGGAGCCAGTTCGATCATCTGTTCGCCGACAATGAAACCTTCGACGTGGGCAGCATTGCCGGACGCATCATCGCGACACCGGGTCACACACCAGCTTGTATTACGTACGTCATTGGCGGTGCTGCATTTGTCGGCGACACGTTATTCATGCCTGATTTCGGCAGTGCGCGCACGGACTTTCCCGGCGGCGATGCAACACAGCTGTACGAGTCCATACAGAAAATTCTTTCGTTGCCGGACGATACGCGTCTCTTCATGTGCCACGACTACAAGGCGCCCGGTCGTGACGTCTACGCCTGGGAAACCAGCGTCGCCGAGCAACGCGCGAACAACATCCATATCAACGACAAAGTCTCGAAAGACTCTTTCGTCGAGATGCGCGAAGGGCGTGACAGCCAGCTCGGCATGCCCAAACTCATCCTGCCCTCCCTGCAGGTGAATCTTCGCGCGGGTCGTCTTCCCGATCCTGAAGACAACGACATTCGTTATCTGAAGATTCCGCTCGACGCGGTCTGACCTCCGGAATTTACTGATGGACTCCATGCTGGCACTGTCCGGCGCGATCGCAATAGGCCTGACACTATGACCGCATATCGACTCAGCGAAACCTGCGCGGTTTCCTCACAGATACAGCCATCCGATGTTGCCGCCATTGCGGCCGAGGGCTTCACGACTATTGTCTGCAATCGACCGGACGGAGAAGACTTCGGCCAACCGGCAGCCAGCGCAGTCGCAGCGGAATGCGAGGCGCAGGGCATTGCGTTTCACTTCCTCCCGATCGACCGCAGCGGTCTGACCATGGAAATGGTCGAGGGATTTCAACAGGCCGTGTCGGAGAGCAAAGGGCCGGTATTTCTGTACTGCCGCTCGGGCCAGCGATCTTCAGTGCTGTGGCAGGCGAGCGGATCGCCCTAGTCTTCCGTTACTCGCTGTTTGCAGTAACCGTGGGATCGTCAAGAAACTCGATGGCCTCGCGCAGGTAGAGCGGCCCCG
>Ga0316187_10002716_pt1 | contig 15412 bp, 12 predicted proteins | sample CroRivburrow1_MG_FD_204927 | JGI IMG/M metagenome (GOLD analysis project Ga0316187, IMG submission 204927) | Coastal sediment microbial communities from Maine, United States - Cross River worm burrow 1 | ecosystem: Environmental > Aquatic > Marine > Coastal > Sediment | place: USA: Maine... | reverse complement strand
GTGCTCGCACGAGTTCGTCGTCGGGCAGGGCAAAGTGATCCATACCAATATAGATGTAGCCGGCATCGCAGAGTCTGTCGATTGTGTGATGCAATAAGTCCAGCTTGGTTTCCGGCGCCGGTATGTCATCTGCATTAATCATACGCTGGCCCTTGAACCGCTGCGGCAGGTGCGCATAGTTATACACGGCCAGCCGGTCCGGCTTCATCGCGATAGCGATATCGAGTGTGTTGTTGAACGTGTCGACTGTCTGGTGCGGCAGGCCATAAATCAGGTCAAACGATATCGAGCCGAAGCCTGTTGCGCGCGCACTCTTCATGAGCACTTTGACTTCCTCGAGTGACTGGATGCGATTGACGGCTTTTTGTACTTTCTCGTCAAAGTCCTGGATGCCGAGGCTAAGGCGGTTGAAGCCCAGGTCCCAGAGTTCCTGAATACGTTCGGCGTCCACTGTGCGTGGGTCGACTTCGATCGAGAACTCGCGTTCCTCGCTTTCATCGAAATTGAAGGCACCTCGAAGCTTGTCCATGAGCGCACCGAGCTGCCCCTTATCGAGATAGGTCGGGGTCCCGCCACCGAAATGCAACTGCTCAATCTTGCGAGACTTGTCGAAGAGCTCGGACTGCATTTCGATCTCGCGGTACAGCATCTCCATGTAGCGAGCGACACGTTTCTCATTGCGCGTAACGATCTTGTTACAGCCGCAGTAGTAGCAGAGCGAATGACAAAACGGGATATGAATGTAGAGCGACAGAGGTACGTCACTGTCGTTGCTTTCTTTGGCCTTGGCCCGATAATCGTCTGCCGTCAGCTCATCATTGAACTGCAACGCCGTTGGATAGGACGTGTAACGTGGCCCGCGGCCGCCGTAGCGAACGATGAGGTCCTGATCGAAACAAACCTGCATCAAACTCTCCTTAATGCATGAACGAGGTACAAAACCACTGTGAACAGTAGCATGGCGACGGCCTGGTGCGTGGCGCCGAGAATAACGGGAACTGCCATCAACAGCGTTGTGATGCCGAGCGTAACTTGCAGAATCGCCGTGTGTAGCAGGGCATTCACCGCAGGCCTGGCCCGGTCGGGCAGGTCGCTCTTCCGTGCCTTGAACCAGTAAATGACGATGAGGGCAAAAGTCGTGATCGCCAGCCAGCGATGATCGAACTGCACCGTCGTAATATTATCGAAAAAGTTCCGCCAAAAGGGTTCCAGGCCGAAAAGACCCGGTGGGAACCAATGGTCGCCCATCTTCGGGAACGTGTTGTAGATTTTCCCGGCCCTCAGGCCTGCGACAAATCCGCCCGATATCACGGTTACAGAAACGAGGATGAACAGGGCGCGCGTCTTGCCATACCAGCTGTGGGCTACCGCATTACTCGCCCTCGGGAACAGCAGCGACATCGCGACCCAGAACATGTAGGCGTAAATAATGAACGCTGCGACCAGGTGTGCTGTCAGTCGGTACTGGCTCACACGCGGTACGTCGACGAGGCCGCTCTTGACCATGTACCAGCCGAGCAGGCCCTGCATTCCGCCGAGAACGAACATCAGCAGGTACTTGGCCCATTCGTTGCGCTGGATGTAGCCTCTCGCGAAAAAGAAAACAAAGGGCACGAAAAACACGAGACCGATGGTGCGGCCGAGCAGGCGGTGCAGGTACTCAAGCCAGAATATGCTCTTGAACTCAGCGACACCGAAAGCTGAGTTAACTTTCTGAAATTCAGGGGTCTGCTGGTACATCTCGAAAACGCGCTGCCATTCTGCGTCGCCCATCGGCGGCAGAATGCCCATCAGCGGGCGCCAGTCGACCATCGACAGGCCCGACCCCGTCAGGCGGGTGAATCCGCCCAGGACAACCATGGCGAAAACGAGTCCACAGCAGATCAGGAGCCAGGTCGCGACGGCTCGATTCTTCGCCTGCCTGTTTACGTCGGTGTTCATCTACAAAAGTGCCTGTCGGTTCCTGCACAAAGCAAACAATCTTAGCAGGCTAAGGAGCAGGAGTGCGGCCAGCGAGTTGTGGGCGACGGCTATGCCAATGGGCAAGTCCATCAGGATCGACACGACACCGACACAGAATTCGGCGACGACGAGTATCAGTACGGTGAGCGCAGCACCGGCCAGCTTCGCGCGCAGCGCGAACACGGCCGCTGTAAAACTGGCGAGCAGCGTGATCGCTGCAACAAGTCGGTGGAGCTTGTGTATGTCGGCACGTTCGGCGCCGCCAAGGGCGAGACCCGTCGGGCCAGTCTCATGCTGTCGCGTCAGATCGAAAGCTGTCCACAGGTCGCTGCCCGGCAGCCAGCTGCCGCTGCAGTCGGGAACCGTTTGGCAAGCGGATGCCGCGAAATTGGCGCTGGTCAATCCGCCGAGAGCAATCTGCAGGCACAGCAGGACGAGCGCTGCAGCGACCCAGCGTCGCACCGTGGCCGATGCATTTGCATGTGGCTTCGCGTTGCGGACGACCATCCATCCGAGCAGCCCGAGCATCGCGAAGCCAACGCCCAGGTTGCCCATGACGATGGCCGGGCTATGCAGGCCAGCTGAATAAATGCCCAGCCAGGCCAGGCAGACAGCCAGGCCGAGCAGAATGAACGAGAGCAGTCGGTCCTTGCGCGCGCGCAGCGACATCAGGGCCAGGATGAGGATCAGTAGCGTCAGGACACCGGCAACGAGCCAGTGCAAAGGTGTTGCCCACGACATGGGTTCCTGTGCTTCCAGCAGCAGGCGCTCATAGGTGCTGACCGGAACCAGGGCCAGGACGAACAGCAGGGAAACCATCGCGAGCGCACGCATTCGCTTAGTCGACGCTAACGGGTCTGAATCTGCTCTTTGCTGGGGCCGCGTCGTCTGCTTCATCCTGACCGCAGTCGGTCGGCAGGAACGGGGCTAGCACCGAAAAGAGCGCTGTTTTCGGTTGAATTTTCATGTGGCGGCAGCTTACCGGATTTTCATTGCACGAGAAGCACCGAATATCCTCGAGAGCGCTACGTATATTCCCCGGTAAAGCGCGTTCCAATCAGAGCAACGCTTTCACGGGCTCTTCGAGATTTTCCTGAATGCGGTTCAAGAAGCGCTGTGCGAGCCCGCCATCGATTGCCCGGTGATCGAAGGATAAGGTGACTTCGAGAATCGGGCGAATTTCGACCGCGCCATCGACGGCAACCGGTTTTTCAACAGCCCGGCTGACGGACAGGATGGCAGTCGTCCCATAGGGAATGATCGACGTGCCGGAAATATTTCCAAGCGCGCCGATGTTGTTGACCGTAAATGTTCCACCCGACAGTTCCTCTGGCGTCGCCTTGCGCTGAACCGCCCTGGGCAGAAGATCCAGCATCGTGGCAACCATCTCGCGCAATGACAGCCGGTCGGCGTCCTTGAGAACTGGCACAACCAGGCCCGTTTCAGTATCCGCCGCCAGGCCAATGTTGTAGTGCTGGTGTAACTCGAGGCCGCCTTCAACAACGGAGGCGTTGAACGCCGGAAACTCCTTGAGCGCCGGCAAGCAGGCTTTGACGAGAATGGCCTCGATCGGGATCTTCGTATCGAGTTCCTCGATCAGTGCTTTGCGGACCACCAGGAGCCGTGTAGCGTCGATCTCGATGCGCGTGAATACATGGGGGATTTCCTGCCAGGACTGCGACAGTCTTGCGGCGATCGTCTTGCGGATCATTGAGAACGGCTCGAACTGCGAGGACGTGCCTGGCTGTGGTGTCACGGCTTGCGCGACGGTGGCCTCCGGGTGCTTGTCCAGAATCGCAAGAACATCCTTGCGTGTTATCTGACCGAATTTTCCGGTGCCGGCAATGCTCGTGAGTTCGATATCATGTTCGCGCGCGATGCGGCGCACCGATGGCATCGCCTTGACGCGACTGCCGCTCTTGGTCGATACCGTAGCCGCGGCGGGTGCGGGTGCTGCTTTCGCCGGGACCGGCGCTGTGGGGGCTGCAGTTTCCGCGGTCGCTGCGTGCGGCGCCGTCGCCGTTTCTCCGGCATCACCAATGATCGCGAGAACATCACCGACGGGAACCGAGTCGCCAACGTTGGCCTTGAGTTCGAGTATCGTGCCGGCGTAGGGCACCGGGATTTCGATGACCGCTTTTTCGGTCTCTATTTCACAGAGATCGTCGCTGGTTGTTACCGTCTGGCCAACTTCAACCAGCCAGTTAACGATCTGGCCTTCCTGAAGTCCGGAGCCAAGATCGGGGAGTTTGAATTCCTTAGCCATGATCAGTCCTCCATTACCGTGCGCACGGCGTTGGCAACGCGCTCGGGGCTAATCATCGAGTACGGCTCCAGCTTGGCGACGGCCCAGGGCATGTCGGCGTGCGCAACGCGCACCGGTGGCGTTTCGAGCAGATAGCCGCCTTTCTCCATGACTGTCGCGATGATCTCGGCGCCAAAGCCGCCGCTCTTGGCGGCTTCATGCACCACCACAAGCCGGCCCGTCTTCTCAATGCTGTCCAGCACGCATTGCTCGTCCCAGGGCTTGATGCTGCGCAAGTCGATGACTTCAACAGATATGCCCTGGTCTGCCAGCTGCACCGCAGCCTTCTCAGAAATGCTGACCGTGTTGCCGTAGGTGACAATAGTCACGTCGGTCCCTGTACGCGCGATTCGCGCTTTACCGATTGGAATTGTGTAGTGCTCGACGGGAACATCGTCCTGTCGCTCGAAGTATTTTACGATTGGCTCGAAGAAGATGACCGGATCATCGCTTTCGAGCGCTGCCGCCAACAGGCCCTTGGCGTCAATGGCATTGGATGGATAAACGACCTGCAGGGAGCCGGGAGGGTGAGCAAACAACGCCTCCGTTGAGTCCGAGTGGCCTTCGTAGCCCTCATGACCGCCGCCGCCCGGCATGCGAATGACCAACGGGAATCGGACTTTGCCGACGGTCCGCCAGGAATAGCGGGCGACATGGGAAATCATCTGGTCGAAAGCGGTAAATGCAAAACCCGCGAACTCCATTTCTGCAACCGGACGTACACCCGCCATCGACATGCCGATTGCCGTTCCGATTATTCCGAGTTCGCAGAGTGGTGTGTCGAGCATGCGGTCTGCGCCGAATTTTTCGTACATATCGGCTGTGACGCGGAACACGCCGCCTTCGCGGCCAACATCCTCGCCCAGGATCACGGTCTGGTCGCGCTCGGTCATCGCGTGGTCAAGTGCAAGATTCAGCGACTCGACCAATGTCAGCGCCTTGCGCTCTCCGTCCGGTTCGATCTCGTCGCCAGGCGCATAGCGCTCGTCATCCGCAATGACCGACAACTCCTCTCCAGCTGCCGCCTGCTCTTCGTGCAACTGCTCGATCAACCGTTGCGGCATCTTTGCATGCACGGCCCGGAAGGATGTGTCGCGTGGCGGCAGGGGCATAGCCTCCAACTCGTCGATGGCAGCATCGACATCAGCGCGCATTGCGCTCTTGATGCTCTCGTCAAATTCCTCATCGATCAGGCCACGTCCAAGCAGGTAAGCTCGGGTTCTTACCAGGGGATCTTTTTCCTTCCACTCGGCTTCCTCTTCGCGCGTGCGGTAAACAGGTGTCCCGTCGTAGGTCGAGTGTGGTGTGTAGCGATAGCACAGCGACTCGATCATCGTTGGGCCGTCGCCGGCTCGTGCTTTTTCAACAGCCGCGTTCAACGCTGTATGCACAGCGATTATGTCCATGCCGTCTACAATTACGCCCTCAATACCGTAAGCATTGGCTTTTTGTGCGAGGGTTTCTGAGGCTGTCTGTTGCTCTATCGGGGTCGACTGTGCGTATCGATTGTTCTGGCAGAAGAAGACAGTCGGCGTCTTCCAGACGCCAGCGAAGTTCAACGCCGCATGAAAATCAACTTCAGAAGTTGCGCCATCGCCAAATAATGCGAGCGAGATTTCGTCTTTGCCAAGCAGCTTGGCACCGTATCCGTAGCCGGTTGCTTGCGGCAGGTGCGTACCAATGGTCACATTCATCGGTGTTATGCGGTGCTCGGTCGGATCCCAGAACGCGTGTGGCATGCCGCGCCAGAGCGCCAGTTCGTTCAGGACAGGCACACCGCGCGTAAGACGCACACCCTGTTCGCGATACTGGCTGAAGATCCAGTCACGATCCTCAAGTGCCGAGGCCACGGCAACGTGCGTTTCCTGGCCGGCGCAGGGGTAGTAGGCGGGAATTCGGCCGATACGTTGCAGGCGCATTGCAGCTTCGTCGAAAGCGCGTGTACGAAGCATCTGCCGATACAGCTCGACGAGCAAGGTATCGTCAATATTGTGATTCTTGTTAAGCAGGTTGCCGTCGCCATCGAGAAAGCGCAGCACATCCGCGTTGAAATTCGATGCCATGGTTAGATCCTCAATTGCACTGGACCGGGTCGGGCGCGTCGCGCCGACACGGAAATCAAGATGGTCGATACGATGACCGTAGCGCCGACAAAAGTGAGCAGGGCAGTGAAATCTCCCGACTGTGACAACACGCCCGCCAAACCGGGCCCGGCCATTGCGCCGATGCCTATGGCAGGAACAGTGAGAACGACATAGCGACCATCAGTATCCAGGTCTGCGACTTCGGTAATCGCGAATGGCAGCAACAGACCGATAACGAACGTTTCGATGCAGGCGCCTGCCGCGTAGAAGACGAAAGAGTCAAATGAGTTCAGAAGAAACAGCCCGAGCAGCGACAGCAATGCGCCTGCCACGAACGGCTTCACATTGCCAAAGCGCCCGCCCAGGGCCGCGGCCAGCAGCGAGCCGAGCAACGCAAATACGAGCGTGACCGAAAGGAGGACGCCCAGCGCCTCGGCTTCGAACCCGCTGCTTGCACCGATGCGTTCAATGAAGGCCCAAATGGCCGAGGCACCGGCAAAGAACACGAGGGTCGCCAGGAGCGCCCCCCAGATGTAGGGACTTTGGGGTTTGCCCGGATCAGTCCCCTGGACTTCTTCATGCCCCTTGAAACCGCTGGCTGGAATCCAGAACAGGAAAGGGGCCAGGAACACCATCGCGATAATGACGCCAACGACAGTACCGTTGAATCCCCACCGAGCGATAGTGGTTGCGGGCAGCACCAGCAGCAGGATCGCGCCTAGCAGCGCTTCTGCAGCGATCTTTACGCCGAACCATCGGGCCGGGTTGCTGGTGTCGCCGAGCACTGTTGTGCCAATGCCATAGATTGCTGCAAATGCGCCACCAGCAATGGCGACTGACACGAGCAGCAGCGCATAGCTGCTTACGAGGGTTCCTGCGGCGAGGCTGAGCGCGGCTACTGGCGCCGTGATGCCGACGACCAGAGTCCATGAAAAACGACGGATCCAGAAAAAGGCGCTGATCGTCGCGACGTTATAGCCAAAGAAGAAGGCCGAACTTAGGAAACCGATTGCCCGGTTGTCCAGGCCTCGGTAGTCCTGGGCAGTGCCCAGGTAGATGGGGAGTACATTATAAAAGAGTGCGCCGATGGCAGAAGCAATGATGCCGGCAGCAACGATCGTGCCGGCATCCATTGCGTTCTTCTGCATAGGCGCATTCATGGCCTAGAAGTTCAGTGTGAACTCAGCCCGGTAAAGAGCGCCCCAGGCCCGGATGCTTGTGACATCGAGGAACAGGAACTGCTCAGCAAGGTACTCCTCGTCGGTCACGTTTTCGCCAATCAGGGCAACGCCCCACTTATCGTTCGACCATGCGGCGCGAAGATCGAGCGTGTTGTAGGCGTCCTGCTTGAACGTGTTGGCGAGGTCGAAGTAGAACTCATCGGAATAGGCCCACAGTGCCGAGGCATTGAAATCGCCGCTGCCCATTTCGGTCGTATACTTCAGCGCGAGTGAGGCTGTCTTTTCCGGAGCCTGCGGCGTCTTGTTGCCGTTACGCGTCGTATCCGGTGCGTTCTTCACTTCCGTGTCGAGAATACCGACCGATCCCCACAGCTCAAACGAGTCACTCAAAAGGAACTTGAAGTCTGCCTCAAAGCCGGAGACGTCAACATCACCTATGTTGTTGACCTGCGGTACGAGATTGAGTTGTTCCTCAAGCTGGAAATCCTTGTACTCACTGCTGAATATCGCCGCATTGATCTGGCCACGTCCGCCCCAGACCGAAGACTTGATGCCCAGCTCGTAGGCCAGGTTCTCTTCCTTGTCGAACGGCAGGACCGTTTGCGATACCGGATCAAGCTGACGGTTCAGGCCGCCCGACTTGTAACCCTTGGCGGCGCTACCATAAATCATGACGTTGTCGGTGAGCTGGAAGTTGAGTGCAAGCCTCGGGTCCGTCGAACTGAACTTCGCGTTCGCCGGTACCGCACCCGGCGTAATCGGGCCGAAGATCTGACCGTCCAGCCCACCCAGCAGTCCTGCGGTAGGCGGGTTGTTGTAGGAGATCTTCTTGTCGTCTTCGGTATAGCGGACACCGACGACGACGTCGAGCAGATCAGTTGCATGCCAGGTGACATCACCGTAGACAGCTATACTCGTCGTCTCGCCGTCGCCGCTTGGGGTCTCGCTCACAGAAGCCAGGCACAACGGTACGGGAAACGGGCCGTTGCCGTCGCCGAAATCGATCTCGCCATTGCAGACATCGCCTTCGATATCGAGATCGTTCAGTCCGAACAGGTCCGCGACAACGAATTCATCGTAGTTCAGGTCGTTAACGAAGCTCAGCTCTTCCTTGACATAGCTTGCGCCCACAAACCAGTCGACGTTTTCCGTCGAGCCATTGAGTCGAAACTCCTGGCTGAAAAAGTCGGCTTCCTGGGGTTCCTGGAAACTCGCCACAAAGAAATCAATGAGATCGGCGTCGACCGGTGTGACGTTGACATCATGAGTGTAGTAGCCGGTGATGGACGTCAGCGTCAGGTTGTCGTTGAAGTCCCAGGCATTGGTCCAGTTCAAACGTTTTGACTCGAGTGTCTGTTTTGCTGGCGCGTCGTTTAGTGCCACCGTGTCTGCAAACGCCTCGGCCGCCGTAACAAAGGCGGCGGTGTTGCTCATGTCCACGACTTCGATCGAGAAGTTCGATGTATAAGCCCCCCTACTGTCGTAGAGGAAACTCAGCCGGGCATTGGTGTGGTTGCGACCATTAAGTTCATCACCGTTTGTTGAGTTCTTGTACAGGCCGTCGCGCTTATCGTGCTTGACGCCAAAACGCACCGCCATATTGTCGCTGAGACCGGCGTTGTAGATGAACTCGTATTTTTGCTGACCTTCGTCACCGAAACCGGCCAGGGCAGAACCGTAGTTCTCGCCAATCTCTGGCTTGCGCGTGATGATCGAGATCGCGCCTGACGATGCGTTGCGACCGAACAGCGTGCCTTGTGGGCCTTTCACGACCTCGACGCGTTCAACGTCGAAGAACGCCGCCGTGGCGTTGGTGCCGCGAGCGGCGTACATGCCGTCGATGTAGATGCCAACTGCCGGATCTGCACCAATTCCAGGCGCTGCGGAGCCGATGCCTCGTATGAACACGGAGCCTTCAGTCTCGCCACGGGACTTAATGCTAAGGCCCGGAGTCTGGGCCGCGATGTCGCGGATATCCTTGACGCCGGCTTCCTCAATCTGTGCGCCGGTGAAGGCGTTGACTGAAAGCGGTATGTCCTGGACGCTTTCGGCCCGTTTGGTTGCCGTTACGATCACTTCCTCGATCGCAAGCTCTTGTGCACTCACTGCCGTGGCAACGAAAGTCGCAATCAGCAGGCTTAGGTAATTCAAAGGCTTCACTTGTCTGTCCCCCTATGGAGAAATCGTTTTTGACGGCTTCATTCTGGACAAATGCGAGCCTCTATTTAATGATATTTCTGACCCTAAACATTACATTTTAGCCCCCCCCTCGCTCTACAGGGATTCACGAGCCTGTTCCGGTGACTGCCCGAAATAGGACTTGAAGGCCCGGCTGAAGGGAGCAGCCTGGGAGTAGTCGAGCAGGTAGGCGATTTCCTGAATCGCGAGATTGGTGTCCTCGAGATAGTGTTTCGCGAGCGCCATGCGGATTTCGAGTACGAGTTTCTTGTAGCTGGTGCCGGCACGATACAAGCGTTTTCGGAGTTGCGCCGTCGAGAGATTGAGTTCGGCAGCCGCTTCCTCGAGTCGATACATGCGGCGACCCGGCCGGCTGAGTAACAGCCGCCTTACTATCTGCTGCGTGCTGCGCGACGCGTCCGCCGCGCCGAGCAAGCGCTCGCACATTGCCGTGCACACATCCGCCATGGTCCGGTTACCCGACGCGATAGGTCGCTGCAGCCAGGCCGCCGGGAAGACGAGTTCGTTTCGATCCGCGCCAAAATTCACAGGGCAGCTGAACACTTCGTAGAAAGTGGCCTCGTAGTCGGGAGCCCGGAAGTCAAAATTGACGCTCGCCTTCGTCGGGTCGAGATCATTTCCGATGAGCAGACCAAGCGTTCGCCAGTTGCCCGCCAGACTGTCTTCAGCGATGTTCCTGAAGTCCTGGATATGCGCCATACGCGGCAAAGGCGATACGCGGGCTAGTTCACCTTCAATCGTCATCGTATCGACGTAGCGGTCAGAGGTAAGCTCGTGATACTGATAAAGGAAGCTCAACGCGCGACCGACAGTGTCGCTGTTGATCGCCGCGTAGCCCATGACACCGAGGTCGGACAGCTCGGCACGCGAAAACATGCGCAAACTGATATCGGGCACCTTGCGCACTACGAGCTCTAACGCCCGGTTGAGCTGCTGTTGTTCAATATTGCGTCGTTCGGTAAGGTCGCCCTCGGTTATTCCGGCGCTTAGTAACGCGTCTGACAGGTACTGCTGCTGGTCGCTGTCGCTGAGGCACTCACGCATACGCATGATCCAATTGGCCGCGATCTTGCTTTGCTCAGCACGACGCGAATCCATTGTATTACCGCTTTCGATCATTTTCTGCCAGATGCGTGAAGGTCGGCAACAAGTGTATCTTAAGCGACTGGTGTACTTCAGGACCGGTGCAGTGAGTATTGATCAGACCAAAGCGATCTATCTGGTCAAGCTCCTGGAAGTCTTGCGTGAGCGAGGCCTTCCGGTCGAGCCGATACTCGAAGCCACCGGAACCGCCGAGTCGGTGCTGCGCGATCACGATGCTTCCCTGCCGCTCAGCCAGTACCTCGCAGGGATCGAGGAAGCGGTGCACAGCAATGCGATATCTGATCTTGGATTCCTGGTCGGCGAGAAAACAACACCCCTCGAACACGGGGTTCTGGGCTATGCACTGCTCTCGAGCCCGACATTGCGGGACAGTCTCAGCCGCTACGTCAAATTCCAGTACCTGCAGGGCCCATTGCTCACTATTTCGTTCGCGGAGTCGGGCGCAACCGCGGCAATGAAAGCAACCCCGATGCGTGGGCGCTGGCGAATGAGCTCGGCGGCATTCCGATACATCGTGCAGGAATGGCTAATCGGCTGGAATCAGTGGTGCCAGCTGATCGGCAGAAGCGGCAGTTTTTTCGAGCATGTTCGGCTCGGGTATGCGTCGGATGGACAGCGCCGACATTACGAGGAACACCTGGGCTGTACGGTCAGCTTCGACAATGACGAGACCACAGCTATTTTCGCGTCCAGACACCTCGACCTGCCCATCTCCTACGCCGACGAATCGATTGCCGCGCTCTGTGAGGTTCAGTGCGCACGGCTGCTTGAGGTCCTGCAACTGCGAGCCGGACTCGTTGCCGACATTCACCGTCTGCTCGCCAGCCGACCAGGCCAGGTGCCGAACATGGATGCAATGGCGAACAGGCTGCACATCGGTACGCGCACACTACGGCGGCGACTAAAAGCCGAGAACACCAGCTACCAACAGGTTGTTGCCGAGTTTCGTGTGGCTATGGCAAAGCGCTACCTCAGTGAAACCAGCCTTCCGGCAAACGAGGTTGCCATGCTGGTTGGGTACTCGGATCCGGCCAACTTGTACCGCACGTTTCAGCGCGAGACCGGACAGACGCCGTTGCAGTATCGGGCTCGAGTCGAGCGATAACCGAACACGGGCTATGCGGCTAAAGGCCGCGCATTTTTTTGTTTGCAGTGATAAACAACACGAGCGTTAACAGCCAGGCTGTCGTGCTCATGATGTAGACCGGCGTAAACGACCCGTTCATGATAAGGAGACCCGCGATCGCTGGGCCCAGCGCGGCACCCAGTGTCTGCATCGCTGGCACGAACGTCGAGTATCGCCCCGTACTATCCGCGCGCGTAGCCAGTGCCATGCGGTAGGGTGAGCCGAGATTCCAGGCAAGTGCAAACAACATAACCCCCGCGAAGAATAGTTTTTCGGTTCCACCGGCCCACAGAACCCAGACTGAACTGATCGACAGCGTAACGGCGACAACGAAAGGACCGACGCTGCCGAAGCGCCGCCCCATTGCAGCTGCCGCAATGGAGCCAACGCCCGATGCAAAAAACGAGAACGCCATTGCTGTCGCTGCGAAGCTTGTTGTCATGCCGCCCGAGACCGCGATTCTCTCGATGAAAGCCCAGATAGCACCTTCAGCCATAACGTTCAGCATCAGCACCAGCAGCGCCATGATCAGCACCGCCTGCGGCACGCCCGGCAAAGCAGTGCCAGTATTGTTTGTGACTATGCCAGTCTTGGCGCCGCGCCTTGGGAGGATCACTACTAACGCTATGCTGCCGGCCATGAGTATTGCTGCGATGCCTTGTCCAACGACAAACAGGTCGTAGTGGATCGCAATTCGAGGCAGCATAAATATCAGGCCCGCCGATAGAAAGGTCTGAGCAGCGTAAGCCAATGCGAAGTTCCGTTCGGGTTCGCGCGTGTCTCCGAGACAGGCGATGCTGACTCCGTAGCTGATACCGGTTGCTGCGCCGGCCAGCAGGTTACAGAGAATCCAGGCCGTTGCGCTGAAGTAGAAGACTGGCAGAATAAATGCAAATGTTGCCACGACGTTACCGCCGACCACCAGCATGCGCCAGTCATAGCGACGCAGCCAGGCGAAGCCCGCAAAGTTGATCAGTGCCAGACCACCCATGAATGCCGCGGCAGCGAAGCCGAGATGGTTTTCAAGCAGACCGTGGCTCTCAGCGGCGCCGCCAAGCACCAGTGGCATGATGTTGTAGTACGTGATGCAAATCACGTTGATGGCAATCGCCGCAATTCGCGAAGAGAAGTGATTGACGTCGCGCACGATGAGCTGTGGTCAGCCAGGCGCCGACGCGTCGCCGGTCACCAGTTCGAGCAGTTTTTCTGTGGGCCCGCAATCCCAGCCCCCGTCGACCTTCAAGGATTGCCCGGTCATGTAAGCGCTGGCATTACTCGCCAGGAAAACGTAGACACCGGCCATATCATCGACCGTGGCGACACGGCCGAGGGCGGTGAAAGCCTCGCATAGCTTTTGCCCTTCTTCGCCGCTACCGAGGGCGGTGGCGGTATATCCCGGACACACACAGTTGACGCGGATTCCGCGTGAGCCGAGCTCCAGCGCCGACATCTCGGTCATACTCGTAACCGCACGCTTGCCGGCAGAGTAGACACCGGCGCCCGGCACGTTGATAAACGCAGCCATCGACGCTGTCGAAATGATGGCGCCGTTATCATTCAGGAATGCCGGCGCGTGCTTGAGGCCGTACAGCACTCCCCAATGATTGATCCTGGTTACTTTGTCGATGAGCGCCTGCCCGGTTTTTTCAAACGTTGGCCCGACATCACCGACCCCCGCGTTAAGTACGACCGTATCCAGTTTGCCGCCGCAGATTTCGGTCGCCTTCTGAAGCGCATGTAGCACGCTATCTTCGTTCGACACGTCGACCACGACGAAGCCGGCGCCGATTTCATTGGCGACCGCTGAGCTATCGGTGATGTCGGCGATCACGACGTCTGCGCCCTGGCTGATGAATGCCTCGGCAACCGCGCGACCAATACCCGATGCACCGCCAGTGATAAAGGCGCGCTTCCCGGTCATTGAAAACATGTTGCTCATCCTTCGTGGTCTCCGAGTGAGTTAACACCTGGTAGTTTGCGGAGGTCTTCATCTTCTGTCGGCGGTTCCGCCAGTTCTATGATGTTGCCAAAAGGGTCGCGGCAGTAGACCGTAAAAACGCCACCGCCGATGTCTGTCGGTTCGCCCAGCATTTCACCACCCAGGTCCAGGAGACGTTCATACTCGGCGCGGCAGTCATCAACAAAAAATGCAAGATGTCGTATACCGAGATCGTGGGGCCCCAAAGTCCCGGGCGATGGCCCGTTTTGAGGTGGCGCACTGAACTCAAACAGTTCGAGATAGCAGTTGTGGCCAGCCAGCGTGTAGCCCTTGCACGCGGAGCCATCGACACCGACGACCTGGTCTACAACCGGATCGTCCTGCCAGCCCTCGTGACAGAAATAACGAAAGCCGAACATCTTCTCGTAAAACGTTCTCGCTTTTTCAAGATCGGGCACGACCAGTCCCGGGTGTGCAAAGCCAAGAATCACGGGGCATACGGCTCAGTGAGGGCGAGGACATTGCCGCCACAGGGCTCCCGCAGATAGGCGGTTTGCAGACCGGTTAACGGATCTTTCGCAGGTGCCTGAAGTTCCTTCATGCCTGCCCACAGCGCGTCTTCCCAGGCGCGCTTGACGTCTTTTGCCTGGTAAATGATCGAACTGATGTAGGGGCCGTGCTCGGCGAGGTGGTCTTTTTCGAAGTCATGTCGCGCGTTGTGGAGAACGAATAGCGATCGACGTTCAACGTTGTCGTAATCCTTATCGGTCATAACAACTTCGTGATAGCCGTTTGATTTGAACTCGTCAATGACGCGCATGCCCATGATCTCCTCGTACCAGGCCTGCATGGCGACAACGTCCTTGCAGACCTCGGAATTGCCGACCATTTGTAGCCCGCATTCGCCAGACGGTGCGTTGGTGAATTCCTGTACACGAAACGTATCGTCGGTGTACTCCATGATTTCGATCCAGCGACCTTCCGGATCGTGGACGACGAATCCGTCGTACGTCGGAAACTCCTCGAACGGCATGACTTCGGTCGCGCCGTTGGCAAGCAACTGCTCCATGGCGGCTCGGGCGTCCGAGGTCAACCAGCAGATGTGGTTGTAGCCACGGCCATGATCGGCCCACCAGTTTCGTTCGTACTCGAACTGGAACGGTGGAGCCTCGATTTGGATTTGGTAGGCTCGTCCGCCACAGCCTAGAAACGTATAGTCGGAATGGCCTTCGCCGGTGACATGAAAGACGTTCCCGGAAAAATAATTCGTCATGCCGTGATGCCAGCGAAGATACGGCCACATGTTGTCGCGAGGCTTGTCGTCGTAAATGCATAAGTGGTGCAGTCGATAGTCGAGTTCTTCAGCTGTTTTCATCGTGTTCTACCGTTTGAGAGATTTAGCCTGATCAATACCGTAACCCAAATCGAAATACGATCAATGGCTTTTTAGGACAACATGAGTGGCTTTTCAGGACTACGACGTTTGATCAGAATTGTATTGAGAAGGGTCAC
>Ga0316187_10002715_pt1 | contig 15416 bp, 14 predicted proteins | sample CroRivburrow1_MG_FD_204927 | JGI IMG/M metagenome (GOLD analysis project Ga0316187, IMG submission 204927) | Coastal sediment microbial communities from Maine, United States - Cross River worm burrow 1 | ecosystem: Environmental > Aquatic > Marine > Coastal > Sediment | place: USA: Maine... | reverse complement strand
GAAAAAAACAAGCGGCTTGAGGAGCTAAACATGGAGAAAAACAAGCTCATCCGAATTGTTGCACATGATTTAAAAAATCCACTTACAAGCGCGATTACCTTATCCGACATGATTCACTCGAATAGGAAAGAACTTCCTGAAGAACATGAACGCGGTATTAGCTTAATCCGGAAATCCTTAAAAAGGATGCATGAAATGATCAATAAGATTCTGGATATCAAGGCAATCGATTCGGACAAGCTGAATTTAGAAATTGAGGCCATCAATGCAAAACAAGTAATGAAACATGTGATTGAATTATTTAACCGAAGGGCGTTGAAAAAGAATATCATAATAACAGAAGATTGTGAGGAGTTTTTCATAATGGCGGACAAGGGATATTTAACTCAGATATTCGAAAATCTTATATCCAACGCATTAAAATTTTCTCCATTCAATACCTGCATTACTGTGAAAACTGTAGAATTATTTGATAAATGCCAGATCATGGTTAAAGATGAGGGCCCGGGCTTTTCCAATCATGATATGAATCTTTTATTTACAGAGTATACATCACTATCTACTAAGCCCACTGGAAATGAAACCGGGAATGGATTGGGCTTGTCTATTGTAAAAAAATACGCAAAAGCTATGAATGGACGTGTGTGGTGTGAATCTGAACCTGGTAAGGGAGCAACCTTTATTTTAGAATTCGATAAAGCGCTTGAACTCGTTTAATCTCAGTCCAATTTTAACTCCTCAAGTTTTAACGCAAGATGTTTTGTGCTTCGATTCATATAATAAGTGATTCCAAAAAGCAAAACAGAAATAGCTAATAATCCAGCCAAATATGAGCCGGGGATATATATAAAAGATTCGGCTGCGGGAATTATTCCTGTCACACCTGTCAAAAGTCCAATTAATGATACAGTGTAAAGTAACCAAATAGCCCATTCGGAGGTGGATAATCTTGATTTCAAAGTTCTAAAATTATTTGGTGCATTCATATTTAAACTATTTTACATTTTAGTTCCAATATGCATGCCAATAAAAATAATAGCCAAAATTGCTTATAATCAACGATTACAATAATATTTTGTGTTCATTATCGATCATCTATGTGCGTTACTGGCCGTATAATCTTAAAATATTGGGTGCCTGATCAAAAGAAAAATCGATAATAAATGGAGAGATTGAGCAATAATTATATTTTTGCTAAAAAGCCACAATATGAAGATAATAGCTATTGGGAGAAATTATGTTGAGCATATCGAAGAACTCAATAACGAAAGACCCGAAGAACCCATCATTTTTACAAAACCAGATACCGCCTTGGTTAGAAATAACCAACCTTTTTATTACCCTGACTTTTCTATTGATATCCATTATGAGGTTGAACTGGTAATAAGGATATGTAAAATGGGTAAAAACATTCATGAAAAATTTGCCTCATCCTATTTTGATGCTATTGGATTGGGTATTGATTTTACTGCACGGGATTTACAAAACAAAGCGAAAAACAAGGGGCTGCCATGGACTCTAGCAAAGGGATTTGATGGATCAGCTCCCATTTCCGAATTTCTTCCTCTAAGCTCTATTAAAGATGTCCATAACCTCAATTTTTCATTGCAATTGGACCGTGAGGTTAAACAAAAAGGAAATTCCTCTCTTATGCTATTTGATTTCAACACAATTATCAGCTATGTTTCTCGTTTTATTACACTTAGGAGCGGGGACATGATATTTACAGGAACTCCTAAAGGGGTAGGACCTGTAAAAATTGGCAACATACTTGAGGGGTATATTGAGGACCAAAAGCTATTGGAAGTTGAGATCAAGTAAAATTTTATTAAGTCTTTATTTATTATCATTTGTTTCATACCAGCTTATTGCTCAGCAAGCTTCAAGCGATGGGAAATACTATTTTCCTGTTCGACCCAATGATAAAAATTATCTTTCAGGAACAATGGGTGAAGTCAGAGGCTCTCATTTTCATGCTGGAATGGATATTAAGACTAGCGGCATCTCAGGCTTGCCCGTTTATGCTACGCAGAGCGGACATGTGAGCAGGATTAAAGTGTCGTCAGGAGGATATGGACATGCTCTATATATACAGCATTCTAATGGTGAAACATCTGTTTATGCACACCTTTTGAAATTCAAAACAAAAATTGCAGATTATGTTCGCCACCAACAATATGATAAACAATCGTTTAATTTGGATTTGTTTCCTGACGAAAGTATGTTTCCAGTACAAAGAGGAGATTTGATTGCATTGTCAGGAAATACGGGATCTTCCCAGGGCCCACATTTACATTTCGAATTGCGAGACCCAAACCAGAAACCTATTAATCCACTAAATAAAGGATTTAACGAAATAGTCGATGATATTCCGCCGTTTGTTCAAGGAATAGCATTAAAAACAATGTCAATTAATGCACGGATAACCAACCAGTTTGGCAGGTTTGAATATAAGGCTAACAAAAGGGATAGCATCTTTTATATTGATGACCCTATTCGTGTCAATGGAGAGATTGGTGTTCAGATCAAGGCATACGATAAGCTAAATGGTGCTTCAAATCGTAATGGGATACCCTATATTTCTGTTTTTTTTGATGACAAAAAAATATTAGAAGTACAAATCGATTCTTTTAGCTTTAGTGAATCGCGTCATGTTGCCAATTATTATGACTATCAGGCCAGAAAGGAACGTCGCGGCACCTATTTAAAATTATATATTGATGATGGTAATTATCTTCCTTTTTATCGATTCAACTTTAATTCTGGTCTTCTAAATATTGATGACAATAATCTTCATGAAGTTAAAATAATTTTAAAGGATGCTTATGGTAATAGCTCAACCTTGTTAATTCCTTTGCAAGGGGCCATTCCTGAAACTAGAATTGCAAAAATTGAAACTTATTCTCCAAACGAAATTGAAACTTCACTCATTGAAAATTTACTCGCTATAAAGGGTCCTTGTATATCTTCCACTCCAAATCATGCTTTCTTGTATGGAAATAGAATGGTTTATGAATTAATGCCTTCATATTATTCTACAGAAGCAGCTGTTTACTTATGGGATATGAAGTTGGGCCTACCAGATTCAATTTCCATATGTGATGTTTCGAAAAAATTTCAGTATGAAGTGATGTTACCTTCTGGCTTGGAATTTAATTTTTATAATAAAGTTTTTGATATCAAATTATATCGAAGGTCTTTATACGATACTTTATATCTTGAAATGGAGCATACAATTCTCCCTGATAGAGAAATTGAAACCTATAAAATAGGCAATAATAAAACTCCTTTGGCAAATCCGATACTGATTACTTTTAAACCTCAACTAGATTATTCATCCTCTGAAAAATATGCTGTATTTAGTACTGAAGATTTCAATAATTTTGGTTTCGTAGGGAATAACTGGGAAAATGATGAAATAAAGATAAGGACTAAAAGTTTAGGTTATTTTGTCATTTTAGCTGATACATTAGCCCCTACGATAAAACCCAAACAGGTAAATCACAAAAAGATTAGTTTTAGGATTAAGGATGATCTATCAGGTATTAAAAAATACAATGCCTATTTGAATAAGGAATGGCTCTTAATGCATTATGATCCAAAACAGAATTATATCTGGTCAGAAACAATCGAACCAAACATTCCGCTTAAAGGAGAGTTTAAATTAGTAGTGGAAGATAATGTTGGAAATATATCAAATTACGAAACCGAAATTAAATAATATCATGAAATTAAAAATTGGTGATCCGGCTCCTGATTTCAGTACAACTGATCAGGATGGACAAATTGTTAATCTTTCTGACTTTGCTGGTAAAAAAATAGTATTATATTTCTATCCCAAAGATAATACTCCCGGATGTACAGCTGAATCATGTAATCTAAGAGATAACTATTCTTTATTTACTTCAAAAGGTTATGAAATTCTTGGAGTTAGCTCTGATAATGAAAAATCGCACCGTAAATTTATTGATAAATTTGATTTACCATTCAGACTACTTGCTGACACGGATAAATCTCTTCATGATAAATATGGAACATGGGTTGAAAAATCTATGTACGGTCGAAAATATATGGGGACAGCGCGAACTACTTTCATTATATCAGAAGATGGAAAGATTGAAGATATAATAGAAAAAGTAAAAACTAGTGATCATACTTCACAGATCCTAAATTAATGTATGATTAATTACCTTACAAATTTCTTTTTCTATAGAATAGAGGGAAATTTGTTAAAAAACATCCAAACTGTTTGTGATGTGGCACTTTAGAATCGTATTATTTTCATTTATCCTATTTTATTCCGTAGCAAATGCTCAGGATTATCAGCAAAAGCTACCCCAAAAAACACGAATTTTATTTCTTTTAGATGGCTCCGGAAGTATGCTTGCTGAGTGGGGACCAACACAAAAAATCAATGTAGCCAAACGATTTCTTTCAGATCTTGTTGATTCCCTTCAAATAAATGATAATCTAGAGTTGGCCTTGCGGGTTTATGGACATCAATACCATCGCAAACATCAACGTTGCGATGATAGTAAACTGGAAGTTGGGTTTGGAAGTAATAACCACCAGAAGATTATTCAAAAGCTAAATCAGATTGATCCAAAAGGGACTACCCCATTAGCCTATTCCTTAGAGTTGGCGGCAGATGATTTCCCTGCTGATGGAAATACCAGAAACATAATTATCATCATCACTGATGGAATCGAATCTTGTGAGGGAGATCCTTGTGAAGTTTCATTGAATCTACAAAAACGCAACATTTTTCTGAAGCCTTTTATTATCGGTATTGGGATGAAAGATGATTTTCAATCAGAATTTGGATGTATGGGGAAATTTTATGATGCTGAAAATATTATGGGATTTAAAAACGTGCTTGGAAAAGCTATCTATCAATCACTTGAAAAAACTACAGTTAGCGTGCAGTTATTGAATCATGAAAATCAACCAGAAGTTACCGGTATAAATATTTCCTTTATTAACGATTTTACAGGTATTCCTGCCTATGAATTTATTCATTATAAAGATTCAAATAATCAGCCTGACACAGTTGAAATTGACGGTGTGATTTCTTATGACGTTATCGTAAATACGGTCCCCCCTGTAATTCAAACAAATCCAGATATAATTCCCGGCCAACATAATTTAATTACAATTAAATGCCCGGTTGGAAATCTATTAGTAAAACAGAAGAATCACTCTGAATACAAAAAAGATGTTGAAGTTCTAATTTACAAGCAAGAAGAGAATAAAATTCTTCATACTTTGGATATAGAAGAAAACCATTTATTTCTCTCAGGGTATTATGATCTTGACATAACAACCCTTCCGAGAATACAGTTTGAGGGAGTGTTTATCAAGCCAGATGAAAAGGTCACAATTGATATCCCTCCTCCTGGAATATTGAACATAATCAGGAGTTTCCCTGGAAATGGAAGTCTCTACGTCCTGGATCTTGAAGGCCGTGAACAATGGATATTGAATCTAAACCAACCAGATCTGAAGACTTCTATTACTTTACAGCCAGGAAATTATAAATTTGTTTTTAGAAGCAATAATTCCTTGGGTAGTAAATTTACTAAAGTTGAAAAATTTACTATCCTACCTGGTAAAACAGTCGATCTGGTTTTGAAATAATATCCACTCCGTTTATAGAAAACAAACTTAGAATGAATAAAAGTATGCAAATAAATTAATAAAAATTATATTCCTTAAGATGAGTGAAAACAAAAATTTCTTCTTCAATCATGTTGCACAAATCACTGATTCACCCCTCGCTATTGAAGTTGATCGTGCAAAAGGAATTTATATTTATGATATAAATGGCAGAAAATATCTGGATATGATTTCCGGAGTCTCTGTGAATAATATTGGTCATTCACATCCTCACGTGGTTAAAGCCATTATCAAACAGTTAGAAAGGCACATGCATGTAATGGTATACGGTGAGTTCATTCAGGAATCTCAATCCAGACTTGCGAATAAACTTTCTGATATTTTACCTGACAATCTGAATAATACATATCTGGTAAATTCAGGTACTGAAGCAAATGAGGGTGCAATAAAACTTGCAAAACGATATACTGGGAGGGCAGAAATCATAGCATTTCAAAATTCATATCATGGAAGTTCTCATGGCTCACTGAGCATTACTGGTAATAACGATAAGAAATCCGCTTTCAGGCCTTTACTGCCAAATGTTAAATTGCTTCCTTTTAGTCAATCAGAATATCTTCATGAAATCTCTGAAAAGACTTCCTGCGTAATCATCGAACCAATCCAGGGAGATGCTGGCGTAAGAATTCCCAATAAGCAATTCATGATTGATCTTAGAAAAAAATGTTCTGACACCGGATCTTTGCTAATCTTTGATGAGATACAAACTGGATTTGGCCGGACCGGAAAATGGTTTGCGTTTGAACATTTCAATGTTGTCCCTGACATTATCACTCTGGCAAAAGCTATGGGTGGTGGAATGCCCATAGGTGCTTTTATATCCGACAAAAAAATAATGGACGTGCTTTCATATGATCCTAAATTAGGACATATTACCACTTTTGGAGGACATCCGGTTAATTGTGCCGCAGCACTTGCAACAATTGAAGTGATGGAAAATGAATTAATAGTAGATAAGGTAGAAAAGAAAGGCAAACTTCTGGAATCACTTCTCAATCACACATCAATAAAAGAGATCCGGAGAATTGGATTAATGCTTGCTGTTGAATTTGAAAATAAAGATATCGTTCAGAAAATTGTTACCCAATGCCTTAAAAAGGGCATAATTACTTTCTGGTTTCTTTCAACAGCAAATAGTTTTCGTTTATCTCCTCCTCTGATAATATCTGAAAAAGAAATACAATATGCTGCTAAAAAAATCAATGAGGCCATTGAAGAAGTAATGTAATAGAATACGATAAATTGTATTTTCCTTTAGGCATCTAAAATTTTAATAAAACATTCTCCTATTTGAAATACTTAATAAGTGACAAAATTTTATCTTTGTCGTTCGATAAATTACGATGATGATAGATTTTGTAGAAGAATTAGCCTGGCGTGGTTTGATTCATGATATTATGCCAGGAACTCAAGAACAATTAAAAAAAGAACTTACCAAAGCTTACATTGGATTTGATCCAACAGCCGACTCATTGCATATAGGAAGCTTGGTGCCCGTAATGCTATTGGTGCATTTCCAACGAGCTGGACATAAACCCATTGCTCTGGTAGGTGGGGCAACTGGAATGGTCGGTGATCCTTCTGGAAAGAGTGCTGAAAGAAAGCTCTTATCAGTAGCAGAAATTCAGAAAAATATTGAGGGCCAAAAGAAGCAATTAGAAAAATTTCTTGATTTTGATTGTGGTGAAAACGCTGCTGAAATTGTAAATAATTATGATTGGTTTAAAAGTTTTAATATTCTTGATTTTATCAGGGATGTAGGAAAGCATATATCAGTAAATTATATGATGGCTAAGGAGTCAGTAAAAAAAAGGCTTGAAACCGGAATGTCATTTACTGAATTCACCTATCAACTGATACAGGGATATGATTTTTATTGGTTATACAAAAATCAGAATGTTAAGCTTCAAATGGGAGGTTCTGATCAGTGGGGAAACATAGTCACAGGAACTGAACTAATCCGGAGAAAAGCTGGCGGTGAGGCCTTTGCCTTAACAGCCCCTCTTGTAAAAAAAGCAGATGGCACCAAATTTGGTAAGTCAGAAGGAGGAAATATCTGGTTGGATGCAAATCGCACATCTCCATATAAATTTTATCAATATTGGCTCAATAGTTCAGACGAAGACGCTAAAAATTATATCAGGATATTCACTTTATTTGATAAAGAATATATTGAGGCACTTGAAAAGGAACATGATTTGACTCCTCATAAAAGAATTCTACAGAAAGCCCTGGCGGAAAACCTGACAGGACTCATTCACTCAAATCATAATTTGGAAATTGCAATAAAAGCATCCAATATCCTATTTGGAAACTCTACTACTGAAGATCTAAATGATATTGACGAAAGAACCTTACTTTCAATTTTTGAGGGAGTACCACATTGTTCAATCTCAAAACTATCCCTTGAAGAATCAGAAGATGTTACGGAATTGGTTTCAGTTACAACTGAAGGTGTAATTTTTAAATCAAAGGGTGAGGCTAGAAGAATGATTCAGGGTGGTGGGGTTAGTATCAATAAAATAAAAGTTGATGACCCTCTTCAGAAAGTAACATATAATCTCTTAAATGATAAATACTTATTGGTCCAGAAAGGCAAAAAGAATTACTATCTTGTAATTGTATCCTGATATTGGTTACCTTTTGTTTGGTAACGTAATAAAAATTCAATTAAGTTCAACAAACAACAGCAAAGCTGATAATCATGAAAAGGATTTTTTCTTACCTTGCAATTGCCTTAATAGCTTTTTTCAGCATTTTTTTGAATTCCTGTGGAGGCAATGATGAATTTAGTAGTGAAAATACCTTCAACCTCGATACTCTTATGGTAGATCCAGGTTCTAATATTGGAGATAATTTTGCAGTGACCTGGGGAGTTTCTACTAAAGGTTTTCCACAATTTTTAATTGACATCTATCTTTCAGATGATGAATTTATTGATACAAATGACTTAAGGATTGTAGGTGAAGAAGCTGATACAAATACGAATTCTGACCAAACAAAATCCTATTATAATCAAATATTTATAAGAACAGCGCTGGAACCAAATACCAATGCCATAAAGTTTACCCATAGTTGGGATAAATCAGATTGGAAAGGAGATGCTACAACAACTGAGAATCTATCTGGTAAAACCAAATTCATAATTGGCCGATTTTACCATACGCAAGGACTGCAAATAGTTACATATAGGACGAGGATGGCCATAGAGACTAATTTTGAGTAAAAGTAATTAATTTCCTTCCTTAAGTAGCTCCAATATCTTTCTCTCGTTATGTTTTGCATATTCATAACCAATATCGAACAATTCTGAAGCTCGTTTAAAATCAAAGGCCCCAAACTTTCTCAATTCATAAGGTTCAAGAAACAGATCGCAATGTTTTTTCCTGTTACCAACATTTTCATTAATTGTCATTATAAATGTTCGCTCTAGTAATTGTTTCATATTCCGGGCATCATATTCACTATCCACAGGATTACAATGAAGCCCAATAATCTTATCACAATTTCCTTGCAATGGTTCAACAGGCAAATTATTAACGATACCACCATCGATATAAAACTTCCCTTCTATTTCTACTGGAGAGAATATAACGGGAATGGCTGATGAGGCCATAACGGACCTTATGAGACTTCCCTCCGAAAAATAATTGGGCTTGCCATTCGTAAGATTAGTAGCGCTAATAATCAAAGGTATTTTTAATGATTCAAATGAATCAGTGGGAAGAAACGATTTGAAAAAGGCATAGGTTTTTTCTAAAGTAAGCAATCCTTTTCTATTAAAAGCCGGTCGAAGGACTTTGAATAATTTGGTTTTTTTTACAATATCCAATATTTCATCAGGAGAATACCCATAGGCGTAAAATGCACCAATTATTGATCCGGCACTAGATCCTGATATTATTTCAGGTTTTATGCCATTCTCATTGAATACCTTGAGCATACCGAGATGAGATATACCTCTTGCTCCTCCGCCCGATAAAACAATGCCCACTTTTAATGTCATAATATCTCATTTAGAGAAAATACTTCTTTTAGCTGAACACCTTTTTCTCCATGCTCAACTGTAGCGCATTCATAAAATGGATCGTGTTCAAAGAATAATACATATTCTCCGTCAGCAGCCGCTCTTAAAAACTTATCCTTTTCCTGAAGAGTCAGTAATGGCCTGGTATCATAGCTCATTACATAAGGTAATGGGATATGGGCAGTGGATGGTAAGAGATCAGCCACAAATACAATTTTCTTTTCTTTATATTTAATGAGTGGCAACATTTGCTTATCCGTATGTCCATTTACGTATATAATATCAAATGCATTAAACTCTTTTCCTTCAACATATGCAAGTTGATTGCTTTCCTGCATTGGAAGCAAATTTTCTTTCAGAAAACTCGCTTTTTCCCTTTGGTTCGGATGTATTGCCCATTCCCAATGTTCCAAGTTAGTCCAGTACCTGGCATTCTTAAAGACCATCTCAAATTTTCTCCTCTCTTGATCTTTATACCTTACCCCTCCCCCACAATGGTCAAAATGTAAATGTGTATGAAAAACATCGGTGATATCATCCGGATGAAATCCTTTCGCCTTTATGGATGAAAGTAAAGAGTAGTTCCCATGTAAATGATAATGTCTAAAGAATTTTTCAGACTGCTTATCTCCAATGCCGGTATCTATCAGGATAAGTTTATTGCCATCCTCAATCAGCAGACATCTCATAGCCCAGGTGCAAAGGTTATATTCGTCTGCTGGATTCAACTTATTCCAGATAGATTTAGGTACAACTCCAAACATAGCTCCTCCATCAAGTTTAAACATCCCGGTATGGATTACATGTAATTTCATGTTTTAGGAATTAGGCTTTACTTTCATCAGTTTATATAAATATAAATTTACTGAAAACCTTGCCTATATTATGGATTAATTGTATCAGAATTTATAGATATGAAAGAAATCTGCCTCAGTTTAGCGTCTAAAGATAATCATCCATTTATTTGAAATTGTATAGCTGAAAGGAATAAAAAGGAACATTAATATAGATATATATGAAAAATCAAATTTATTCCTTATAGACACCCATTTTTGCAAATTTATCAATCCGTTTTGCAATTCGGTCCTCAACCGTTAGCTTCTCTAAGGTTTTAATTTCTTTAAGGATTACGTCCTTCAAAATGGCAGATGATGCTTTAAGATCTTTATGTGCACCGCCTAGTGGTTCACTAATTATTTTGTCAACTAATCCAAATTGCTTCATATCCTGAGCTGTTAATTTAAGAGCTTCAGCAGCCTGTTCCTTAAATTCCCAACTCCTCCAGAGTATTGAGCTACAGGATTCAGGAGATATTACTGAATACCAGGTATTTTCCATCATCATGACTCTATCACCTATAGCTATACCCAATGCTCCGCCTGAAGCACCCTCACCTATTATAATGCATAGAATTGGTACTTTAAGCATAAACATCTCTTTCAAGTTTCGGGCGATAGCTTCAGCCTGACCACGAGGCTCAGCATCAATTCCCGGAAAAGCACCCGGGGTATCAATTAAAGCAACAACAGGTTTATTAAATTTCTCTGCTAGCTTCATCAGTCGCAAAGCTTTTCGATATCCATCAGGATTGGCCATACCAAAATTCCTCATCTGACGCTGCTTCGTATTTCTTCCTTTTTGTTGACCTACGAACATGACTGTTTTACCTCCAACGCTCCCAAATCCACCGATCATGGCCTTATCATCCATAACCGCTCGATCACCATGCATTTCAATAAAATCATCAGTAAGTTCATAAATATAATCCAGAGTATAAGGTCTTTCTGGATGTCTTGATAATTGAACACGTTGCCATCGCGTAAGATTCTCAAAAGTCTCTTTTTTTAAGTTTTCCAGCTGTAATTCCAAGGACTTCACTGCCTCAGTTACATCAACTCCACTGTCGCGAGCCAGATTTTTCATTTCTGAAATTTTATTTTCCAGCTCCTCTATAGGCCTTTCAAATTCTAAATGCATAATTTATTTGACAATGTTCAACACAAATTTATAATTTTTAACACTACTATATGTTAAAATTGAAATTTAATAGAATTACGATAAAGATTAAGGATAAATGTAAATAAATAATCTGATCCGTAAGAACAATTATTCAAATTAATAAAGAAAGGCTTTGCATAAGCTGGCCTTATAAAATGGATTTAATTTTAACTTGAGGAGATTGAGCCATATTCATTTCCAGAATCTTTTGGAGTGTTTTTTCTTTAATCGATGAAAATTCTACTAACATCTCAATAATTTCACCGATAGTCAGATTTACAAATTTACCCTTTTGATGAACCTTGGTAATTCCCTTTTTCAATAAGAATTCTTGTGCAGTCATAGTTCATTAGTTTATTGAAGGTTTATAATTCTTAATTAATATATTTTACTGAAATTCTTTAATAATGACTGTTATAACGGAAAACATAAAGTGTGAAAAGGAATTATTTTGGATAAAGTAGAGCTCTCAGGATTTTTTTAAATAGTAATATAAGTCCTATTGATATTTGATTAGCTAAAGGAAATTAGTAATTTTCAAGTTGGATTTAAGTCGACCCAGTAACAAAATGGTTGATTTCTTGTTTCATTATTGAATTAAACTCTATACCCATGAAAATTTCAACCATGATATACGTATTACAAATACTGCTAATCTTATCTTCTTGTGATCTTTTCAATAAGAATGATGATTTTCGATCAAACGTTGATAAAGTAAATGAGAATTTGATCCTTTCAGAAGAGCTTAAGTATCAAGTGGATACTATTGCTGATGGTCTTAGTAATCCGTGGGCCTTAACGTTTTTGCCTAATAATGACCTATTAGTAACTGAACGTGATGGGGAGATAAGAATCATCAGAGATAACAAATTATTAGAAAACAAAATTACTGGCGTACCTGATGTTTATGCAGAAGGTCAGGGTGGATTGTTTGAAATTCTACTTCATCCTTATTATTTGAATAATGGTTGGCTTTACATCAGTTATGCTTCCAGAGGAGATGGAGGAGGTAATACAGCTATTATGAGGGCTAAATTGGATGGATTCGACCTGGTTGATAAAGAAGTTATTTTTCAGGCGAAACCATTTTTAAGTGGAGGGAATCATTTCGGTGGTAGAATGGAATTTGACAGGGAAGGTTTTTTATACCTTTCTATTGGTGAAAGAGGCAGAAAATCCAATGCACAGGATCGCGAGAATCATTGTGGTAGTGTAGTTCGATTGAATGATGATGGTAGCATTCCATCTGACAACCCATTTATTTCGGAGGCTGGTGTGAAACCAGAAATATACACCTATGGGAATCGAAATCCACAAGGAATGGCGATTCACCCGATAACTGGCCAGATTTGGACGCATGAACACGGACCTATGGGTGGAGATGAGATAAATATTGTAAAAGCTGGTTTAAATTTTGGCTGGCCTGAAGCAACTTTTGGAAAAAATTATGACGGTACTATTATATCAGATTATTCATCCTTAGAAGGCATGGCAGATCCCTTGCACTATTGGGATCCATCCATTGCTCCCTGTGGGATGAGCTTTGTAACCAGTGATCTATTTCCTCAATGGAAAGGAAATCTTTTGGTTGGATCATTAAAATTTCGTTATGTAGCAAGACTTACCCTTGAAGGAGAAACAGTTGTAAACGAAGAAAAGATCATAGAAAACCTGGGACGAGTTCGCTCGATTGTTGAAGGACCAGATGGCTTAATTTATGTTAGTGTTGAAAGTCCTGGCATGGTTGTGAGGATATCTCCTGAATAATTATCAGGCACAGAAAGGTCTTTGAGAATTTTAAGAAAATAGCTGGAATTTATTTATAAAAAGATAGTATTGATTAACTATACTTTTTTACATGCCTCAATCACAGATTGCCGCACGCTATTAACTTCCATAACTTTTATCAAGGATTGCTTTTCTCCTCGCGAATAATCTTCTAAAAACTCAATCATCTCGCCTATAGTCAAATTATAAAACTTCTTAGGCTGGTGTATATATTTAATACCTTTTGCAATTAAATATTCCTGAGCATTCATAGTTTTTCGTTTATCTTTTACCAATCTAATCTTATTCACGATATATTCCTATTAATTGTTTTAAAAATAATTAAATATACAATATTATATTGAAATAATCCAATTGTGATAAATTGTATGATTTCATACTATTAGATAAAACTATTACCAATTTGAAGCAAGTTAATTGCAAATTTCTTATTGTATCCATATAAAATCCTGATTGTTGTCCAGTATCTGTTCTGCAATTTTGGATTTCAAAAAAGTATTCATTAGATAGTGATCTATCCAAAATAAACAACCAATCCCGGATCTTTTTTTAATCTGGTGTATATGTCCATTATATTAGGCTTTATATTTTAATTTAAAATACTACCATAAGTAATAGACATTACAGGTAATTAATTATTACTAATCATATTCTGATAATTATAATATTCAAATACATTTTACAAATACTGCATATTATTCTATTTGTTTAATTACAGCAACAATCATATTTTTACGAAACACGCTTAATGTGAATTATGCAACTTAAACAATATCTACTTCTTTTAGGCTTAATTAGTTTTTTGTTTATTGGCATATGGATATTGGCCAGAAATAGTGAAAGTAAAAACGAATTTAGTACCCTCAGATCAAATATTCCGGAGGAAATAAGTTTTAATTTTCATGTAAAACCTATCCTATCTGATAAATGCTTTACCTGTCATGGACCTGATCCTGGTAAAAGAAAGGTAGGTTTCCGACTGGACATAGAACATGAAGCGAAATCGGAGTTGTCTGAAAATCCAGGCAAATTTGGAATTAATCCGGTAGTCACAGAAGTTAGTGAGTTGACCACTAGAATCAGTACAGAAGATCCGTCTATGATGATGCCACCTCCTGATTCACATTTGAAACTTTCCTATCGTGAAAAAGAAATATTAAAAAAATGGATATCACAAGGCGCTCCTTATGAAAGGCATTGGTCATTTATTCCTCCCACAAAACCATCTCTACCTCCTGTTGTTAAAGAAGAATGGGTAAATAATGAAATTGATTACTTTATTCTAAATAAAATCGAAATCAATGAATTAGAAACATCTGAAAATGCTACAAATGAAAAGTTATTGAAGAGGCTAAGCATTGATCTTGTAGGATTACCACCAACGATTACAGAAATTGAAAAGTTTACTCAAACCGATGATTTTAATTTCATTGATGCGGTTGATTATTATATTAATAAACCTGGATATGGAGAAAAAATGGCAAGAGACTGGATGGACGTTTCCAGATACGCTGATTCTCATGGATATCAAGATGACAGTTATAGGACTATGTGGCCCTGGCGTGATTGGGTGATACATGCTTTCAATGAAAATATTCCATATGATCAGTTTCTTATATGGCAACTCGCTGGCGACTTACTGCCTGATGCCAACAAAGAACAGATTTTAGCCACAGGATTCAATAGAAATCATCCCATTACCCAAGAAGGTGGTGTGATTGATGAAGAATATCGGTCAAATTATGTGACTGATCGAACCAATACCCTTGGCAAAGGTATTCTTGGACTAACCTTAGAATGTGCTAAGTGTCATGATCACAAATACGATCCGCTTTCTCAAAAGGATTATTTTAGAATGTATGCGTTCTTTAATAATGTAAATGAAAAGGGCATTCAAATGGATGCCGTACAAGCAAAGAACAGGAAA
>Ga0316187_10002714_pt1 | contig 15421 bp, 18 predicted proteins | sample CroRivburrow1_MG_FD_204927 | JGI IMG/M metagenome (GOLD analysis project Ga0316187, IMG submission 204927) | Coastal sediment microbial communities from Maine, United States - Cross River worm burrow 1 | ecosystem: Environmental > Aquatic > Marine > Coastal > Sediment | place: USA: Maine... | reverse complement strand
GCAGGCATGTTCCAGTAGCAGGCGGTGGCGCAGTACGCCGAACACGGTCTCGGCAATCAGTGCGCGCTCATTTGAACCGATGCGCTCGTTTTTGAAGAAATAGCGCAAAGTGGTGTCAGCAGGGTGTTCCAGTGGCAAGATGGTACGTAGTGCCTGGATGACGAGATCCAAGCGATATTCAGTGATTAGCATGGTGGGGTTTATTTGGCAGTTGTTTTGATTTCAAGCTTGCTTAATATCTGGGTGAGTTGATCGCCATCTGCATCGGTGATGGTCATTTTGCATGGGAAATTTTGATGTTCCGTGGCTAGCCAGATTTCGGTACGGTTTTCACTTGCCTTTGCCTGGCTATCCAGATATAAGGTTCTAAATTCACCGGCAGGGGTCTTGAGTGTTTCTCCTTGTGCAACAAGGTAATGATAATCGTCTAATTTGCCACCATTTGTCATCGGGAAATTTACAGTGCTGTCGATTTTCAGTGGCAGAAACATGAATTGGTACATTGCGCTGATTCTATCCTGTGTACCTGCCGGTAGTTCAACAGATGTATGTTGATCTTTCTGGATCAGGGTAAGTTGCTTGGCGACCCAGTCAAGTTCTGCCTGACGATTTTTCTCTTCACTGCCTATACGTTGATCAGTAAACAGTTGTGGTTGCAAACCCTGGTCATTCATTAACCCTATGCTGTTAATTAATATCTTGCCTCGATTAAAAAATCTCAACCAGCCGACAGCTTGGGTGGAGCTCGTCAAAGTATAGCGATCCTTGTTACGAGTAAAGCTTTCTTCGATACGACCAATTTTCATACGGCCTTTGTAAACATCGTAAGTTGCTACAACGCTGACCGGTTGCAAAGCTTCGGCATAGGCAGAAATACAAGACATCAGCAGCATGATCGCAATTAGAGGTGATTTCATTTCTATTCTAGGTCAGGTGAAATGAGTGTTGGACCCATTTGTTTGAGATGTTTCAGTCTGACCCTTCCCTGCTTGGTCAGTTCAACCTTGTCATTACATAACCAGCGTATTGCTTGTGGAAAGATGCGATGTTCCTGGCGCAATACACGTGTAGCTAATATCTGTTCGGTATCGTCTGGCATCACTGGTACAGCGGCTTGAATAATGATGGGGCCATGGTCTAGGTCTGCCGTAACGAAGTGTACTGTGCAGCCGTGAATCTTCACGCCGTCTTTCAAAGCGCGAATATGGGTATCAAGTCCACTGTAAGCTGGCAGCAGTGAGGGATGAATGTTGATCAACTTGCCGTGATAGCGTGATACGAAACTTGGTGTAAGAATGCGCATGAATCCTGCGAGCACAACTAAATCAGCTCGAAAGCCATTTATTACACGGGCAAGTTCAGTATCAAAGCTGTTGCGATCCGGAAAGTCGAGGTGTTCTACCACAGCAGTAGGAATACCATGCGCCTTGGCGATGCTGATTCCTTCAGCATTTTCACGATTACTGATTACTGCCGCGATGCAGCAGGGTAGTTTAGCTTCCAACAGTGCTTGCATATTGCTGCCACGACCGGAGATCAGGATGACGATATTTTTCACGACAAAATGTTAGCCTGCTTGTGTTTGGTGCTCGTCACCGTTGCGTGTACGTATGATGCCGATACGTGTCGCTGTTTCACCGGAAGCTAGCAGATGTTTGATTGTGGTATCGGAATCTTGCTCGTTGACTATCACTACCATACCTATACCGCAGTTGAAGGTGCGATACATTTCCTGTTGATCGACATTGCCCATTTTGCGAAGCCAGTCAAATAGTGCGGGTGTGTGCCAAGAGCCGCTATTCAGTTGCGCCACAACATTCTCTGGCAGCACACGCGGGATGTTTTCCAATAGGCCTCCGCCAGTAATATGTGCCATACCTTTAATAGATATTTTTTGCATCAATGCCAGCAACGGTTTTACATAAATGCGCGTAGGTGCCATAATTAAATCAGAAAGTGCTTTACCATCAAGCTGCTGCTTGAGGTCAACCTGATAGTTGCTGATAATCTTACGTACTAACGAGTATCCGTTGGAATGTGCGCCATTCGAGGCAATACCAATCACTACGTCACCCGCCTTAATGTCCTGACCAGTGATGATATTGGATTTTTCTACCACCCCTACTGCAAAACCTGCGAGATCATATTCGCCATAGGGATACATGTCGGGCATCTCTGCGGTCTCGCCGCCTATCAACGCACAGCCCGCTTGTTCACATCCCGATGCAATGCCCTTGATGACCTCAGTTGCAGCATCGACATCTAATTTTCCGCAGGCAAAATAATCGAGAAAGAACAGTGGTTCGGCGCCTTGCACCAAAATATCGTTAACGCTCATGCCGACCAGGTCTATACCTACTGTGTCATGACGATTTAATTCAAAGGCGAGTTTGAGCTTGGTTCCAACGCCATCTGTACCCGACACCAGGACCGGTTCGCGGTACTTTTTTGATATCTCTACCAATGCGCCAAAGCCACCAATATTGCCCAATACTTCAGGGCGCATAGTACGTTTGGCAAATGGTTTGATATTCTCGACTAGGCGGTCGCCAGCATTCATGTCTACACCGGCATCGCGGTAGGTTAGGCTGTTGGTATTGGATGAGGAATTACTGGCTGAGTCGTTCAAGTTGAGTTTTCGCTTTCTACAGGATAAAGTGCAACACGATTTTTTGCGAATTTTACCTTAAATGACCTCACCTCGCTTTGTTGCCGTGCAATGGCTAGCCTTTCTGTTGGTGGCAGGTTTACTGCTGTATTTACTCAGTCCGATACTCATGCCGTTTGTCGCTGCCGGTATTCTTGCCTATATCCTCAATCCGATGGTGCAGCGGCTGTGCGTTTGGAAGACACCGCGTACGTTGGCGGTGGTGTTGGTGATGTTTGGACTGTTGTTGCTAATGGCTGTGTTGTTGCTGATTATGCTGCCATTACTGGAAAAAGAGATCGGGCGTTTAATAACACGCTTGCCGGAATGGATAGAAGTGGCACGTATGCGCCTGTTGCCGCTAATACAGCAGTGGATGGACCCGGAATTGCAATGGGATAGCAATGCAATCAAGGATATGATTCTTGAACACTGGAAAAAAGCAGGTGGGGTAACGGCAAAAGTTTTGCCATGGTTGGGCAGTAGTGGTGGGGCAATCATTGAAGTGTTGGTCAATCTCATGCTGATACCGGTGGCGATGTTTTATTTGTTACGTGACTGGAATCTATTAGTGATATATATAGACGAACTTTTGCCGCGCCATTGGCAGGCTAAGGTTAATGAAATTTTGCTTGATGTGGATCGAGTACTGGCGGAATTTTTGCGTGGGCAAATTTCAGTGATGCTGTTGATGAGCGTTTTTTACAGCATCGTGTTGTGGTTGGTAGGCTTAGAATTCGCGCTGCCCATAGGTATCGTCGCAGGGATGTTGGTTTTCATTCCCTATCTGGGCATGATGGTCGGCTTGACCTTCGCCACGTTTGCAGCGGTGATGCAATTTCCAAGTTTGACTGATGTTATATGGGTGTGGGGCGCATTTGCAGCGGGGCAGCTGATCGAGGGCATGATTGTTACACCCTGGCTAGTTGGTGATCGTGTTGGATTGCATCCGTTGGCAGTGATTTTTGCGCTGCTCGCTTTCGGCAGCCTGTTCGGATTTTTCGGTTTGTTGTTGGCGTTACCTTTGTCAGCTATCTTGCTGGTTACCATGCGTCATGGCAAGAAATGGTATCTCACCAGCGACATGTATCGCAGGACTTAAGAGGCATATTTGAGCCAGCTATTACTCGATATCACCCCCGATAGAAAACCATCGCTGGATAACTTTGTGGAAGGGCGAAATCTGGAGCTGATATCGGCTTTGCGTCAAGCCATGAATGGCGGCGGCGAACGCTGTGTTTATCTGTGGGGCGAAACAGGTAGTGGTAAGAGCCATTTGTTGCAAGCCTGTGAGCATGCGGCGTTGGAAGCCCGGAACAGCGCGATCTATGCGCATGCCAGTGTCCCGCAATGTGCCGATGTGGTGGCAGTGGACGATGTTGAGTTACTTGATGAAGCTGCGCAAATCGATTTATTCAATCTGTATAACCAGATGCGAGAAAGCGGCGGCATGTTGCTGGTCAGCGGCAAAGAATCTCCATTGCATTTAAAATTACGCGATGATCTGCGTACTCGCCTGGGTTGGGGATTGGTGTATCAGGTGCATGGTCTGAGTGATGAGGAAAAGGCTCAGGCATTGAAACAACATGCTCAAGCGAAAGGGTTTGAATTGCCAAGCGAGGTTACGCAATATCTATTACGCCATGGACGACGTGATTTGCCCAGCCTGATGTTGGTGCTTGATGCGCTGGATGAACATTCGCTGCGTTTACACCGCGCACCGTCAGTACCGCTGTTAAAAGAAGTGATGCATAAGGAATCGAAGTGAAACTGACATTATTTGATTTAGACAATACCCTCCTCAATGGCGACAGTGATTTCGAATGGTCGCAATTCTTGATTCGCATTGGTGTGCTGGACAGTGAACTATTTGAAGCCAAAAATCTGGCTTTCTATGAGCATTACAAAGCAGGTACGCTGGATATTGATGAGTTTCTGGATTTTCAATTGAAACCTTTGTCTAGGCATCCGCGCAAAATTCTGGACGAGTGGCATCAGCAGTTCATGCGCGAGCAGGCCTTGGGTATGATCACACAGTCAGCGCGCGATCTGGTTGATCGTCATCTTGCCGGGGGTGATGTGTGCGTCATAATTACTGCGACCAACAGTTTTGTTACCGCTCCCATCGCACACGAATTCGGTATTGATAATCTGATTGCTACCGAGCCGGAACACAAAGATGGCGAATTCACCGGAAATGTTTCAGATATACCGTGTTTCCGGGAAGGAAAAATTATCCGGTTGGATAACTGGTTGGCTGCACAAGGCTGGAGTATGAGCAGCTTTGCAGATAGCACCTTCTACAGTGATTCACTGAATGACTTGCCACTACTGTGTAAAGTCAAAAATCCGGTTGCTGCAAATCCTGACCCTACTCTACGCGCCCATGCCGAGCAGCATGGATGGCACATCATCAGTTTGCATTAGTCATTTGCCAGACTGTTTGCGGAAATAAAATTTCCAAAGAAGAGTATCTGCTAAGTTCAATATCACCTACCTAAACGGATTGTAAGATATGGCTTGTTGACCTTGTATCAAAAAAGTGGCAGCCTGAGCATATGAAGTTAACTGTGCTGATACAGCCGTCACTCATGGATACAAGCTTATCTGGAGGTTCAAATGAAAATGCTTATTATGATTGCATTGATGATATTCCTACCGCTGATGAATTCTGCAAACGCAGGTAGATGCGCTACAGACATTATGGGTCAAGTTATTTGTGCGCCGCCAGGAGGTGGAGCTGCTGTAGACAGTATGGGACAAGTGGTTACTGGTGTTGGGGCATGCGCTACAGATAGTATGGGACAAGTTGTGTGCTCAAATAGCCCAGGAGGTGGAGCTGCTGTAGACAGTATGGGACAAGTGGTTACTGGTGTTGGGGCATGCGCTACAGATAGTATGGGACAAGTTGTGTGCTCAAATAGCCCAGGAGGTGGAGCTGCTGTAGACAGTATGGGACAAGTGGTTACTGGTGTTGGGGCATGTGCTACAGATAGTATGGGACAAGTTGTGTGCTCAAATAGCCCAGGAGGTGGAGCTGCTGTAGACAGTATGGGACAAGTGGTTACTGGTGTTGGGGCATGTGTTAAAAATGATATGGGGTTGGTAATGTGTTCCGCGCTGCCAGGCGGCAGCGCGGAGATTGATTCGATGGGGCAAGCTGTTTGCTCAGGCGGATGTGTCGCGGGTCAATAACACGGTGCCAAAGGCAAATCTACATATATATGGTTGTAATGCCTAAGGAGTGGAGATAGAGATAAGCTGGTAATTGAATATCTCCTTCTGGCACATAACTGCCAGTTAGGGTAATTGATATTCAGAGATAAAGAAGTGACGGCTGCTAATTCTATTAACGCTGTAATCCCGCTTCGACTTCTTGTCGTTTGGTTTTACCAACAAGACGTTCTGCCAGTGTAAGTGCAAAGTCCATAGCTGTGCCGGGACCGCGTGAGGTGATCAGTTTGCCATCTTCAACCACGGCTGTGGTTTGTTGTGTGACTTTCAGGAATGGGTCAAGCGCACCGGGAAAGCTGGTTGCTTGTTTGCCGTCTAGTAATCCAGCGGTGGCAAGGACAGATGGGGCAGCGCAGATTGCGGTGACATATTTATCGGCGTTGCTCATTTGTTGCAGCAGTTGAATCACACGTTCGTCGGCCTTGAAGCTGTTGCTGCCGGGCAGGCCGCCGGGTAGTACGATCATGTCGTAGTCGTGTGCCAGCGCTTCGTCCAGGGTGGTGTCCGGCAACAATACTGTGCCACGACTGCCGCGTAATGGGCCTGCAACCAGTCCCGCTACGGTGACGGTTACTTCGGCGCGGCGCAGGATGTCGATGATAGTGACAGCTTCAAGTTCTTCGCTGCCTTCGGCAAACAAAACTAATGCGGTTTTCATGATTCCATCCCCAATTGGTAGGCGCGGGTCAACGCACGTTTAAGTTGCGGGTGTTGCTCCAGGTTTTCAATGCCGAGTTCGCGCAGTGCGATAGCCTGTAAAGTATCCATCAGGTTACTTTCGCCTTGTTTTGCGATGTAGCCGTCCAGATCAAAAACACCATTATTCAGGAATTCTGTGGTGTTTCCTTGTGGATTATTGAAGTGAATTTCTGCTTCCTGCATCACCTCGTAGAGGTAGGAATAGGTGTCGATGCGATGCTCGACAGCCATTACCTGATAAAGTGATGACAAGGTGATGAATTTATCCTGTACCTGATCAAGGTCCAGCGTCGAATCAAGTTGATAGACTTCTCCTTTGAATGAAAAGTCCATATGTGCGTCGATGCTGTTTTTCATTGCAGCGCTTAGTCGCGGAAATTCTGGTACTGCAAAGGGAAGTCGGTGATGGTTTTTTTGATGAAAGCGATAGCTTCCTGAAGATCATCGCGCTTTTTGCCGCTGATTCTTACGGTATTGCCCTGGATGCTGGCTTGCACTTTCATTTTGCTATCTTTGATGTGCTTCACAATTTTTTTGGCTAGTTCGATTTCCACACCGACTTTTACATCACAACTGCGCTTTACCTTGTTGCCGCTGACCTTTTCAATCTTGTCACTGATCTCCAGGCATTTGATGTCTATGCCGCGCTTAGTAAGTTTGCCGTTCAAAATTACCTGAACCTGATCGAGCTGGAAATCATTGTCAGCACATACGGTGAGTCTAAGTTCGGTTTGTTCGACGCGTGCATCCGATCCTTTGAAGTCGAAGCGGGTGCTGACTTCCTTGTTGGTTTGCTCGACCGCATTCTTGACTTCGGTTTTGTCTACTTCTGAAACGATATCGAAGGTTGGCATGTGTGTACTCCTTAGATTATGTTGTTTCTGAATCCTTGATGCAACGCTTAGTGAATAGGTTAGTTATTTTCTATTTCTCTGGTTGGCAGCAATGCGTAAACGCAGCGCATTGAGTTTGATAAAGCCTGCTGCATCTTTTTGATCATATGCGCCTTGGTCATCCTCGAAAGTGGCGATGGTCGGGTCGAACAGTGAATCGGTTTTGGAGTCACGCCCGGCTACTATCACATTGCCTTTGTAGAGCTTGACACGTACCCAACCATTAACGACTTGTTGGGTTTGGTCGATCAGTGTTTGTAATGCAATGCGCTCCGGTGCCCACCAATAGCCGTTGTATATCATGGCAGCATAACGCGGCATTAGATCGTCCTTCAAGTGTGCCACTTCACGATCCAGTGTGATTGATTCGATGGCGCGGTGTGCCTTGAGCATGATGGTGCCCCCGGGGGTTTCATAGCAGCCGCGAGACTTCATGCCGACGTAGCGGTTTTCCACCAGATCGAGACGACCGATGCCATGCTTGCCACCCAATTCATTCAGCTTGCTTAGTACCGCTGCGGGCGTCATTTTGTTGCCGTTTAACGCAACGATGTCACCATTGGTAAATTCAATATCCAGATATTCCGCTTCGCCCGGCGCATTTTCTGGCGATACGCTCCAACGCCACATACTTTCCTCAGCTTCGGCAGCAGGGTCTTCCAGATGACGGCCTTCGTAAGAAATATGCAACAAATTGGCATCCATCGAATAGGGTGAGCCGCCTTGCTTGTGCTTCATATCTACCGGGATGCCATGCTTTTCTGCATAAGCCATCAGCTTCTCGCGTGATAATAAATCCCACTCGCGCCAAGGGGCGATAATTTTGATATTTGGGTTCAGCGCATAGGCCCCCAATTCGAATCTCACTTGGTCATTGCCTTTGCCGGTTGCGCCGTGAGAGATGGCCTGTGAGCCAGTTTCATTAGCGACTTCAATTAGTCGTTTGGCTATTAGTGGTCGAGCAATCGAGGTGCCAAGTAGGTATTCACCTTCGTATACGGTGTTAGCACGAAACATCGGGAATACAAAATCACGCACGAATTCTTCACGTAGATCATCAATGAAAATATCTTCTGGTTTGATGCCAAACTGCAATGCCTTCTGGCGTGCGGGTTCAAGTTCTTCACCTTGACCCAAGTCGGCGGTATAGGTGACAATTTCGCATTGATAGACGTCTTTCAGCCACTTTAGGATGACTGAAGTATCGAGACCACCAGAGTAGGCGAGGACGACTTTTTTGATTTCGCTCATATAAATATTTCCACTTGTTGCTTGGGTTTTAACCCAATATTTAGAATTGTCGGGTTACGCCGTTTTGCGACTAATCCAACTTGAATTTATTTATTAATCTTACCCAGAAGCAGATATTCCAAAAGCGCTTTTTGCACGTGTAAACGGTTCTCTGCTTCCTCCCAGACCACACTTTGCGGTCCGTCAATGACACTGGCGGAGACTTCTTCTCCACGATGTGCAGGCAAACAGTGCATAAATAGTGCATCTTTTGCTGCAACCCGCATCATCTCATCATCTACCTGCCAATCGGCAAAATCTTTCATACGTTCTTCATTCTCAGCTTCGAAGCCCATGCTGGTCCATACATCGGTAGTTACCAGATCGGCATCCCGTGCAGCCTCCATCGGGTCAGGAAATTCTTCGTAGTGTGTTTGGCCGTACAATCCAGCGCGTTCCGGTTCGACTTCATAGCCGGGAGGGGTTGATACATGCATATTAAAATCCAGTATCTCCGCTGCCTGCAGCCATGTGTTGCACATATTGTTGGAGTCGCCTATCCATGCAACCGTCTTGCCTTTGATTGATCCGCGTTGCTCGATGCAAGTATAGATATCGGCCAGGATCTGGCAGGGATGATATTCGTTGGTCAGGCCATTGATGATAGGTACGCTAGAGTTCGCGGCAAAACGCTCGATAATGCTTTGCTCAAAAGTACGGATCATCACAATGTCACTCATACGAGAAATAACCTTGCCAGCATCTTCTACTGGTTCTCCGCGCCCCAGTTGTGAATCTCGCGTGTTCAAGTAAATTGCAGAGCCCCCCAGTTGTTGCATGCCTGCTTCGAAAGACAAGCGGGTACGTGTGCTGGCTTTTTCGAAAATCATAACCAAAGTTCGGTCGGTCAGTGGCCAGTGCTGTTGGTAGGATTTAAACTTTTCTTTGATGATGCGTGTGCGCTGGAACAGATACTCGAACTCCTTACTGGTGAAGTCCTTGAACTGCAAAAAATGTTTGATGCTATTTGGCATGACTTAAGACTTTCAATCAGGTTTGTAAAAACTCTTTTATCAACGGGCACAGAATGTCTAGCAGTTGCTGTGCCTCGTCCTGGCCCATTACCAGTGGCGGTAGCAGGCGAATTACGCTGTCGGCGGTGACGTTGATCAGTAGCCCCTGGGCGAGTGCCAGTTTGACCAGATCACCACAGGGCCTATCAAGTTCGATGCCTATCATTAGACCTTGACCGCGAATCTCGACGATGCCTTTCACGTCTTGTAGTGTAGTAGCTAGGCCTAGGCGAATAAATTGTCCCAATGTCTCCGCATGATCCAACAGTTTGTCATGCTCCACAATATTCAGCGTCTCCATTCCTGCGGTACAGGAAAGTGGATTACCGCCAAACGTTGAGCCATGATTGCCCGGTTCGAAAGTTCCACTAGCCTTGCCGGCAGTGAGGCACGCGCCGATGGGAACACCTGATCCTAAACCTTTGGCGAGCGTCATTACATCCGGCAGGATATGAGTGTGTTGGTGTGCGAACCACTTGCCGGTACGACCGATACCACTTTGCACTTCGTCCAACATCAATAACCAATTATGTTCGTCACAAATTTGTCGCAGTTGTTGCAGATAATCGACGTCCAGTTGCTTGATCCCGCCTTCGCCTTGTATTGGCTCAACTAAAACGGCAGCCACATCCCGGTTGTTTTGCTTCACTTGGTGAATTGCTTCCAAATCGTTGTAGGGAACACGTATAAAACCCTTTACCAGTGGCTCAAAGCCGGCTTGCACCTTACGGTTGCCGGTGGCTGAAAGTGTTGCCAGCGTACGGCCATGAAAAGCTTTTTCCATCACGATAATGGCGGGGGATTCGATGCCCTGTTTGTGACCGTACATGCGCGCCAATTTTATTGCGGCCTCATTTGCTTCGCAGCCGGAATTACAGAAGAACACTTCCTGCATATTACTCAGTTTGCACAGTTTATCGGACAGCAATGCTTGTTCATTCACCTGATAGACGTTAGAGCAATGGATCAGCTTACCGATTTGTTCGTTAAGTGCAGCAGTAAAGCGTGGGTGCGCATGTCCCAGTGTGTTAACCGCGATACCTGCCAAGCCGTCCAGATAACGTTTACCTTTGGTATCCCATAACCACGCACCTTCTCCTCGCACAAATGTGACGGGGAGGCGAGCATAAGTGTTCATTAAATGTGACATTTAAAGTCCCTAAAAAAGCAATACGGCGGACCAGCCGCCGTTCAGCAATAAATCAAGAAGCGTATATTGAGCTAAACAGGCCTGATTAGGCAAGGCTAACGCTACTGTAATAAAGGTGCTGCAAAGCAAACAAGCCGACATTACTGTCGGCTTGGGTGCGGTGCATCAAAGCGTATTGGGTTTTATCAGGGCAATTACGCCATTGCTTTGATGGCCGCAGACATACGGCTCTTGTGGCGTGCTGCCTTGTTTTTATGAATGATTTTCTTGTCAGCGATGCGATCTACCGTGCTAACTGAAGTCTGGTAAACAGCCTGTGCTGCAGCCTTGTCGCCAGCGGTGATTGCCTTGGCAACTTTCTTGATCGCGGTGCGCAATTCCGAGCGTAATCCGCTATTGTGCTCATTCTGCTTAACTGCCTGACGTGCACGCTTGCGGGTTTGTGCGGTATTTGCCATTGATGCTCCTTAATGAAATTCTGTACGACGAAAGGCGGGCATTCTAGTGATACATACAGGATTTTGCAAGTTCTTTGTAGGGGCAGGTACGTAGGCAAAATGAGTATCAAGAGAATTATACTTCTGATCGTTGAGTCGCACGGTAGCCCAAAGTGCGATGGTATGATGCACGGCGTTCACAGAGAATAGTCCGGACTAGCATGAATCTTCTCAAATCCCTTGCCACCATCAGCAGCCTGACACTGGTTTCACGCATACTCGCGTTTGTACGTGATGTGCTGATTGCGCGCATCTTTGGTGCAGGGGTGGCGACTGATGCGTTCTTTGTTGCGTTCAAATTACCCAACCTGTTACGGCGTTTGTTTGCTGAAGGGGCGTTTTCGCAAGCCTTTGTGCCGATATTTGGAGAATACAAAAATCGTCGCGGACATGACGAAACCAAGCTGCTGGTTGATCACGTCACCACCATACTGGCGTTGATTTTGTTTGTGGTTACGCTGATTGGTATTATTGCTGCGCCGATATTGGTGATGATCAGCGCGCCGGGATTCATCAAGGATACAGAGAAGTTCGACCTCACCGTACAGCTGCTGCGCATCACTACACCTTATATTTTCTTTATTTCACTGGTGGCGGTGGCGGCAGGGATACTTAATACTTACAACAAATACTGGGTGCCTGCCTTTGCGCCCGTACTGCTCAATATATGTTTTATAGGGGGTGCATTATGGGGCGCACCTTATTTTGATCCGCCTATACTGGCATTAGCTTGGGCGGTGTTCATCGCGGGTATTGTGCAACTAGCATTCCAGATTCCCTTCCTGAAAAAAATTGGTATGCTGCCACGCATTCGTCTCAACTTGAAAGATGAAGGCATGCGTCGCGTCATCAAACTGATGGGCCCGGCCGCATTTGGCGTATCCATAGCGCAGATCAGCTTGATAATCAATACCATCTTCGCTTCATTTCTGGTGGCAGGCAGTGTGTCCTGGCTATATTTTGCGGATAGATTGATGGAATTTCCTGCCGGTGTTTTAGGCGTAGCCATCGGCACGATTCTGCTGCCATCGCTTTCCAAGTGCCATGCTGACAATGATACCGTAGAATATTCCAGGTTGCTGGACTGGGGGTTGCGCCTGACCATCATGTTAACGCTGCCCGCTGCTTTGGCGTTGGGTATGATTGCAGTACCATTGCTATCGACCTTTTTTCAATACGGTGAGTTTGTTGAGCATGATGTGTTGATGACGAGCCGAGCGTTGATAGGTTATAGCGTCGGGCTGATCGGGCTAATACTGGTCAAGATACTTGCACCAGGTTTTTACGCACGGCAGGATATCAAAACGCCTGTGAAGATCGGTGTCGCAACGCTAATTGCGACGCAGCTGATGAACCTGGCTTTTGTTGGCTGGCTACAACATGCCGGGCTGGCACTTGCTATTGGGCTCGGTGCCTGTTTCAACTCCAGTGTTCTTTTTTACTACTTACGTAAACGCGGCATCTATCAGGCTGAACCGGGCTGGGCGAAATTCTTCGTCAAGGTGTTGCTCGCGCTGGCGGTCTTGGCGGTCACACTATGGTTCGGCATGGGTAGTGAACAAAGCTGGCTGAGCAGCTCGGGTTGGGCGCGAGTTTTGCGACTGTCTGCGCTGGTTGCAGGTGGTGTAGTGGTTTACTTTGCTGTGTTGGGATTGCTGGGCTTTCGTCCCAGGGATTTCTCCAAGCGGGCGATACGCTGAAATTGAAGTTTTATCAAATTGTCAGGATGATTTTTCATGAGTAAGTTTTCTTGCAATGTAGAAGAAGTTGACTTTGATCAACTCGTCATCGTTCGCTCGCACGAAATGCCGGTGCTGGTTGATATTAGTGCAGATTGGTGCGCACCTTGTCGGGTGCTAGCACCTCTGTTACACAAGCTGGTCATTGATTATGACGGTAAGTTTATTCTCGGCATGGTCGATGCCGACGAGAACATGAGGATTGCCGGACGCCATCAGGTTCGCGGGTTTCCCACAGTTGTTGCCTACAGTAACGGTGTGGAGGTCGACCGTTTTCATAGTGCACAGACCGAGGGTTTTTTGCGTAGTTTCATTGATCAGATCATCGAACGACATAACGCGGTCCGACCATAAGTTTTAGCTTACTTGTCATTCAATAAACCTTGCATGGCCGCGACCGGTTTGACTTTTGGGTAATAGACCTGTTTCCAGTTGTTGCCAAGATTCTGTGACCATGTGATGCCGTCGTCGCGCCCCAGTGTTTTCCAGTAATTCATAATCGTTTCATCATAGCGGTCGATGGCGGTAGCATACCCGCTGGCATCGTAACGTTCTTCATGGCGGAAGGTGTTGATGTCCATGCGCGGTTTGAGTGGCGCATCCTTGTCGGTGTGACCGATGACCAGGCCAACCAGGGGGAAGGTGAGGGGTGGCAGGTCGAGCAGATCTACCATGTCTTGCGGATTGCGACGAATTCCGCCAATGGGCACGATGCCCAGCCCCAACGAGCGTGCTGCCACCATCATATTGGCCAGCACCAGGCCTGCATCAATGCTGGCAACCAACATGCCTTCCATGCTCTCGTGCACGACTTGTGTTTGTCCCGCTTTGCGTACACCCATTTCGGTCTTGTTAAAGTCGACGACGATGGCGATGAACACCGGTGCTTGTGCGATCCACGCTTGCCCGCCCGCGAGTTCGGCGATGCGTGTTTTGCGTTCCGGATTGCGCACTACGACTACAGAGATTTCCTGTGCATTCATCGAACTTGGTGCGTGATGGCCAGCTTCGATGATGGTGTCAAGCATTTCGTTACTGACAGGATCAGTTTTGTAGCTGCGGATGCTGCGGTGGCTGTGCTGGATTGTTAAGGTTTCGTTCATGTGACTTTCTCTATATGTTGATGAAGCGCTTTGCTGACAATATCCCGCGTCAGGTGTGGAGTGAATAGTTCGATGAAATGATAACCGAAGCCACGCAGATATTGATTTTTTCGAATAGCGATGCGAGTGGTGCTGGGCTGGAACAGGTGCCCTGCGTCGATCATGCGCAATTGTTGGTCGCGATCCGGGATGAAGGCCATTTGTGCCACGATGCCGACACCCAATCCCAGTTCTACATAGGTCTTGATTACGTCGGCATCAATGGCAGTGAGTGCAATATTGGGTTCTATGCCCGCTTCGCTGAAGGCATGATTGATCTTGTTCCGTCCTGCAAATGCAAAGTCATAGGTGATGACAGGATACTGCGCCAATTTTTTTAGTGTCAGATGCCTCTCTTTCAGTAAAGGATGGTTAGTCGGTGCGACCACACAGTGGTGCCACTCATAGCAGGGCAACGTAACCAGCTCGTCATATAACTCCAGGCTTTCGGTCGCGATTCCAATGTCGGCTTCACCGTCCAGTACCTGCTCTGCGATTTGCGTCGGGTTACCTTGATGCAAGCTTAACCTGACCTCAGGGTAATTCGTGGTGAAAGCGCGGATCACGTTGGGTAAAGCGTAACGCGCCTGAGTGTGGGTGGTGGCGATGGTCAGACTGCCGCTATCCTGTCGTTTGAATTCCTGTCCGACCAGTTTCAGGTTATCCGTCTCATGGAGTACGCGCTGCGCGATCTCGAGTACCGCCTTGCCGGGCTCGGTTATGGCCACGATACGCTTGCCGTTGCGTACGAATATTTCGATTCCCAACTCCTCTTCCAGTAACTTGATCTGTTTGCTGATGCCGGGCTGGGAGGTATACAACGCACTGGCAGCGTCGGAGATATTCAATCCATGGCGGACGACTTCATTGAGAAATCGTAGTTGCTGTAAGTTCATGGCATCCACTCAATATATTATTCAGTTATATGATACTAACATAAAAGTATTTAGAGATATAAGGCGCCCAGCCTAGAATGCGCCCCATGAATTCTGATTGGTTATAGCGCATGGATGTTATGTACACATTATCGGGCTTCCTGGTGGGGCTGATCATCGGCGTCACAGGGGTAGGCGGAGGGTCGTTAATGACGCCGCTACTGGTAATGGTATTCGGTGTT
>Ga0316187_10002713_pt1 | contig 15422 bp, 13 predicted proteins | sample CroRivburrow1_MG_FD_204927 | JGI IMG/M metagenome (GOLD analysis project Ga0316187, IMG submission 204927) | Coastal sediment microbial communities from Maine, United States - Cross River worm burrow 1 | ecosystem: Environmental > Aquatic > Marine > Coastal > Sediment | place: USA: Maine... | reverse complement strand
GCCGATCCAGGAAGAGGGAGAGAGATGATATGAAGACTCTGATGATCGTAAACGTCGTAGTCTGTCTGGGCGCGCTGTTGCCCGGAACCACGGTCGCCCAAAGCGGAACATCGCCGGATCAGCCGACCGGTCAAAAGACGCTCGCCGCCACGATGGGCGTTTACGTTTACCCGACCAAGGGACAGCCCGCCGAGCAGCAATCCATGGACGAGGTTGAGTGCTACAACTGGGGCGTTGAGCAGACGGGCACGGACCCCTTCGAACTGGCCAAGCTGGCCGAGCAGCAGAAACAGCAGGCACAAGCGGCCCAACAGCAGGTTGACCAGGCCGGCCAGGGAGCCGGTGCCAAAGGGGCCGTCGGCGGGGCCGCAGCCGGGGCCGCGGTAGGCAAGATCGTGAGTGACGACGCCGGCAAGGGCGCGGCCTATGGTGCCGCCGCGGGCGGCATCGCAGCGCGCCGCAAGGCCAAGAAGGGGAAGGCGGAAGCCTCGGAGCAGGTCGAGCAACAGTCGCAGGCGGCCCAGCAAGCCAACCAGAAACAGCTGGACGACTTCAAGAAAGCGTTCTCGGTGTGCCTGGAGGCTCGGGACTACATGGTCAAGTGAACATGCGTCTCGCGTTCACCATTCTCTTGGTTTGCTTTGTTTTGGCCTCGGGCAGCAGCCCGAGGGCTGACACGGCGAGCCGACCGTCGACTGCCGAACAAGCGCTGATCCTGCTCAAGGAAGGCAATGAGCGGTTCGTGGAAGGGCGACCGACGAACAACCACACGAGCAAAGATTGGCGCACCGGTTTGACCGCGGGCCAGAATCCGTTCGCCACCATCCTCAGTTGTAGCGACTCCCGAGTTCCGACCGAGCTGGTGTTCGACCGAGGATTCGGCGACTTGTTCGTAATCCGCAACGCGGGGAACGTCGCCGGCAAAGACGTTCTGGCGAGCATCGAGTATGCCGGAAAACACCTGGGCGTACGACTAAACGTTGTGATGGGACATGAGCAGTGCGGGGCGGTGACGGCGGCGCTTGGCAGCGCCGAGGAGCGGTCCCAGGAGCCTCCCGAGGTGCGAAACATTCTCCAGCAGATCGACCAAAGCCTGTCGAGTGCGGAGTTGCCCGAAGACCCCGCGCTCCGCGTCTCGGCCGGAGTTGAGGCCAATGTCCGGTCCGTCGTCGAGCTGCTCCAGGAAGGGCTGGCGAACAGAAAACCCGACGGGTGGGAGGATATCAGGTTCGTAGGAGCCGTTTACGAACTGAGCACTGGCCGAATTCGCTTCCTAGAGGAATCTTCTGTTCCCAAAACGGAGAAGTGATCTCTGGAAACCGAACCAGCGAAACGAATCGAGCTATGACAAGAAGGAGAGTCAAGTGCGAGTCAATGCCATTCAGCGTTCCTTCGCGATGTCAGTAATCGCGGGTGTGGTCATAAGCACTATCTGCGGCACTGCTCTGGCTGCCGACATCATCCACGACGCCGAGCATTACATTCTTGCCGCGCAGAACGGCGACCGATGGGCCGCAGACGACCGAGCGATCAACGAGCGGCTGGCGGAGCTGCGAGAGGCTAATGATGGTAAACCGCCGAACATCGTCTACATCCTGCTGGACGACATCGGGTACGGAGAAATCGGTACTCCCGGCCTGACGCCTTCGCGCGGTTACTCGACCCCCAACATCGACGCCCTGGCCCGGCAGGGCTTGACCCTCGGGCGGATGTACACCGAGCCGTCCTGCACGCCGACACGCGTTGCCATGATGACAGGCCGACTGCCGGTCAGAACGGGAACAACAGAGGCCAAGGCCACGATCGCCGGAGACGGTCTGGCCGCAGAAGAGATCACCTTGGCGGAAGTGCTGCAGGCAGCCGGCTACTATACCTCGCACGTGGGCAAGTGGCACATGGGCGATATCAGGGAGGCCTATGCCAGCCAGCAGGGATTCATGCATGCCGAGTTCCCCATCCACCAGCAAGGGCAGCTCGCCATCATGCACGGGGACGCTGCGGCGGCCGACGTGATCCGCGGATCCGATCCCTCCACCCAACTGCAGACCTTCACCCTGGACAACACCTTCGTGGCCAACCCCAGCCACATGGTGACCGGCGTCGAAGTCCGCGACGGCAAGTTGTACGAAGTCGACTTGAAGACGGGCGAAAAGTGGACACAGCAGAAGTATCGCGAGATGAACGAGCGATACCAGCGCAACGCGCTGGAGCAGCTCCGCACGCTGGCAACGCAGGGCAAGCCGTTCTTCCTGAACTACTGGCCGCTATTCCCGCTCACCTACGTTCCCAGCGACATCGGTGAGCCCAAGACGCTGAACGGCGGTACCGTCGCGGAGAGCATCGTCGAAGTCGACGGCTGGATCGGCGAGATCGTCGCCGAAGTGGACCGGTTAGGCATCGCGGATAACACCATTATCGTCGTGATGGGCGACAACGGTCCGTTCATGCAGTACGCGGGCATTGCCGGCGTATCCGACCGCGTCTACCGCGGTGGCAAGGCCGACGTTCTCGAGGGCGGCGTCCGGGTCAATGCCTACGTTCGCTGGCCCGCGGCCATCGAGCCGGGTTCCTTCGTTCAGGACATCGTTCACGTCTCGGACCTGTTCACGACCTTTGCGCGCGTCGCGGACGCCACAAAGGAAACACCGAAAGACAGGGTGATCGACGGCGTTGACCAAAGTGGTCTTCTGCTTCTCGGCGAGACCCATGGGCGCAGGGATTACGTGTTCATTTACGACGGGCCTACGCTCAAGGCCGTGGTAAAAAACAAGTACAAGATGCACCTGCCTCCGCCGGGCACGAACCCGATCGCCGCGCCGATCTACGATCTCTACCGTGATCCACGCGAGGAACGCCCTTCAGACTCCATCAAGTACGGCCCGTGGGCGGGTGGCCAGTTCGCCAACATGGTCAAGCGCCACATCGCCTACAAGAAGAAGTACCCGGATCGGCCGCCGACGTACGGTATGCCCTACGAGGGCATCGAGGACCTGAGGCCGGAGACGCAGGAAGTGCTGAGGATCTTCGCCTTGGGCAGGCCCAGCAAGAAATAGTTTCTCCGCTCTCGCGAGCCGAGGTCCGGTGAGGACCGCCAATCTGCGAAGCGTCGCTGGTGACCTAGCAAAGAGGGTGTTGTGAGCGATCACAAGAACGAAACGAAAGGCGCGGTTGGTTCGCGACTCACTCGGAGAAGCCTGTTCAGGCTGGTCGGGGCAGCATCCGCTTACACGGTTCTTCCAAAATTCGCAAGCGCGGCGAACACGCAGGCGCCCTTGACGGGTAAAAAGGTGGCAATCACCTACGCAGGGTACTCTTACGATCGCGTAGCAGCCCTGACGCGCGGCGAAGTGCAAGTCGAGGGTTGCACGATGACCTACACGCCGGACCGCATCGGCAGCTTGAACACGCACGTGTTCGGTGGTCCTGGTACTCGAGACGTAACCGAGATCGGTCTACACCCGTTCATGCTCGCGTGGGCCAACGAGGACTTTCGCGGCTACACACTGCTCCCCGTCTTTCCTCTCCGAGTCTTCCGGCACAAGAGCATTTTTATACGAACCGATCGGGGAATCTCCTCACCGAAGGATCTTAAGGGCAAAAAGGTTGCCACACCCGGGTTCTCGTCCACGTCGCTGACCTGGCTGCGCGGAATCCTCCAGGACGAGTACGGCGTGGGACCGGGAGACGTGAAGTGGTTCGTGTCGGCCGAGGACTCCTCGGTCAAGGAGACGGGCGGCCCGTCGAAGCAGGAGAACGTGTTCCCGGAGGGCCTGGCCATCGCTCGCGGCCCGGAGGGCAAGGACGAGTCCGACATGCTGGAGGACGGAGACGTCGACGCCCTCTTCCATGCCATGGAACCGAGGTGCTATGTCGAGGGCCATCCGAAAGTCAGCCGGATGTTCCCGGACTTCCGCTCGGTCGAGCAGGCGTACTTCAAGAAGACCGGGATCTTCCCGATCATGCACGCTGTCGCCATGCGACAAGAGACTATCAAGGAACACCCGTGGCTACCCGCAGCACTCTTCGAGGCGTTCTCGAAGGCCAAGCAGGCTACCTACAGGGAACTCATGACCATGGCGTGGGCGCTCAATTCGTTGCCCTGGACTGCCCAGGAGGTTGAGGACACGCGGAAGATCATGGGGGACAACTTCTGGCCGTACGGGCTCGAGGCAAACCGAAGATCCCTGGCCGCCCTGTTCAGGTACTCGCACGAACAGGGGCTCGCGAGCCGAAGACTCGAGATCGAGGAGATGTTTCATCCCTCGACGCACAAACTGGTCGAAGCGTGAGGTGGGGCTGGCCGGCTTGTGTGGTATTGATCAATGCCAGGTGTCCACGAAGGTGTCCATCCCTCGGACTGTAGAGCACTCCTCGTAACCCTCGTAAAGGGACCCCGGCAACGGTCAGCGTCGACGACTTCGAACGCCCAGCCAGCCGCGGTGGTAAAAAAGCACCAGGATGGAGGACACTACCGTCAGCATCGCGCCGAGCAGAATGAAGTAGGCCGCACGATAGGCCAGCTCCGGCATGAATTCGAAGTTCATGCCGTAGATCCCCGCCATGAACGTGATCGGCACGAAGATGACGGTGACGATCGTCAGGGTCTGCATGATCTGGTTCAGCCGGTGCGCCGATAGCGACAGGTACCCGTCCATCAGGTCGTCGGTGAGCTCATAGTACAGGCGGGCCAGACTGAGATGTCGATCGAGCTGCTCCTGCACGTCGGTCAGCTCATGGTCGTGGCCCTGGAGCTGCGCGGGCGTCTGCGCACGGGCGGCGGAGAACACCTGCGCGTGATACTGGAGAACGCGTAGCATCTGCTTCAGGTCGCTTTTCTGGCGCACCAGCTCGGCAAGCAGATCGTCGCTCGGCCGTTCGAGCATCTCCGCCTCCATCTCTTCGAGCCGCGTTTCAACCGACATCAGCAGCGGCAAGAATCGGTCGGCAACGGTGCGGCACAGCCGCAGCGCGAGGACCGCCGGATGGGTGTCGGCCGGGATCTCTCCCGAAATCAACCCGGCGCGCACGGTCTCTGTGCTCACCGAGTGCGCCGAGCTGCGCGTGACCAGAAACCGCTCGCCCAGAAACAGGGACAGTTGGATCGTGCCGAAGTCAAGCGACGTCGAGTTGGCGTCGAGCCCTTTGAGCAAGATGAACGTAGTGTCCTTGAAAGGCTCGATCTTCGGCGGGTGGCGTTCCCTCAGGGCGTCGGCGATGGCTAATCTGTGGATGCCGAAGCGCCGCGAAAGCAATTCGGTTTCGGCCTCCCGGGACTCTTCCTCAAGAACGACCCAGATCGCACTCGATGGCGCGTTCTCCCATACGTCGATCAACTCAGCACCGCCCTGGCGAAGCTCCCGTTCGGCGGGGTCGTACAATAGCGTGTGGATCAATGGCCACCTCCTTTGATCGGGTCCTAGTTTCGTATCATGGCCCCGGATCCGACAACCCCTCACGCAGCTTCTTGTGCCAACTCCCGGAGCATAGCCCCAGCCAAAAGCCCCATAACTGAGGGCTGGTCACATTTCGAATTCCCGTTGACAGCCGTCACTGCAGAAGTGATAGCCCCGCCCGTCGTGCCGGTCGGTATGCCCCGTATCGGATCCGACGGTCATACCGAATACGGGATCGACGTGGCTCGACGCGCCGCTGTGTGCCTGATGCCCACGGTGTGCCGTCGGGTTCACTCGCGACCCCTTGTGCCGAGAATCATCGCGTGACAGTCAGGGCGATCTCAACCGGAACTTTGAAGATCATCCCACACTCGCGCCGAAAAGATAGCCGATCACTGCGGTGAGCCCCATCGCCAGTGCGCCGCCGAGTACGACCCGACGGACGGCGCGAGCGACCGGAGCACCGCCAAGCCGAGCACTCCAGGTTCCCAGGCCGGCGAGCGCGGTCATGGTTGCCGCTGCCGTGATCCACATCCGGGTTGCCGCTGGGGAGAGTCCGATGGCCAGAAGAGGCAGCGCAGCACCGAGCGCGAAGGCGATCGCCGAAACCACGGCTGCCTGCATCGGGCGGGCAAGTCCATCGAGTTGCAGACCGAGCTCTTCGGATGCGTGAGCCGCCAGCGCGTCGTGCTCCGTGAGCTCGCGGGCAGCCGACTGGGCGGTCTCGGGACTGAGTCCCTTGGCCACCAGCAAACCGGTCAGCTCGTCGAGTTCGTGCTCTGGCGCTTCGCTCAGCTCGTGACGCTCGCGGTCCAGGTCGGCCTCCTCGACGTCGCGCTGTGAGCTTACCGAGACGTACTCACCGGCGGCCATCGACAGGGCACCACCGACTAGTCCAGCCATGCCGGCAGTGAGGATCGCTCCGGTCGAGGCATCCGCCGCCGCGACTCCAACCACGAGACTGGCAATCGAAACGACCCCGTCGTTTGCTCCGAGCACCGCAGCTCGTAGCCAGCCACCGACACCGACCCGATGCGTTTCGGAGTGTCGTTTGGGCATCCTTGGCTCCTTCTTCATCAAGCCAAACCACTTGGTCGAGAGCAGGTGTCCACCTGGGTATTCTCAATCCTCGGACTGTAGAGTCCTCCTTCGCTGAAGCTGCGGAGGGCCGGCCCTCCTTCGCTGAAGCTACGGAGGGCCGGCCCTCCGTAGCTCGCTTGGCGAGCGGAGGAGGGAATCAAATAAACGTTGATTCGTCGCCCTTCTCGATAGTACTTGAGGTCCCCTGACCGCAAGGTCGTCCGAGTTCGAGTCTCGGCTCCGGCACCATCGCCTGAGGTTGCACTCGCAGGATCGAGTGTTCGAATCAGCTACGAGCAACTACAACCGGAAGATCTTCTTTCCCGGCCACGGGCTTGCCGCCTAGCGAGGAGAATCGCTCCACATCCTGGAACCCTGCCGACCGAACTGCATCGACGAGTTCCTGCTCGGTGTAGGCCTCGTTGCTCAGAGCGTGGCTGCTCACAATTCCGGTTTGCCCATCGATGACCCAGAACCGCCTGGTTGACGCTCCGGCCTCCTCATGCCAGGAGGTTTCTTCTAGAACGAGATGTGGCGTCGCAGAGAACAGTCCCGACCTCGTGGAATACCAGCTCGGTCCACGCTCTGCCTCGCGCTGTATCTGCTCCCGGCTCTGAAACTCCAGCAGCAAGGCACCTCCGGGTCTCAGCCCTTCGTGAGCCTTCTTCAGGATCTCCAGCCCTCTACTCCGTGGAAAGACATTGAACTGACCGTAGATCATCATCGCCAGGTCAAAACCCTCGCCAAACAGTCCGTCCCGCACATCAGCCTGATGATAGGTGCAAGACAGGCGTGCTTCGTCAGCAGCGATGTCTGCCGCATGTCGGATGGAAGCGGGGGAGAAGTCAATCCCGACACATTCGCAGCCAAGCCGTGCCAGGCGGATTGTGTACAGTCCAGGGCCGCACGCAAGATCGAGCAGCCTGGCAGGACGGCTCTTCAAAACCTCCGAGAAGATCCACGCCACGTGGCGATCGATCGTCTCACTCCTGCGACTGGCCAGATCATGTTCCTGGCTCAGGTGCTCGGCGAGCATTCGCTCGCTGAATCCCGGATCGTCCCAGGGAATGTTGTCGCCCTCGGACCACGGAGCGGGTTCCAGTTGGCGTTCCACGATATCCAGAATCGTTTTTGTCATCGCTTGTGATCCATTTCCGTTCAACTTGAGTCCGGGTTATGCCACGCGAGCGAATAACTCGTGCTACGCCCGCCGCCGGCGTCCTTCTGGAGCGCGCCGCGCCGGACCAGATCGAGGATGTCGCGGTAGGCGGTGTCCTGTGAGCACTTGGCCATCTTCGCCCACTTGGACGTCGTGAGTTTGCCCTCGAAGCCGTCCAGCAGTCTGTTCAGGATCGCGATCTGGCGTTCGTTCAGCGGCTCGGTGGCGAAGCGTTCCCAGAAGCGTGCTTTCCGAAGAACGGACCCCAGTATGTCGCGGGCACCTTCAATCGCTCGTACGAGGCAGCTCAGAAACCAAGTCTGCCATCGCGTGACATCCACGCCGCCCTTCTGAGTGGATTCGAGCATCGCGTAGTAATCGTTCCGCTCGCGACGGATCTGCGCCGACATGCTGTAGAACCGGTGGCGGCTCGATTCCGAGCGAGACAGCACCATGTCGGCAATCGCGCGAGCGATCCGTCCGTTGCCGTCGTCAAACGGGTGAATCGTCACGAACCAGAGGTGCGCGAGCCCGGCCGTGAGAAGAGGGTCGATCTCACCGGGGTCCTCAAACCAACTGAGGAAGCTGGCCATCTCCTCCGCAAGCCGCTCGGCGGGCGGCGCTTCGTAGTGCACTGTCTCGCGACCGGCCGGACCGGAGGCCACTTGCATGGGTCCGGTGCGATCATCGCGCCAGTTCCCGACGATGATCTTGCGCATGCCACTACGACCCGTCGGAAAGAGGGAGGCGTGCCAAGCGAAGAGGCGCTCTTCGGTCAGCGGCTCCTCGTACTTCCCGGTCGCGTCCAACATCATCTCGACGACGCCTTCGACCTCCCCCTCAGCAGAAACGAGCCCCCCGGCATCCAGGCCGAGTCGCCGGGCGATGGAAGATCGGACCTGGTCACGATCCAGATCCTCGCCCTCGATCTCGCTCGACTTGACCACGTCCTCGGTCAGCGTTTGGAGATGGGCTTCGTCACGCAGACGGAAGCCGAGTGCCTCCATCCTCCCCAGAACGAGGCCTTGCCGGCGCGAGACCGACGCAAGCAACGCGGATAGGGCCTTCTCGTCCCAAGTGAGCGCCGGCCATCCCGTTCTTTCCCACAAATGCAACCTTAACCTCCGCAGGATGTGCGTAGATTAGTGCCTGTTCTTACCTTTGGCAATTAAAATCCGCATCCGGTGCGGAGATTAAGAGGCTTAATCTCCGCACCAGACCCCGCGTTGACCGAAAACTGAGCCGAAGGTGTGTTGGGACGATCGGTGACCGGTGTGCAGTTGGTCACGCCGCAAGACGATGATAGAAACGCAGCATCCCGCCGAGTCGCTGAGCACATTCGACGGTACTCGATGCCGATCCGGCGCGGTCGTCGGGTTCGATTAGCCGATTGTCGATGCCCTGGTGGTTCCGCTCCCTATGGTAATGAGCGGCGTGCTCGCGAGTTGCTTTCCAAAGCGACCGTTCACCGAAGAAGATCATCCGATCGAGACACTCGTCCTTAATCGACCTGACGAATCGCTCGGCATAGGCAAAACTCCGAATAGGTGCCACAATGCGCATTGACTCATGGTTCGTTGAAACGGATGAAACCAATTGATGGGAACGTGTCTGAATCGATTAGGAAACTCTATTTGCAGTGCGATGGAGACGTGTGGAGATGCCCGGGGTGTTTCTGTATCGTGATTCCGTCTGGCTCGCGGTGCAGCAATTGCGGGAGATTCGTTGATGACTTTCTTCCGCTTTTCTTGTAGCGGCCACATTCCGTGAATTGTCCGTACTGACTGGCGAGGTCGAGCCCAAGAGTGAGGCACCAGCGCAGCACTGTGTCAGAACTGTGCCAAAACTATCGTCCACCATTGGGTAATAATGAGGAATCGACCACCGGTCCAGGAGTCAAAAACCCGCTTGTCTTGCCCTCTGTTGCCCAATAGTACCCACCAGTCCACCCCCACCAGAAGGACTTGAAATCCCCCGAGCCAACGCTCTTCCGGGTTCGAGTCCCGGCTTTGGCACCAAGTCTCTTGGTAGGACCTGCTGACCTCGTATTACCAGACGCTCGCCGCACGATTCGCGCCGCTGCGTGCCGCGGATCGTGTGAAAGCCGGCGTTCTCGTTGCCGGCGGTCCGCTAATCTCTAGCCCTTGGGCTTGCGGCCGCCTCATGATAGTTTCGAGCCGCTGTATATCGCACCAAAAGGAAGTTCTGAGTTGACCGGGGGCGGCGACTTCACCCTGGGCCCGATCAGGAGGTGGAAGTGAGATCCAAGCTGTGGACCATCATGTTGATTCTGGGTGCCGCAATGTTGGCGTACCCGGTTTTGGCTGCAGGCAAACCCAACATCATCCTCATCGTGTCTGACGATACCGGCTACGGCGATCTCGGTCCGTACGGGGGCGGGGAAGGCCGAGGAATGCCCACGCCAAACATCGACAGCCTCTCGCGGGAGGGGATGACGTTCTTCTCGTTCTACGCTCAGCCGAGTTGCACGCCGGGACGGGCGGCGATGCAAACCGGGCGGATACCCAACCGCAGCGGCATGACCACCGTGGCCTTTCAGGGTCAGGGTGGCGGACTTCCCGCTGCCGAGTGGACCCTGGCGTCGGTTCTCAAGACCGCCGGCTACAACACATTCTTTACAGGAAAGTGGCACCTTGGTGAGGACGACTACGCGCTGCCCAACGCGCAGGGCTATGACGAGATGAAGTACGCCGGCCTCTATCACCTCAACGCCTACACCTATGCCGATCCGACATGGTTTCCCGATATGAGTTCTGCGCTGCGCGCGATGTTCAAGAAAGTGACGAAGGGTGCTCTCTCTGGCAATGCCGGGGAAGAAGCGGTCGAGGAATTCGAGATCAACGGCCAGTACGTCAACACACCTGACACGAGTACCCCCGACTACCCGAACGGCGTCGTTGGGATCCCGTTCTTTGACGGCTACGTCCAGCAGGCGTCGCTCGACTATCTCGAAAAGGCGACCAAGTCGGATACGCCGTTCTTCATGAGCATCAACTTCATGAAGGTGCACCAGCCAAACATGCCGCACCCCGATTTCATTCACAAGTCCATGTCAAAGTCCAAATATGCTGACTCCATCGTGGAGCTCGATTCGCGGATCGGGGCCATCATGGACAAGGTGCGTGAGCTTGGTCTCGACAAGAACACACTCGTCTTTTACACCACAGACAATGGCGCCTGGCAAGACGTTTACCCCGACGCCGGCTACACGCCGTTCCGCGGCACCAAGGGCACCGAGCGTGAAGGGGGCAACCGCGTTCCGGCTATCGCCTGGATGCCCGGCAAGATCGAAGCCGGAGCGAAGAACCACGATATTCTCGGCGGTCTCGATCTGATGGCCACCTTTGCCAGCATCGCCGGCGTGAAGCTGCCGGAGAAGGACCGCGAAGACCAGCCCATCATCTTCGACAGCTACGACATGTCGCCGGTCCTGTTCGGCACCGGCAAGTCTGAACGGGACGCGTGGTTCTACTTCACCGAGAACGAGCTGTCGCCCGGAGCGGCACGAGTGGGCAACTACAAGGCGATGTTCAACCTACGGGGCGACAATGGCCAGTCAACCGGTGGCCTCGCAGTGGACACCAACCTCGGATGGAAGGGCCCGGAGAAGTATGTCGCCACGGTACCCCAGGTATTTGATCTCTGGCAGGACCCCCAGGAGCGCTACGACATTTTCATGAACAACTATACGGAGCGAACCTGGACACTGGTAACGATCAGCGAAGCGATCAAAAAGAAGATGCAAACCTACGTGAAGTACCCGCCACGGCCGTTGCAGAGTATGAGTTACTCGGGCCCGATCACGCTCAGCTCCTACTTCCGCTTCCTGCACGTCCGCGAGCAGCTCGAGAAGGAGGGGGTCAGCATCCCGATACCCACTGGGAACTGAAGTCACTGACCGGACCGTAGGCCTCCGGTGCCAGGTGTCCACCTGGGTGTCCGTAATTCTCGGACTGTAGAACGCTCCTCGTACTCCTCGTAAAAGGAAAAGGGCGACGAATCAAACAAACGTTGATTCGTCGCCCCTTTCGTTTCGGCTTGAAACCCCCTGAGCTTCAGCTCATCCGGGTTCGAGTCCCGGCTCCGGCACCATTAGAGGGTTTCGGATTCGCAACCGGTTCACTCGAGAATCCGAGCTCAATCTTCAGCAGGCGAGCTATCGTTGAGGCAGGATGTTCAATCGCGACCAGGATCCCGACGGGTTCCATGATTCCGAGTTGGACGAACTCGAGAGGCTCTCGAATGGCGTCATCGATCTGATCGAGAGTGGTCACCTCGACGAGGCACAGCGGAACTGCCTTGAACTCAAGACGCGATTCCCCGACCAGATCGACTGGATCGAGCGTTCCGCGGCCGTGTGCGAGGCGCGCGGACAGATCGACCAAGCCAGCGACCACTATCGGCGATGTCTCGCCCACATTGACAGCAAACCCGACGGTTTCGACTCGGACAGCAGGGAGTGGTACCGGAGTCAGATCGATCGATTGCGCAAACCGTCGACGAGCGACCGCTCAAACTAGTCGCGGGATCGCTTCATGGGCCAATCAGCGTATCGCCCATTGACTGACTAAGCCATTGGCGTATATTCTCTAGGGTGACATGCAATTCGAGTGGGACCCCGCGAAGGACCGCTCCAACAAGACCAAGCACGGTCTGTCCTTCCGGGACGCATCCGAGTTGTTCTCGATCGACGTTGACTGCCTGGAGATCTACGACGAGGCGCACTCGGTCGAGGAAGACCGGTTCATCGCGGTGGGTCCTGTTTGGCAGGGTGTCATTGTGGTGGTGTATACGGAGCGACAGGAGGAGGATGTTATTCGCATCCTGAGTGCGCGAATGGCAACCTCAAAGGAACGAGATTGGAGTACCTACGAGGCCGACATGGAAGATGAAACCCGCGAACTGACCGACGACGACTTCGATAGTGCGATTCCCAGGAGGCTGCGCGCGCGCATTGCCCGCGGAGAGATTTCAGGTGGGGACGACATCGTCTCGCTCAGACGATTCGTCCGGATGACACAAGAGCAGTTCGCAGGGGCATTGGGGATCAGTGTCCACACGTTGCGAAACTGGGAGCAGGGCCGGCGAACTCCCGAGGGTCCCGCTCTAGCGCTATTGCGAATCGCCGCCAGACATCCCCGCGTCTTGCGAGAGAACCTCGCGGCGTCCGCTTGACGCGCTCTTCTGATCCGCGACCCGAGCCCGTCCGAAACGAGACCCTCCCGATGCTGCACTGTGTCAAAACTGTGCCAAAACTATCGACCACCATTGGGCAACAACGAGAAAGCGACGCCCATCAATGGAGCCAAAAACCAGCTAGTCTTGCCCTATGTTGCCCAACAGTACCCAGCAGTCCACCCCCACCAGTAGGACTCAAAATCCCCTAGGGGAAACCCTGTCCGAGTTCGAATCTCGGCTCCGGCACCATCGCGGACGTCGCGACTCAGAAGATGCGGGTTCTTTTCAGTGAACGACCTGTGGCATCCTCCTGACTGGAGCAGACGATATAGAGAGATCTCGGAGCGACCATGGATCTGAAGTTGGCTGGCAAGCGCGTTCTGGTGACAGGTTCCACCTCCGGTATCGGCAAGGCAATTGCCGCCAGGTACCTGCACGAAGGCGCCGTGGTGTACATCAATGGACGAAGCGTCGAGCGCTGCGCCGAAGCCGCTGCCGGGTTGGCTGCGGCGAAAGACGCTGAGGGCCGTGCTCTCGTGGCGGCGGGGGACCTGTCCGATGCGGCGCAGGTCGATGCCCTCCTGGCTCGGCTCAAGGCCGAAGGCGAGATCGATGTCCTGATCAACAACACCGGGATCTTCGAGGTGAAGGCCTTTGAAGAGATCAATGACGAAGAGTGGATGCAGTACTTCAACGTTAACGTTCTGAGTGCCGTACGCCTGTCCCGTGCGCTGTTGCCCGCGATGCTCGAGCGCGACTACGGCCGCATCGTCAATATCTCCTCCGAGTGCGCGATCAAGCCGCTGGGACAGATGGTGCACTACTCCGTTACGAAGACCGCGCTGCTGTCCCTGTCCCGCGCGCTGGCCGAGTTGACGAAGGGCAAGAACGTCACCGTCAACTCCGTTCTGCCGGGTCCGACCTGGACCGATGGGGTTCAGAAATACTTCGACACCCTGGCCGAGCAGGATGGCAAGTCGGTGGACGAATTGATCCGCAACTACTTCGCCGATCAGGAACCGACTTCTCTCCTGCAGCGCTTTGTCGATGTCGAGGAGGTCGCTGACGCCACGGTCTTCCTCACCAGCAACCGCGCGATGAACGGCCAGGGCCTGCGGGTCGAAGGCGGCATAGTCCGCGCACTCTAACCCGCGTTTGTCGGCAGAGCAGACGATCTGCTGGGCGGTCGAGTCGAGGATGCTCCCGGCTATTCTCGATCATTCTCTTCCCGTTCCGCCGTTTCTGCTTACCCTCTGAGTGGGCCCAAGTCGGTCCAGTGAGTGAGGGCCATCCGGCTCCCTTCCTCGACCGGGGCGATTTCAACCGCCCCGGGTTTGTCGGAGGGCTCATTGGTCGAGTGTCGACGTATCACGGGGCGGGCCCGCCGACTCAGGTGTCCACGGGGGTGTCCATAATCCTCGGACTGCAGAGCACTCCTCGTCCTCCTCGTAACGGGGAAAGGGCGACGAATCAAATAAACGTTGATTCGCCGCCCCTTGTTGAAGAACTGAAAATCCCATCTGACCGCAAAGTCGTCCGAGTTCGAATCTCGGCTCCGGCACCATGGACGCCGAGGAGAGAGAAGGCCTAAGCGCACTCTTACAGGGAGTCTCCGCCGGTCTCGCCTCGTGCGGATTATTCTTGACAACGCCTCCATAATCTGATGTATTCTTACATCGTAATGAATTCTGATTTAGGGCTCGGCCGGTGAAGAACGACAAGCGCGAAATCGACTGCCGGATGATTCGCTTTGAGCAGGTGTGTCGGGGTGCAGGTGTCAAGCTTACCCACCAGCGGATGGAGATCTTCCGCGAAGTCGCGCGGACCGACGACCACCCGGACGCGGAGACGGTCTGCCGGGCCGTTCGCAAACGGATCCCTACGGTGTCGCTGGACACAGTCTACCGAGCCCTTTGGTTGTTCGGCGACCTTGGCCTGATCACGACACTCGGCCCACCCCGCGAACGCACCCGTTTCGATGCGAACCTCCGTCGACACCATCACTTCGTCTGCCGTCGATGCGGACTGACCAGGGATTTCTACAGCGACGCGTTCGACGAGTTGAGGTTGCCGCAGTCGGCAAGGACCATGGGCTCAGGCGAGACGACGCACGTGGAAGCACGAGGCGTCTGTCGTAAGTGTGCCACGAAAGAAGAAGCAAGATCGAAAAGGAAGAAGAAAAAGGGAGTGAAATCATGATCTTCAAGACTCGCTTCGCTCGTACCGTATTGGGCGTCGCGGTGATTCTCGTCGCGTCGCTCGCTCTCGCCCAAGACTCGCCCGGTCAAGACGACCCGCAGAAAGGCGACGAACAAGGGCACAAGATGACCGGCCGCGCCATGTCGAATCCGGACTGGTGGCCGAACCAGCTCAATCTCGAGATCCTCCAGCAGAACTCGCTCAAGAGCAATCCGCTGGGCCGCGACTTCGACTACGCCGCGGAGTTCAGCAAGCTCGACCTCGAGGCCCTCAAGAAGGACATCAACGAGGTGATGACCACCTCGCAGGACTGGTGGCCGGCGGATTGGGGCAACTATGGGCCCCTCTTCATCCGCATGGCCTGGCACAGCGCCGGCACGTACCGCACCACC
>Ga0316187_10002712_pt1 | contig 15423 bp, 11 predicted proteins | sample CroRivburrow1_MG_FD_204927 | JGI IMG/M metagenome (GOLD analysis project Ga0316187, IMG submission 204927) | Coastal sediment microbial communities from Maine, United States - Cross River worm burrow 1 | ecosystem: Environmental > Aquatic > Marine > Coastal > Sediment | place: USA: Maine... | reverse complement strand
TGACGGTGGGCATATCACCCTCAAGCCAACCCATCGGCAGACATGACGCTGGGCCACACCGGCAGCAGAAGGCATCATACGGACATGTTAGAAGTGCGCCACTCCCGACTCCCGACTCCCGACTCCCGACTCCTGGCTCCCGACTCACGACTCACGACTTACGACTCCCGATTCGCGCCCCGTCCACGAATCGGTCAAGCCGAACTGTGAGAAAATCCCGGCGATGACCAAGCCAACGACCGCCGCACCCTCGGATCTCGAAGGACGGCTGCGTTTCGAGTCGGTGCTCTCGGACCTATCCTCCCGCTTCGTCAACCTCGAACCGGCGGATGTCGATCGGGAAATCGAGAACGCCCAACGAATGGTCTGCGAGTGCCTCGATCTCGACCTCGCGGCCCTGTGGCAGCTGAGCCCCGACGAATCCGGTGTGCTCAGGATGACGCACATCCACAGACCGTTCGGCGGCCCTGAGATCCCGCGGGATTTTGACGCAAGGGAGTTCTTCCCCTGGGGCCTCGGGGAAATCCTGACTGGTCGAATGATCCGCGTTGCGAGCTTGAAGGACCTTCCACCGGAGGCGGCAAAGGACCGGGAGGTCTGGCAACACTTCGGTGTCAAGTCGGTGGTGACGTTTCCGCTGTCGACCGGCGGTGATTCGATCTTCGGTTTTCTCGGGTTTCATGCGGTGCGCGATGAACGGGCGTGGCCTGATGAAATCGTGCAACGGCTTCAGCTCGTTTCGCAGATCTTCGCCAACGCGTTGAAGCGCAAGCGGACGGACGCCTATCTCCGGGAGAGCGAGGAGCGTATGCAGCTCGCTGCGGAGTCGGCCAAAATCGGGATATGGGCGCTGGACGTTGCCGAACAGCGGTTTTGGGCCAACGATCGAGGCCGCGCGATCTTCGGGTTTGATGCGGACAGCGAAATCAGCCTGGCGCGGTTCCTCGAAGCGATCCACCCGAGCTGCCGCGAGCCGGTGACCGAGGCGGTACGGCGTGCGGTGGAGGAAGATCAACCGGTCGACATCGACTACCGTATCGTGCTGCCGAGTGGTGAGGAACGGTGGGTCCACTCATCCGGCCGCCGTCGGGAGGCCTCCGCGGTCCGCCCGCGGCGCCTCCTTGGGGCCACGGTGGATGTGACCGAGAGAAAGACCTCGGAGGACGAGCTTCGGCGGTCTTATGAAGAGGTGAACAGGCTCAAGCGCCAATTGGAACTCGAGAACGCGTATCTTCAGCGAGAACACCGGTTGTTGCACGGCGGCGGCCGCATCGTCGGTGAGAGCCCGGCGATCATGGAGGTCCTGAGCCTGATCGAACAGGTTGCCCCGACCGAGACGACGGTGCTCGTCGAGGGTGAGACCGGCACCGGCAAGGAACTTGTCGCCCACCGGATTCACGAGCTCAGCTCGCGCAGCGGTCGGCCGTTGGTCAAGGTCAACTGCGCCGCCCTGCCGTCGACGCTGGTGGAAAGCGAGCTCTTCGGCCATGAGAAGGGCGCTTACACCGGAGCGATTTCGCGCGAGGCCGGTCGGTTTGAGATCGCCAACGGCGCCACCATCCTCCTCGACGAGATCGCCGAGCTGCCCCTCGAACTCCAGTCGAAGCTGCTTCGAGTTCTAGAAGAGGGGGAGTTCGAACGTGTCGGCAGCTCGCGAACGCGGACCGCCGATGTTCGAGTGATCGTATCCACCAACCGCGATCTCGAGGCCGAGGTCGAGGCCGGTCGTTTCCGCCGCGACCTCTACTTTCGGCTCGCGGTCTTTCCGGTCCGTGTGCCTCCGCTGCGCGAACGCCGCAGTGACATCCCGCTGCTTGTGTGGTCCATTGTGCAGGAGTTCGGCGCCGGGATGAACAAGGCGGTGGAGACCATCCGACGCGTCGACATGGAGCGGCTCCAGAACTATGACTGGCCGGGCAATGTCCGCGAACTGCGCAATGTGGTCGAGCGGGCGCTCATCCTCTGCACCGGGCCGACCCTGCGGATCAGTCCCCCGGAATCGTCATCGGCAAACGGCGAAACGGTTCTGTCCCTGGACGAGGCTCAGCGCCGGCACATCCTCAAGGTCGTGGAGACCGCGGGGGGAAAGATCCGTGGAGAGGGCGGCGCGGCGGAGCTGCTGGGATTGAAGCCCACCACCCTGCGTTCGAGGATGCAGCGTCTTGGCATCGATCCGCGTCGGCCGCGAGACGAATAATCGTCCATTGAACGAAATATCGTCCATTGAGAGGACCGATTCCGTGTCCTCCGGTTGGTGTTTCGGCTCGGAAATCTCTGAAAAATAAATGAGTTAGCTCTATCAACTGCAGTAATCGGTCAGTGGCACGGGCTGTGCAACTCCGTCATCGGTTCGCAGGTAGACGACAGTCGACCGATGGGTGTCGTTTTTGCCAACAATTGAAAGGAGATGACGATGACGACAGTGACCCGCAGCGCCATTGCAGTGTTGTGTGTGATCGCCCTGGTCGGACCCGCGGTGGCGGAGACCCCCGACGCCGATCCCGATGCTCTGCAGATCCTCAAACGGATGACCGATTACATGGGGAGCCTGCAGACGTTCTCCATGCACACCGAGAACACGTACGAGGACGTTCTAGACACAGGACAGAAGGTCCAGTACAACTACGCCTCGAGCGTGGTGATCAGTCGGCCCGACAAGCTCCGCGCCGAGCGGATGGACGGCCAGGAGAACCAGGTCATCGTTTACGACGGCGAGATGCTGTCGATCTATGAGAGATCACACGATCTGTATGCCGGCATCACAGCCCCCGACAACCTGGACGATCTCCTTCACTTCTCGCGTGATGTGCTGGATCTCGTCCCGCCCGCGGGCGATATGGTCTTAACAAACGCATACGAACTGCTGTCGGCAGGTCTGACCTCGGGCTTTGTGGTCGGAAAGGCGGTGATCGGTGGCGTGATTTGCACCCAGCTCGCTTTCACGACTCCGGTGGTGGACTGGCAGATCTGGATTGCCGATGGCGACAAGCCGCTGCCGGTCAAGTACGTGCTGACCACCAGGGACGACCCCGCCCAGCCGCAGTACATCGCTCTGATCAGCAACTGGAACACCGATCCGCTGATCCCGGCGGGCTTTTATGAGTTCAAGATCCCCGCGACGGCGATGGAGACCGAGTTCGTCTTTTTCGACGTTGACTCCGGGTCGGTTGAATGACCGGAGAGAGAGGCACACCATGAGCAAACTGATCAAAGTAGTTGTCATCGCAGCAGGATTGGCAGCCCTGTTCCTCTTCGATCTTGGATCACTGGGACTCGTACCCGAGGCTGAGGCGATCCTCGGTGTCCGCCGCCGAACCGCCCGCAGGACAGCGATTATCGTGGGAAGCGCCTCGGCCGCCCAGGTCTCCGCTGCCAACGCCAACGCGGCAGCGGCCCAGCAGCAGGCGGCGGACGCCAACGCAGCGGCCGCTACGGCGCAGCAACAGGCGGCTGCTGCTCAACAGCAGGCTGCGGCTGCTCAGCAGCCCGCGCCGGCGCCGACGCCGATGATCACGACCCTCCCTACGGGATGTGTGAACACCGGTCAGGTCTACCAATGTGGGGACGTTTACTACAAACCGTATCTGCAGGGTACGACGGTGGTCTATGCCCAGGTTCCGGCGCCGTGATGCTCTGATCGACAGGAGGGACATCGCCATGCTGGCCATGGCGGCGGTGGTTCTGTTTGTTCCACTGATATTCCTGGTCGTGCCGGCCAAAGAGGTCGTCAAGACGTTGGCTTCGTTGCTCGTATGAGAGGCGGGTTGATTCATTACACACGGAAAGGGTTTTCCCACGAAGACCCTCAGCCTAAAAATGATGTTCGAGGAGGTCGGTCGTGAAATCGATAAAGCTGGTCATGCTCGCGATCGCCGACGGCTGACGACAGAAGGGAGTCACCCCACATGCTCACGTTCAGGCTGCACATGGAATTCTCCAACGAGTCGTATGACGAGGCTGCCTCGGTCTTGCGGTCGTTGGTCGGTCCGGTTCGTTCCGAGCTCGGGTGCAACGTCACCCGATTGCTGAAGTGCGCAGGGAACGACCACGGGCTGACGTGGGTCGAGGAGTGGCGGACGGAAGGGAATTTCGAGCGGCACCTCCGGGCCCCGGTCTTCCGCCAGATTCTGGCGGTTATCGAGCTGGCCGAAGCGCCTCCGGTGGTCGAGATCGACGAGGTCGCGTCGCGACGCGGCTTTGAACTCGTCGAGGAGATCCTCGGCGTCGCCCCCGAGGCGAGCTCAGCGAATGAGGCGGGCTGAGGGCTGTGACGACAGCCCTCGGATCAACGATGCAGAAGAATCATTTTTGGATAGGTCAAAGGAGGAGAACCATGAAGACCAGCTCAACTCTCGCGGGGTTCGCACTCGTGTTCGGGCTTTGTTTTGCGCCGGCGGCCTCCGCCCAGGAGGTGACGGGCACGCCCGGTTCGCCCAGCGCCACGACGACCATCGATGGGAAACAGCTGCCGCCGATGCCCGATGAACACTTCGGCGGCAAGATCGAGAAAAACGTCCTGCAATCCAAACCGTACTGGCCTCCTCGTGTGGCGCCTGCGAAGGGCTCTCCGAACGTTCTGCTGATCATGACCGACGACTCCGGCTATGGAGTGCCCAGCACTTTCGGCGGCGTCATCCCGACTCCGGCGCTGGACCGAATTGCTGACGCAGGTCTGCGCTATACGAACTTCCACTCCACAGCCGTCTGTTCGGCAACTCGCGCGGCGATCATCAGCGGGCGCAACCATCACCAGATGGGCTTCGGCACCGTGTCCGAAACAGCCACCGGCTATCCCGGCTACAACAGCATCATGACCAAGGACAAAGCGACCATTGGCAAGATCATGAAGGACAATGGCTACGTCACATCGTGGTTTGGAAAAAACCACAACACGCCGTCGTTCCAGTCGTCCGCGATCGGGCCGTTCGATCAGTGGCCCACCGGTCTGGGCTTCGACTATTTTTACGGCTTCATGGGTGGCGACACCAATCAATGGCAGCCGGCCAATCTCGCCCGCAACACGACCTATATCTATCCGTTCCTGGATGATCCGGATTTCAATCTGGTCACCGCGATGGCGGATGACGCGATCGACTACATGAAGCGGATCAACGCCCTCAACCCGGATCAGCCGTTCTTCATCTACTACGCGCCGGGCGCCACCCATGCCCCGCACCATCCGACCCCGGAATGGATCGACAGAATCAGCAAGATGCACCTGTTCGACGAAGGCTGGAACAAGCTGCGAGAGACGATCTTCGCCAACCAGAAGAGGCTCGGCGTGATCCCACAGGATGCCAAAATGGTTCCGTGGCCCAAGGATCTGATCAAGGAATGGGACCAACTCTCGGCTGACGAGAAAAAGCTGTTCATTCGCCAGGCCGAGGTCTTCGCCGCCTTCACTGCCTACAACGATTCCGAGATCGGTCGTGTCGTTCAGGCTGTCGAGGACCTGGGCAAGCTCGACAACACCCTCATCATCTACATCAACGGCGACAACGGCACGAGCGCCGAAGGAGGTTTGAACGGCACGCCGAACGAGGTCATGGCGGTGCAGGGTGTCTTCCTGCCGGTGGAGGAGCAACTGAAATTTTATGAGGCTTGGGGTTCGGATCTGACCTATCCGCACATGTCGGTGGGCTGGGCCTGGGCCTTCGATACGCCGTTTTCGTGGACCAAGATGGTAGCGTCACACTTTGGCGGCACCAAGCAGGGCATGGCGATCTCCTGGCCCAAGGTGATCTCTGACAAGGGTGGTATCCGCCACCAGTTCCACCATGTCATCGACATCGTGCCGACCATCCTCGAAGCGGCCCAGCTCAAACAGCCCGAGGTGGTGGACGGCATTCCGCAGAAGCCGTTCGACGGAGTGAGCATGGCCTATACCTTCGACAAAGAGAATGCGAATGCTCCCTCCACACACAAGACCCAGTACTTCGAGATGATCGGCGACCACGCCATCTATCACGATGGCTGGATCCTCAGCAGCAAGGTCATGCGTTTGCCGTGGGATAACAGCGGCAAGGGGAATCCAGACCCCGCGAGTTGGCCGTGGGAGCTCTATGACCTGAGCAAAGACTGGACACAGTACGAGGACGTGTCTGCGAAGTACCCGGAGAAAGTGAAAGAGCTGGATGCACTGTTCTGGCAGGAGGCTGAGAAAAACCAGGTCCTTCCGCTGAATGCGACCACCTTCACCCGCCTGGTTGAGCCGCGGCCCAGCCTCGCGGCGGGCCGCAGCGTATTCACCTACTCCGGCGAAATCACCGGTACGCCCAACGGCGACGCCCCGAGCGTGATCGCAACCTCGTACAACTTCAAGGCCGAGATCGATATCCCGAAGGAGGGCGGAGAAGGCATGATCGTGACCCAGGGCGGCCGCTTTGCCGGCTACGGCTTCTACATCCTCGAAGGCAAGCCGGTGTTCACCTGGAACCTGGTCGATCTGAAACGCCTCAAGTGGAAAGGCACGGAGGAGTTGGCGCCGGGCAGGCATACGCTTGAATTCGACTTCAAATATGACGGTCTGGGTGCCGCCACCCTCGCCTTCGGTAGCCCCAGCGGCCTGGGCCGCAGCGGAACCGGCGTACTCAAGGTTGACGGCGAGGTGGTTGCGACGCAAAAGATGGAAAAGACCATCCCCATGACCCTGCAATGGGACGAGAACTTTGATGTTGGCGCCGATACCGGCACGCCGGTGGACGACCGGGACTACAAGGTGCCGTTCAAGTTCAACGGCAATCTCGAAAAACTGACCTTGACCATCGACCGTCCGAAGCTTTCTCCAGAAGACATCAAGAAGCTCGAGACGGCCATGCACAACAACCCGGCGAGCGATTAGATCGGTTGGATGTTCCAGGAATGCGATTCAGGCGATCTCCCGTCAGGTGAGGGCGGGAGATCGCCATTCGGTTTCGGTGCCGAATCGACGGCATCGACGGCGATGGGTAGGATGATCATGAGAGATCAGCATTCGTGGTCGAGCGTCCGGATCAGAGGGACCGCATCGGTCGCGAGGCTGGTCCGTCGAAGCGCTTCGCTGGCGGCGTCGATCTTTCTGGTGGTGTGCCTCGGGGCGCCGAACCTCGGCGCCGAGCAGGCGGAGGACAAGCCTGCCGGCGGAGATGTCGCAACGACCGCTGAAACCGATGAGAAGAGCGACGGTCAAGATGCAAAGAAGAACGAGAAGAAGGGTCCGCCGGTCATCGCGGTCCCCATCATCATCACCGAGCCCGCGGTCGGCTACGGTCTCGGCGCCGCCGTCGGGTATTTCCACAAAAAAAGAAGCACCTGGAGGCTGGCGGAAGTACGCCCGCCCCGGTCCTAACGGCCGACAGTGCCCCTGAAGTCGGCAAACAGCAGAAGGTCCCGCCGACCATCACCGGGATCGCCGGCGCCTACACCGAAAACGGAACATGGGGGCTCGGCATTGCTCACACCGCGTCGTGGAAGAAAGACACGATGCGGTACTCGGGGGCCATCGGCTACGCCCACGTGGTTTCCACCCTCTACTTCAACGACCAGCCGTTCGACTTCAAGCTCGACACGGGTTTGATTTTTCAGGACCTCAAGTTCCGGATCAAGAAGAGCGATTTCTGGGTCGGCGGCAAGCTCGTCTAACTCAGACCGGATCTCATCTTCGACGAGTCCCTCGAGGAGATCCCCGGGATCGAAGACCGGACGACGCTCAACGACTTCGGTCTCGCCCTGCAGGGTGAATACGACGGTCGGGACAACAAGATGACCCCGAACCGGGGGCTGTATGTCGAGCTCGTGGGGTGGAAGCACCTCGAGGTGCTGGGCGGAGAAACCGACTATTGGAAGGTCGGTCTGATGGTGGACTCCTTCCACGAGCTGGCGCACAAGAAGCTCGTCCTCGGCCTCCACCTGGATCTCGATTCCGCCGGCGGTGACCCGCCGATCTGGGGGTACCCCTGGGTCACCATGCGAGGCATCCCCGCCCTTCGGTACCAGAACGAGAGCACCGGGGTCCTCGAAGGCGAGATTCGGTGGGACCTCGCCGAACGATGGGCGGCCATCGGCTTCCTAGGCGTCGCCGCGACTCGCGGCGATATACCGGTCTTCCAGGATGAGAGCGGCATCGTTGCCGGTGGTCTCGGCGGGCGTTACCTCTTCCGACCAGAGGACAGTCTGTGGGTCGGGCTCGATGTCGCCAAGGGACCCGAGCAATACGTGCTGTACGTCGTCGCCGGGCACAAGTGGTGAGATTTCAGTAGCGTTCGCAATCATAGTCGCTATCGCTATCGATCGGGGACAGTGGGGGAGTGAGGTACGTGAGTCGTGAATCCCAAACGGATCGCGCTCGAACATGTCACCCTGAGCACCGCCACGCCGCGAGGTGGCGCCTACACATGAGAAAGAACAAGGAATCGATCTGGCGGATAGCGGTTGGGCAGGCATATCGATGATCGAGTGCGAAGCTGCCTCACAGGAGGGCTACCTACCGAAAGTAGTGGAGTTCCATTTCTTCCAAACCCGTGGCGCGCGCATTTGAAACACAAAGGACACAAGGGGCCACGAAGGTCCCACGAAGCATCGCAATATTGACCCGGGCCCCCTCCGGTCTTGAAGGGTCGGACAACCCTGCGATGAGTCAGGAATAACTTGGTGGTCTCTTTGTGGTTCTTGGTGACCTTTGTGTTTCAAGACTCGGGCGCCCACAACCAGAAGACATCCAATTCGAGGATTGACACCACCGGATCGATGAGAATGCACGTAAATTATTCAATTGAAGACGCTTACAGGAAATGTGCCAATTTGTTCATTGGGAGCGAGGGAGTCCGACGATCGAGTCGAAGGGTTCCCGGAGGATCGGGACAACGAGTTTCTTTGGGCGTTGCTCTGATCTTCGGGGAATTCTTCGACTCGCTACGCTCGCTCAGAATGACAGGCCGTTAGGAAGCCCCCGTCAAACCATGAGTAGCCGCCCCCTGGCGGCGTGGTGGTGCTCAGGGTGACATATGGGTTTCGGCGCGTTCGGCACCACTGTCGATCGACGACGGCGAGCCTTGACGCCGATGCGAGCAGGTGAGGGGGTGCGAACCCCTTGTGGGTGTTCGAGTGGTGTGGGGGCAGGACCGAATACCTAACACCTGAGCCTTTTGCAAAATTCGAGAATCGGACACTGAGGTTTTCCGACCCTCTTCACCATCAAGCCGGCGAGACGCCGGCTCTACAATGGATCTCAGCCCTTTGTAGTGCTGGCGTCTCGCCGGCACAAAGACCACAAACCATCGTATGAGAGGGTTTTTGCATGAGGCTCACCTAATACCTACTTACCCTCTGCCTCCATCTCTGCGACCTTCTTCATCGCCTTCTCACACACCTTCTTCTCGGCGGTGATCCGGTCGAGGAGGCCCTTGGCGACGAGGGAGATTCCCATGGTGGCCACCGCGACCGAGGTGGTGGCCAACGCCTCGGCTGGTTTCATCTCGATCGCCGGATCGGTGAGGGTCCCGCCGAGCCGAATGTAGGGGTTAGTGAACATGCTGGCGCTCAGGCCCACGCCCTTGCGGGGTTTGGTGATCCAGTCGAATCTGATGTCTTCGGTGCCGAAGTCGATGGTTCCGTCGCCGAGCACCGTGACCTTGTCGGTTTGGACCGCGGCGGGATCCATGGTCATCACGCCGTCAGAGAAGGTCGCCGCGATCACCGCGCAGTTGAGGTTGGTTTGACTGTCCTGCTTGGCGAACGGATTGAGAGCCTCGAGGACGGTCACCAGGATGTCGGCGGAGATGAGATCGATGAGACCCTTCTCCATGACCCCTGAATCGACCGTGAGCACAGCCCGACCGTTGGCGGTGGACATCACCTGGTGAAGGGACCTGCCGGTGCCGCTCATGTTGATGTGGAGATCGGTCGAGGTGTACTGTGACGGATCCGCACCCTCGCCCGCGAGGTTTATCATGCCGCCGGTGACGTGAAACTCGGTGTCGAACCGGTGACCGTCTCCGACCGGGATGACCGATGCGCGTCCGTCGATCTCGCCATCGATATCGCCGACGCCGCGGAATCGGTCCACCTCGAGCCGGCCGTGGTCCAGGACCAGCGAGAGCTCGACTTGACGATCGACGTTCCGGAAATATCGCGCCTCGCCGATCGTCCAGTCGAGATCGATGTCGGCTCGATCAAGGAGGGAAAGATCCCACGGCTCGTTCGAAATCTGGAGACCGTCACCGGCGTCGTCTGGTGGTTCATTGGTGTCGTCGGTGGTTTCCTTTCGCACCGGGAGCATGTCCGAAACGTCAACGCGACTCGAACGCAATCGGGCGGTCGCTCTCGGTCTCTTCTGGAGATCAATCCGAAGATCCCCGGATACATCGCTCGACCCCAATCGGACCACGAGACCGTCGGTCTTGAATTGCTGTGGGTTGCCCTCGAAGCGGCCCGCGATCCGCCAGGCCCGTGACGGGAGTGAGTCAATATCGGTGAGCGACCTCAATGGCTCGAGATCCGGGCCTTCGGCATCGATGGTGAGGCTGGTGCCGATCAGCTTCGGCAATCGGCCGAGCTGTCCATCGAGGGAGACCCGGTAGTTCGCGAGTCGTGCATCAAATCTGTGGAAATCGAGACCGACTTCGTCCTTGGAGATCCTCCCGTTCAACTTGAATGGCGCGACCGGAGCGTCGAAGTCGATCACGCTGTTGATCAGCGAGGCGTCGGGCCCGTCGATGGAGATCTCGATGTCCGACCCGTTGAAATCCGGCCAGTGACCGATGGTTCCGCTCGCGGCGACCTGGGCGCTGCCGAGGGCAAACTCAAATGACGGGGCGTGATAGCCCGTTTCGTCGATGCTCACACCCACGGATGCGGAGTACGCCTCGTCCGGGAACTCGGGAAGCCTCAGCGCCATTGACGGACCGATCAGTCGGCCGAGATCGCCAAAGCTCCCGCCGGTGAGGGAAGCCTTGATGACGGATTCTTCGAAGTGGTGTTCGAGCATCAGGGTGCCGTCGATTTTCACGCGGTTGTCCGCAATCTCGATGACGGCCTCGTCGAGGGTGACCGCGTGGCCCGCAATCGACACCGAACCGTTGGCGGTGAAAGCCGCGGGTGGGAGATCGATTCCCGGGACAACCGAGTCGAGGATCTTGAGTGACGGTCCGCCTGCGTTGAGGGTCAGTTCGATGTGGTCGTCGATCAGCGCATCGATTCGCCCGGATGAGCCACCGAGTTCGAAGTCGACTCCGGTGAGATGAACGGCATCACTCTCCAAGCGAAGTTGGCCCTTGACCCGGAAACTCTCGCGCGGCAGCGGCAGCGGCGCGACCATTCCGTCGAAGATCGCTGCGTCATTCCCTTCAGCGGCGATCTCGAGGGTGGTTCCGGCGAGCCGGCGCCGGTTGGTGATGAGTCCATTCGCGGTGAGCTCCGTCCCTGAGATTCCGCCAGTTACGTTCCGCAATCGGTAACCGCCCTGGGTGATCGTCAATCGGCCCGACGCGTGGAGCGGTGAGGCGGGAAGACCTTCGACCCCGACGAAATCACCGATGTGTAGGAGATCGAGTCCGTCGGTTGCAAAGGTGAGATCGGTGCCGGTCATCCCCGGAACGGTGGTCAGATGTCCGTCGACCTCGATGGTCCCACTGCCGATCTTTGCCTTGATATCGTGCAGCGCGATGGATTGATCGCCCTGTGCGAGGCGGCCTCCGACGGCAAACGGCACAGATGGGGGGGCGGTCCCGAGCAACGATCGGTAGTGAGCGAGATTTGGACCCCGGACCTCGAAGACCAAATCGGTGTTGGCGTACTCGGGTGGGTCACCGATGAAACCGGTGGTGGTCAGCCGGGTCGACCCGATCTTCGCTCGGACATCTTCGATCTGAAGCCCTTTCTCGACCCTGAGGAGGTGGCAGTCGATCTCGTACATGTCGTGGGGCATCCGGAGACCCGCGAGCGAGGCGACTTCCGCCACGTCGGGTCCGGCGCCCTCGAAACGGAAATCGGTCTCGAGCATGAGTGGCGGCTTCCCGAGGCGGCCGTCGGCCGCGAGCCAGTTCTCCCCGACGCGGATCTCGAGACCCGAGACCACGATGGGATAGCCGCGCCAGGTGAACCGGCCTTCGACATCGAAGGGGTTCTCGTCGAGGTTGGTGATCCCGGCGAGGGCGGCCAACGGGCGAATGTCCGGTCCCTTGAATTTGAGATCGAGATCGAGATCTCCCGGTGAAAGCAGCGAGTCGATCGTGCCGTGGGATTGGAGCTCGGCCGCCTCCCCGCTCGCGGTGAGGGTGAAGTCGGTCATCCCCGAGGTGGTGGTGGCGTCGGCCTTGATCGTCAAGGGTCGAGAGAAGGTGTAGGAGAGTCCGAGAAACCGATAGATCTCGGTCGGATTCGGGATCGTCGCCTCCGCCTCGATCTCGAGGTCGCCGAGTTCCGCGATCCTACCAATGGTCCCCGAGCTTCGGAGCTCGGTGGACCCGAGGGTGCCCCGAAGATCGTGGTCGAAGGGTTCCAAATTGATGAGATCGGCAAAGGACCCGAAGCTGCCGGAGAGGGTGAAGTCAGCCCCGCGGAGCGAGCCTCCGCCGGTGAGTTGGTGCATCCCGTCGGGATCACCGGTGCTGTCGAGAGTCTCCACGATCAGTTCAACGGGGTTGCCGCCACCCGAACCTCCGAAGACCAACTCGACGCCTCGGCCCTGTATCCGGTCGATCCGCAACCGCACCGGGCCTGCATCCCCTGTGTCGTCTCCTGTGCCGTCGTCCTTGCCGAGTCGCCAGTTGCTCCCGGCTTCGGCATCGGATTCGAAGATCGCTCGGCCGCCCTCGATGTCGACATTTGGGAGGTGGATCGATCCGGAGAGCAGCTCCCACAGGTTGATTTCGGCATCCAGCCGGTCGATCCTCGCCATGCTGGGCTCCGAGCCCCAGTCGGTGTTGGCCAGGCTGAGCCCCGTCGCACGAACGCGGGTCACGATCCCGAAATCGACCTCGAACTCACCGGCGATGGTGATTTCGCGAGCGATGGCGTTGGAGGCGATTCGAGCTACGGTGTCGCGCCAGCCGCTGAGGTCTGAGAGGGCCAGATACAGCGCCAGGCATACGATCGGCAAACCGAGGCCGGCAACCACACCGAGGAGGATCTTTCTTTTTCGGGTCATCTCGTAGCCATCCTACAGGACGCACGTGACAGGTGAGCCTCCTTCAAAACCGCCAAACCTGGCACTGATGCCGGTCGATTTGGCGGTCAAACGGTCCCCGAGGCGGTTGAGCGGTCGATTTGGCGGCCGGACGTTGCGCTCCAGCGACGCGATGGGAGGGGATGCCAGGCCATGGCACCATCGCAGGGTTGAACCGCAAAGGCGCTAGGGACGCTAAGCATCGCAAATTGAGGGGATGCCAGGCACCCGGGCTGCGTTCTGTAGAGGGTTGGCTGTGTCGGCCGTCGACGGACGTGCCGTCCCAAACCGGTTTTTGGGAAAGAGCGCCTCAACGCGCGTAAGACGCCTCGGGCCCAAACATCGTTTGAGGGGGCACTCTCGGCCACCCGCGACGGGAGCATCAATCCCAGGGGCCCGCAACCGGACGACAGGTAGATGACCATAGCGTCTTCAAATCGCGATCGCTTCGGTCCGTAGTTCCGCAGTTACGGCCTGACAACTACGGAACTGTGGACCCATGGGGAAGGTCCCGGATTTCATAGTTCTGCAAAGCGGTGCCTGGCGCCATTTAGTTGAGGACAAAGCCAACATCATTGCCCACCGTCGGCATGTGCCGCCGTCCCCGGTCACGGTAAAAAAACTCTCCGCAGATCCTATCGGGAATCGAAGGACTGATAGACCGGTGTCCCGGCATCGGCAATGAGCAGATGCGCGAACGTGTTCGCAGGCATCTACTCAGCCAGTTGCTCTGTCTAGGCCGACATACCGTCACCGGTTTGCTTGGGACTTCCGGACGGTTGTTCTGCGATTGGAGCGCCGACTACAGGATGTACTCATCTCAGCGCGTGGATCCCCAAGACCTGTTTACGCCTGTGCGCCAAGCTCTGACTGATGAGCTTGCCTCCGCTGAACCGATTGTCGTTGCCCTGGATGACACACGCTTACCCAAGACCGGAAGAAAGACCCACGGTGTGAAGTACACCCGCGATCCACTGGGCCCTCCATTCCATGTGAATTTCATCAAGGCTCAGCGTTTCGTCCAGACATCCATGGCATCACCGGCGGCCAATGGCATGGCCCGGATGGTCCCCATCGACTTCGCTCATGCCCCCGCCCCGCAAAAGCCTCGCCCCAATGCTGACGAACAGACACGCGCTCAGTATCGAAAGTCAATGCGCGAAATGGCTCTGCCAAAGGTCGGAGCTGATCGATTGAGTGCACTACGATCGGCGATTGATGCTGATGGCCAGCAGAATCGGCAGCTATTGTCGGTGGTAGACGGCGGCTACACCAACGGTACGTTTTTCAAGCACCTTCCGGAACGAACCGATGCAGTGGGACGGATCCGGGCCGACGCCAAGCTTTACCATCTGCCGGAGCCAACTGAATCCAAACCCGGTCGCAACCGTGTCTATGGGAAACGAGCACCAACCCCCGAAGAACTCCGACAGGATGTCTCGATCCCATGGCAGGAGATCGAAGCCTTTGCCGCAGGCAGGAAGCATCATTTCAAAATCAAAACCCTCGCACCCTTGCGCTGGCGCCCCGCCGGCAAAAACCATGATCTTCGCCTCATCGTAATCGCGCCGCTGGGTTACAGACTCACCAAACACTCCCGCGTGTTGTATCGCAAAGCGGCCTTTCTCATCTGTACCGATCCGAACGCCTCCATCCAGAAGCTTCTGCAAGCCTATATCTGGCGCTGGGACATCGAGGTGAACTTCCGCGATGAGAAAACCCTGCTCGGCGTCGGACAAGCTCAGGTGCGTCACGAACGCTCAGTGGAAAACGTACCTGCCCTCGCCGTCGCCGCCTACGCCATGTTGCTTACTGCTGCCATTCAGGCTTTTGGCCAAACCGGCAAACCCGATTCACTTCCAAGTCCCAAATGGCGACGGAAGGAATGCCTACGCGCTTCTACACAATTCCTCATCCAAACTCTTCGTCACGAGGTCTGGGCACAAGCTATTCGTTTCTCCAGCTTCGAATCACCCCACCTCCGACATACGAAGCCGCAGAAACTCGACACCACCCTCGAAAGCGCCTTGTTCTACGCTGTCGCGTAGCCCCGAAGGGGCCAAACCACAGGGGTGGGCCTGGGCCCACCTTCAGTATTGTTCACGCAGGGTATGGCTTCGCACGCCAGTCCAAAGTCGCGGTCGTCGGGGTCATACGACTAACGTGCAACGCCACGAACCCGTCAAAGACTCTGAAGGTGGGCCCAGGCCCACCCTACGTGCGCCGGGCATGGCGCGAAGCGACGTGCATGGTGCACGTAGCTTGAGAACCGGTAAGGGAAA
>Ga0316187_10002711_pt1 | contig 15423 bp, 12 predicted proteins | sample CroRivburrow1_MG_FD_204927 | JGI IMG/M metagenome (GOLD analysis project Ga0316187, IMG submission 204927) | Coastal sediment microbial communities from Maine, United States - Cross River worm burrow 1 | ecosystem: Environmental > Aquatic > Marine > Coastal > Sediment | place: USA: Maine... | reverse complement strand
ATCCATATTATTGAAGAGCGCTGCAAGGGCTGCGGGTTTTGTGTAGAATTCTGTCCCCAGGAAATTTTAATCATGTCGGATCTTACCAATGCCAAAGGTTACCATCCCCCGGTACTAAAAGACGGCGCACATTGTGTCAGTTGCGGGCTATGTGCACTGCTCTGCCCCGATTTCGCTATTTATATTGAAGATAAAGGCGACCGGACACCCGAAAAGATAGAATCCAAAAGAAAAAAAAGGGGTAAATAATGACGGAACACAAAGGCTTGCTCCCTGGGGATCATTTCCTTCTAGGAGATTATGCCGCCGCAGAAGGTGCCATCCTGGTAGGCTGTCGATTTTTTGCCGGATATCCAATTACACCGGCAACAGAAATTGCCGAGCGCATGTCCACCCGAATGCCCCAGGTGGACGGCATCTATATACAAATGGAAGATGAAATTGCATCCATGAATGCAATTCTGGGCGCATCATGGTCGGGGATTAAATCCATGACAGCCACCAGCGGTCCTGGTTTTTCGCTCATGATGGAGAACCTTGGATTGGGTATCATGTTGGAGACACCATGCGTCCTTGTCAATGTGCAACGGGGTGGCCCATCAACCGGTCTTCCAACCCTGGTGGGACAACAGGATATGATGCAGGCCAAATGGGGATCTCATGGGGATTATGAAATTATTGCCTTGTCTCCCGGCTCTCCCCAGGAGTTCTTTGATCTGACAATCCGGGCTTTCAATCTGGCTGAAAAATACCGCACACCCGTATTGATCATGGCTGATGCTGAAGTGGGACATATGACGGAAAAGGTCGTCATCCCAGATCCTGATGATATTGAAATCCTCAATCGCCCCTTGGTTCGCAAGGGTGATATTGAACCGGATCTTTTTAGAATCTACCGGGATATGACTCAGTGTAAGGGAGATGCCTGTGTATCTCCCATGGCTCTGGCCGGGGAGGGTTTTCGATTCCATGTGACCGGTCTGACCCATGATGAACGCGGGTATCCCGACATGAGTGCCGAGGGGAATGCGTGGAATGTAGAAAGGATCATGAATAAAATCCGCGATAACCTGGAAGATATCATAATGATAGAAGAGATAAACCTGGAAGATGCAGAAGTCGTGGTGGTTTCATACGGTATTTCTGCACGGACATCTTTGTGGCCGATTGAACTGGCAAGAAAGGAAGGCATACGGGTCGGGCTATTGAGGCTGATTACGGTGTGGCCATTTCCGGAAGATAGAATTCGTAAACTGGCCGGCTCCATAGAGGCGTTTGTAGTACCTGAAATCAATATGGGACAGATTGTCAAGGAAGTGGAAAGATGTGCCGCAGGATCGGCGCGGATTTTGGGAGTCCATCGGCCCGGAGGTGAAGTTCTGGATCCGGTTACTGTTCTGGATACGATTCGGCGTGCTGCCGGTAGACCGACAAAAGACCATAATTAAGGAGACGCGGACCAAATGACTGGAAAAAAGGTGTCCATCGAAGAACAGGGTCATCTGTCAGGATACGAGCCACCCGACCAAAGTGACTGGGTAACCGGGCTTCACCCCATGGATAATCTGTTACGCGGGGAGCGGTTGCCGCATATTTGGTGTCAGGGGTGTGGGCTGGGAACAGCCCTGACCACCTTTATCAGCGCGCTTCAATGGCTGGAAAAAAATAAGAATTGGGATCTGGAAAAAGTGGCCATTGTCTCCGGCATCGGCTGTTCAGGACGCATTGCGGGTTACATCCGTCTTGATTCCTTCCATACGACCCACGGCAGGGCCATACCGTTTGCCACGGGACTGAAATTGGCGAATTCCGAGCTGAAGGTAGTGGTATTTTCCGGTGACGGAGACATCGCCGGCATCGGAGGAAATCATTTTATCCACGCAGCCCGGCGAAATCTGGATATCACCGTGATCTGCGTAAACAATTTCAATTACGGAATGACTGGGGGACAGGTGGGATCCACTACTCCCCATGGTGCTCGGGCAGTGACGAGCCAATATGGTAATTTTGAATTCCCCTTCAATCTACCTTATCTGGCCGCCGCTGGAGGGGCTTCGTTTATGGCCCGCTGGACCGTTCTGCATGCCCGGCGGTTGGAATGGACCCTTCGGGAGGCCATGGAACACCGCGGATTCAGTTTTGTAGAGATCATTGCCCCCTGCTCTACCGCCTATGCGCGCTGGAACCCTGACGGCAAGGGTCTAGATCCGCAAGGTTTAAGACGACGTGGTTTAGAGGTAATGAAGCATTACCAGACGGTGGGAAAAATTTCTCCAGAGACACACCCCAAAGACGCCGATGTAAAGGTGGATGAAAATGGTGTGATCACGGAAATTGTTGAAGGAAAATTCATCCATGACCCCAAGCCGGATCTTCAAAAGGCTATCAATGAGATGGCCCCAGCTGCAGAAAAGAGGTGGTTGGCGATAAGACAGGGCATGCAAAAAAGACCCTTGCTGAAGGCCAGAACCGACCAGGTCCCGCGCACCGAACTGCAGCTGGGTGGCTTTGGTGGCCAGGGCATTATCAGTGCCGGTAAAATCATCGGTCAAGCCGCAGCCATTTATGATAAGCTGGAAGCTTGTTTTACCCAGAGTTACGGCCCCGAAGCCCGTGGCGGGGCTGCAGGTTCCCAGGTGGTCCTATCCAGTGATCCCATCCATTATCCCAATATTACTGAACCGGGGAGTGCCGTGATCATGTCCCAGGGTGCCTATGAAAAGTATGCCCCGCTTTTAATAGTTGGTGGCATTTTATTGATCGACGAGGGGCTGGTAAAACTGCCGGATACGCATCGGGATGACATCACTACCCATGGCATCCAGGCCACGAAGGTGGCCGAAGATATGGGAAATGTTAGGGCGGCCAACACGGTGATGCTTGGGTTTTGGACGGCCGCTGTTGGGGCGGTTACTCGTGAAGCAATGCAGTATTCCCTAACCGAATCCGTGCCCCCCAAGACCGTGGAAATCAATATGAAGGCCTTTGAGTATGGATATAATGCGGGTTTGAATCTGACCTGATTTGAGCGTTTTATCTTTTGCAGGAGGGACCGATTTTGACGCAGGGTGTATTGATAATCGGTGGTAGTGAGGCCGGAATTCAATCGGCTCTGGATCTTGCCGATGCCGGTGTAGATGTGCACATGCTCGAGCCAAGGCCCTTTTTATGTAATATCCACCATTCAACATTACCTGTCCATCTGTACCGTACTCGCATGTTGGAAGCAGCCAGACATCCACGCATTACGTTTTGGACCCATACCGATTTGGATAAAATTGAAGGCCAGAGCGGGAATTATAAGGTCAAGCTTCGCCAAAACCCCCGCTATGTTGATCTATCCAAATGCACCGCCTGTGGTGATTGCATCTTGGTTTGTCCGGTGAGCGTTCCAGGGACCGGTCGGAAAGCGATTTATTTAAAAGATAACTGCGAGCCGGGTTGCGCTGTGATCGACAAATCCGGAATAGCCCCATGTTCCCATGCTTGCCCGGGTGGAATCCATGTGCAGGGTTATGTGGCCCTGATAGCGGACGGACGATTTCAGGAAGCCATCGATCTGATTCGGGATGCGATCCCATTTCCAGGCATCTGCGGGAGGATATGCACCCATCCCTGCGAAATCGATTGTCGCCGAAATGAAGTGGATTCACCTGTTTCCATTCGTCTGCTCAAACGGTTCGTATCCGACTGGGAACAGCGGCTGCCCCAAAAACCAACCGCATCCACTTCGATGAAACCCAAGAGAAAAGCCGTTGCCCAAAAGGTTGCCGTGATAGGTGCCGGTCCTGCTGGAATGACGGCTGCCTGTTTCCTGGCCGGCCAAGGGTATTCGGTAACTGTATTTGAAAAACTGCCGGTCATCGGCGGCATGCTGGCCGTCGGCATACCTGCCTATCGGTTGCCCAGAGATGTTATTGGGCAGGAATATGAAATTATCCGCAAACAGGGTGTGGATATACGGCTCAATACGCGCATCGGCCCCCAGGGTGATTATTCTCTGGAAGATCTTTTTGCAGACGGATTCGGAGCAGTTTGTCTGACCGTGGGCGCCCATAAAAGTCTGTCTTTGGGGATTCCCGGAGAAGAATTGCAGGGTGTGGTTCAAGGGATAGATCTGCTGAAAATGGTCAGTCTATCACAACAAACCAACGATCCGGTCTGGCAAAAGTCTCTGGAAAGCCTTTTGTCCCTTGGACCAGAGACCCGGGCGGCGGTATTGGGCGGTGGTAATACGGCCTTGGATGTTTCACGCACATTGACGAGACTGGGCTTGTCGGAAGTCCAGATATTGTACCGACGCACACGCGATGAAATGCCGGCTCAGGCGGAAGAGATAGAAGAGACTGAAAAGGAAGGCGTGCGGATTCAACTGCTAACCGCACCCAAAACGATCAAGGGAAACCAAGCGGGCCAGGTGACCGGTCTTGAATGCCTGCGTATGAATTTGGGATCACCGGATCAGAGCGGGCGCCGTAGACCGATAGTGGTTCCAGGCAGTGAATTTCACCTGGACCTGGATCTAATAGTTCTGGCCATCGGGCAGGAGCCGGACTTTGGTTTTATGAGCCCAGATAGCGAGATTGCCATCGATAAAGATTGGCGCATCCAGGTGGATAAACACAGTTTTATGACAGACCGTCCCTCAATATTTGCTGCGGGTGATGCCGTAACCCGTAAGCACATGTCAGCCATCGAGGCTATTGGCATGGGTAAAAAAATGGCTCAGGCGGTTGATCATTATTTACAAGAGGAAAAAGCCTGCCTCGAACCGCAAAAACCATATCGGATGCCGGTGGCCAAGCGGGAAATGGCCCCTCATGAACTGATACCCTCAGCGTCAATTCAGGTTCCTGTCCTTAACCTGAAAAACCGCCTGCAAGGGTTTGATGAGGTTGAGTTGGGGTATTCCCAGAAAGAGGCTATCGAAGAAGCCGGACGTTGCCTCAAGTGCGGTCCTTGTAGCGAGTGTATGGCCTGTGTACAGGCCTGTAAACCAGGCGCACTAATCCATGACCAAGCCGAAAGGGTGTTACACCTGAATGTAGATACCCTGATTTATGCCGATGATCCTGATAAAGCCTTTCAATACCGCGAAAAAACAGAAGGGCATATCATCGAGATAGCGCCTGATGATCCTGTTCAGGGATCGGCGGCAGCCGCCTGGGTCAAAACAAGACCTAAAACCGAAACAATCGTGTATGGCACCCAGAATATAGTTCCTGGGGCTCAGCCAGATATAAGGATCGGTGTTTATATATGCCGTTGCGGGGATGACATGGGTGGTGTCATCCAAACCGAGACCCTTCAAAAAAGAATCCAGGGGTATGACCCTGTGGTCTTTACGGATATTTTACCTTTTGCCTGCCGGAGGGATGCATCAACAAAGATAAAACAAGATATTTCTGATCAACGACTGAACCGAGTCGTGCTGGCGGCCTGCTCATGCTGTTCTTCGGAGCAAGTCTGTTTCAGCTGCACCTTTCAGCGGGTTCGTTGTAAGAAAAACCTGGGCATCTTTCAATCCCGGCAGGAAATCATCAGCCATCCGGAGCATGGTATTTCGTTGCCTGTAAATATTGAATTTATCAATATTCGGGAGCAGTGTGCCTGGGTGCACAAGGACAATCCCGGGTTGGCAATGGACAAAGCCCATATCCTGATCCAAGGGGCTGTTTCAAAAATATCCGCAACCATGGTTACGTCCTTGGAATCGTTCTCCAGGGAAAGGTCCGTCATGATACTGGGCCAAGGCCAGGCATCCAAAGTATGTCTCGAAGTGTTGCAGAATTCAGGTGTGAACACGGTGCACCTCGGGAAGGTTTTAGCTCCCATGCACTATTTAGATGGTTGCTATTTCTTGGTACAAAATGGCCACACCCTGAAATCACGCTCAATCATCATCACACCGGCAGATGAATCTGAAGCCGATCAAATCATGGATCGATTAAATGCGGGGAACTCGCGACCGGCCGTGGCATATCGTCCCGGCCAAACTGGAACCACACGGCCGGGGCTCTTTTTCTGCGACCCTCAGCATGACCCGGAACTAGTCGGCCGGGCCGTGGCGGCCCGCAGTCGCGGATGGCTGGGGCAGACCCAGGGGTTTCTAAAAAAGAATTCCGGGAAGGTAGATCCCCACCGATGCAGGATGTGCTATTCCTGTATGGATATTTGCGAAGCAGGTGCCCCACAGGTCATAAACCAGGTCGAAGACCGACATATATGGATTGATCCGGCCATCTGTACAGGGTGCGGCGTCTGTGCCGCGAACTGTCCCTCCAATGCCATTCGTGCCGGGGATATATCCGATAGACAATTGGAGGTCATGATCGAAGACATGCTATCCTTGGGGAGGGCGGATCGTGGAGAATAAGAAGCTCATTGTGTTCACATGTAACTGGAATGCTTATCACGGAATGGAAACAGCCGGGGTGGAAGGGATATCCTATGACTCCCGCGTGATTCCAATTCGCTTGACATGTATGGGGAGGATCAGCATTGGTATCATTTTAAAAGCTTTTGAACAGGGGGCCATGGGGGTTCTTATGCTGGGCTGTCCAAAAGATGAGTGCCAATATGATACGGGCATGCACCGTGCAGAAGAGGTTATGGGTAAAACAAAAAAGATACTGGGTTTGTTAGGATATTCAGAGGATAGAATTGGGTTGGATTGCCTGGAAGCAGGAAAGGGAAAGGCATTTGCTGATAGGGTGGGTGAGTTTATGACCCGTCTAACAGCCGGGCACCCCGCCAGTCGCGAAACGACGAAGGCGACTTTTGCTCGATCAGGATAAATCAACCGGTCCAAAAAAGAATGCCGGGAAAAAAGAACACAATGAAAACCATGGATGATATCGTCAAACAAAACCAGGTCATGTTATGCTTGACCTGTGGCAAATGCAGTGCCGTCTGCCCCATAACACGGTGGGAAAAACGGATCTATACCAGCCCGCGGCTGTTGGTTGAAAAAGCGGTGGAGGGAAACCAGACTGCTGTTTTCAATGACCTGCTTTTCTGGTCCTGTCTGAGCTGTCGCCAATGTACGGAATTGTGCCCTTCCCAGGTCGATTTTTGCGGGTTTATCAAGGGAATGCGTTCCCTGGCCAGAGCAGAAGATCTTGTGGGAGAGTGTAGCCATGGAAACGCCATTCATACCTGGTCGAAAATAATGACCCAACCGGATCTCAGGCAAAACCGACTCGACTGGTTAGGTGATGATCAAAAGGTAAGTGAGCAATCAGACACCATCTATTTTATCGGTTGTCTGCCGTATTATGATGTCCTGTTTCAAGATACGGACGTGGAAGGCCTCAATATCGCCCGTTCAGCTATCACCATCATGAACCGGGCCGGTATCGTACCACATGTGATGAAAAATGAACGCTGTTGCGGGCATGACCAGCTATGGGAAGGAGATGTTGATACTTTTCGCGAACTGGCCCGGTTGAACCTGGAGAGCTTTATTTCCACCGGTGCCAAACGAATTGTTACGACCTGTCCGGAATGTGCATTTACCCTGAAATATGACTATCCCCGTTATGCAGAAGAATTTGACATGGAAATTCTGCATATATCCCAATTAATTGCAGAACTGATTGATCAGGATCGAATTGGTTTTAAAGAACCGGAAAAACATTATGCGGTTACATACCAGGATCCTTGTCGGCTGGGCCGGTATATGGGTTTATATGATGAACCACGCAGGGTGTTGAAAAAATCGGGTTATGATCTATTGGAGATGGAGAAAAACAAAACCGCGGCACTTTGCTGTGGAACAAGCTGCTGGACGTCATGCGGCCAGGTTAATAAACATATTCAGACGGAAAGACTCATGCAGGCCGGAAACACTGGGGCCGGTATGCTGGTGACCGCTTGCATAAAATGCCAGATTCATTTCAGATGCGCCCAGAAGGATAGATCGCTGAAAGATGATATCGGCATAAACATCCGTGATCTGACGACCTTGGTGGCGGAGAGCCTGGAGAGATAATGCCCTACGACTTGAAACAGGAAGGATTATTTGACCCGACATTCCTTAATAGTGTCGTAAAACAGATGGCGCAACTGCTGCATCCGGCCGGTTGCGGGGTCTATCTTTTTTACCCGGAGAAAAAGAAACTGCTACCGGCCGCCGAATACAATCTGTCCGCCACCCCCTTGGATTCCCGAATACTGCAACAGGTGTATCAAACCCGGAAGCTGATCAGGCAGAAGCGCACCGGGCACGCTTCATTGATCGCGGTACCGCTGATACAATTCGATATCGCTTTGGGAATAATGGTGGCAATGGACGAAAATCCTGATCGTATTTTTGACAATCAGGAAGTAGATCTGTTACTCTCCATGGCAGACCACGTAGCTCTGGTAATCCAACAGGCTAAACGGTTATCGCGTATGACCGCTCAGTTCCAGGCGCTTCATGATATAGATCTCGCTCTGACATCCAGTCTTGAATTGGCACGCGTTTTAGATCTGATACTCGAAAAGGCCGTCGATCTGGTAGGGGCTGAATCCGGGTCCTTACGACAGATAGATCCCGACACCGGAAAACTGGTGCTAAAGGCACATATAGGCTCAGGCTGGACTCCCGAGGCCCTTGCTTTTATACCCGAAAAAGGGATTGTACGCTGGGTTGCCGAGCACAGGTATTCCTATCTTTGTCTTGATTTAAGTAAAGATCCTCAGAATATCGTTTTGTTTGAAGGCATGCGATCCAGTGTGGCCGTACCTCTGCTGGTGGGCCAGAAATCTGAAGAAACCGGTGATAAATTGCTGGGCGTTTTACTACTTGAAAGCTCCCAGCTGGCAGCGTTTGATCAACAGGACGTGCAACTTTTGGAGGCACTGGCCCAGGAAGCGGTGATTGCCATCCAAAATGCCATGCAACACCAGAAACTGCAGCTGGTGTATAAAAAGTATAAAAAAGAACAGGAAAAACGGGTGGCTGCAGAAAGGTGGGCGGTTATGGGTCAAGCGGCTACCGCCCTGGCGCATCGTATCAACAACATCATGGGTATTGTCCCGGCAAGTGCCGGAGAGATTAAAAGAACCCTCGAAGGGGTATCGATGCCCACGCTGGATCGCCGCTGGATTCAAGAAAACCTGGAACGTATCGAACGTAATTCCAAATTTATCCTCAAGTTGAGCGATGCCCTGTTTAAGCCCTTTAAAGAAACCGGTCCGCCCCTCAGGTTTAATGTAAACCTGCTTTTAAGCGAAGCGGTTGAGTCGGCGGATCTGGACAAGGATATCGAGGTGGTATGTCAGTATTTGCAAGATATTCCGGAGGTGGAAAGCAGCTCGCTGCTGGTGGATATTTTTGTAGAACTTTTCACAAATGCTCAAAAGGCGATGCAGGGGCTAAGTGCCAAAAAACTTATAATTCAGACCCGGACCGACTCAAATGAGGACGGTCTGTGGGTGACCGTTGCGATTTCAGATACCGGATGTGGGATTCCGCCGGAAAAAATGGAACACTTGTGGGGCATGTTCCAGCTCAGCCGCGGCGGGCTGGGATTCGGTTTATGGTGGCTGCGTACGTTTATCGAACGTCAAGGCGGGACCATTGAATGTGAGAGTCAACCGAATAAGGGATCAACATTTACTGTGCGTTTGCCTGCCATTCGTGAGGCGTTATAGCATCTACAGAAAAAATGCTACAATTGTATTAAATTCCGAAGGATTTTATCGAAACATATTTATGGCAACGAGAATTAAAAATAATCAACCAGACACGCGTAACCAGGATAAAATGATTAGACCATGTGGAGGAAAACATGAAAGGTAAGGTTCTCATTGCAGAAGATTATGAAGACTGGCGAGACCTCTTAAGTGGTTTGCTGCGAAGAGATGGCCATGAGGTCACTGCAACGGCAACCCTGGATGAAGCCAGGGAATATGTTGACCGGACCAAAGACCTGGACCTAGCCATCGTTGACATTCGTCTTGTTGAAACAGATGAAAACAATGAGGATGGCATGCATTTACTGGCGTATATTAAAAAAAAGCAGATGTTTACCCGTGTGATCATGATTACGGGGCACGGAACCATGGAAACACAGCGCAAAGCATTCAGAAAATTTCAGGCTTTTGATTTCTTCAGAAAAGAACAATTCGATTCAGAGGATTTCCGAAAAGGTTTTCGAGAAGCCATCGAGCAATCAATTTTAGATCGGCAGGCATGGAAAGAAAAAAATTATATGGCTGGGCGCAAATTTGAAATGTGGCAGCGCAATAATAAGGGATAGAAAAGGGGGTGTAGAAATTGAGTAGAGAAGATTTGCGAATCGGTGTATTTGTCTGCGACTGCGGATCGAATATTGCCGGTATGGTGGATACCGAGGCGCTATGGGAATATGCCGAGACACTGCCTCATGTGGTGCTATCCATCAGAAATAAATACACCTGTGCGGATCCCGGACAGCAGGAAATCCAGAGATCGATCTATGAGCATCATTTGAATCGGGTGGTGGTGGCGTCCTGTTCCCCGGCTTCATATGAATCTATTTTTCGGCAGTGTATCGCAGGCGCTGGTCTGAACCAGTATCTTCTGGAGATGGCCAATATCCGTGAGCACTGTTCGTGGGTGACCAAAGATCCGGTTTCCGCAACACAAAAAGCCAAGGACATCGTCAAAGTGGCCGTGGCGCGGAGCAAGTGGCTTTACCCGCAGGATGAAGAACAGATACCGGTCACCGATGCGGCTCTTGTGATCGGTGGCGGTGTGGCCGGCATCCAGGCTGCTCTGGATATCGCCGATGCAGGGCACAAGGTCTATCTCGTTGAAAAAAAACCGTCCATCGGCGGTATCATGGCTCAGCTTGACAAAGTATATCCGGATATCGAGTGCAGTATCTGAATTCTGGGGCCCAAAATGATGGATGTCGGTCGACATCCCAATATTGAGCTTCTGACCTACTCGGATGTTGAGGATATTACCGGATATGTGGGTAATTTCAAAGCGTATGTGCGCAAAAGGGCCAAATATGTGGACGAAAATGAATGTACCACCTGCGGAGACTGTGCGGCTGTCTGTCCGGTGGTAGTCCCTGATGAATTCCAGATGGGGCTGGGAAGCCGAAAAGCGGTCTATATTGCATTTCCACAGGCCGTGCCATCAGCCTATATGGTGGAAGCTCATGAATGTCTGGGACAGAATCCCATTGCCTGTGGTCGCTGTATTGAAGCCTGTGAGAAAAACTGCATCAGTTTTGAGCAAAAGGATACCCTCCTTGAGTTGAATGTGGGCGCTATTGTGGTGGCCACCGGTATGGATATTTATGATCCGACCGCCCTGAAGGAATATGGATATCATCGATTTTTGAATGTTGTCACAAGCATCGAGTTTGAACGGCTCATTTCAACCGGAGGGCCCCTGGAAGGGCATTTGGGACGGCCGAGCGACCAAAAAAAGCCGCAGCGCATTGCCTTTATTCAATGTGTGGGTTCGCGAACCCGGGACGCTGAAAAAGGCAATCCTTATTGTTCCAATATCTGTTGTATGAATACCATCAAGTCGACCCAATATCTCAAAGACAATTATCCGGAAATTGAGATTGTGGTTTTTTACATGGATTTACGTGCAGTTGGGAAAGGATTCGAAGAACTCCTCATGCGCAGTAAAGCAAACGGGGTCCGCTATATCAGGGGGCTACCCGGAGATGTAGAAGAAATCCCCGAATCTGGCAACCTGAAAGTCACCGTTGAAAACACAACGGCCAAACGCCTGGAAAACCATGAATTCGATATGATTGTGCTGGCAGTGGGTGCAAAACCGGCAACCGATACAGAGTCAATTCGTCGGCTGGTGAGTCTTTCAACATCACCCAACGGATTTTTAAAAGAGGCCCATGCCAAGCTCTTACCTGTCAACACACCCACAAAGGGTGTTTTTATCGCCGGATGTGCAGAGAGTCCTAAAGATGTGCGCGAGAGTGTCACCCAGGCCGGGGCTGCATCCTCAAAAACAAACATTCTTCTAAAAAAGGACCAATTTTCCATCGAAGCCATTACGTCGATATTGGATGAGGAAATTTGCAAAAAATGCGGGCAGTGTGCCGCGGTATGCCCATTCAATGCCATTGTCTGGGAAAAGAAACAGGTACCAGAACTTGTGAGCGCTGCCTGTGTGGGATGCGGGTCCTGTGCCGCAGAATGTCGCTATGGCGCCATTAAAATGCGTCATTTTTCGGATCAGGCCATTTATTCTCAAATTGATGCTGTCTTGGAAGAAAATCCTGCTGATAAAATTGTTACCTTTGCATGTAATTGGTGTTCCTACGCGGGAGCCGATACCGCCGGTGTTGCCCGCATGACCTACCCGCCCAACGCGAGGATCATCCGTACCATGTGTTCAGCTCGCGTAAACTCCGAATTTGTTTGGTACGCGTTTAGAATGGGAGCACCGGTAGTGCTTGTTTCCGGCTGCCATTATGTGGATTGTCATTATATTGATGCCAACCGGAGCACCGTCAGACGTATAGACGGACTCTGGAACGGGCTCGATAAGGCTGGACTGCGCCCGGACCGGCTCATGCTGGAATGGTGTTCTGCAGCCGAAGGCGCCCGGTGGCAGACCATCATGGAAGAAGTCGAAAAGAAACGTCTAACCGTGAATCTGGAAGAGATTGAGCGGACAAGGGAGGTGCTGGAACAAGGGAAGGTACCGCGTCCCAAAAATCCAAAACCGGTCGATGATAATACGGAAGCCGGGTTTACCTGTATGCGCTGTGAGAATCATTGGAATGATGTTTTTAACCCTGAAGTTGAACGAATCTGTCCCCAATGCCGTTCCAACAGTATCCGCTGGACTAAAGCCGGGACAGCATAAATAGGTATCACGGGGCCTATGCCAGCAAATATTCATGGCCGCAGATAGAGCATTTGATCCTGGCGAAACCGAAATGCAGGTCGCCGCAATCCAGGTATTTATAGATCACATCCATGATATATGGCCGCCGGTGGCCGTATCGGCGTTCGTAGCAGTCATCCCAGGCCATTTCCAGCTCCTCGAAATTCGCTTCGATGCATCTTTACTTTTGGTTGTGCTGGGTCTGTTAAATGGGAAATTCTGGCTGCCTGGCAAAATCTTAAGTTGGGGGTTTGAAATTGGTTACAAAACGCCATTTAGCTGTCTTTTTTTCTAAACAAAAGACTACAAATGTAAATAGCAATCGGACAATCAATGGCGAGTATGAAGCTTTGATCAAATCCGGGAATTATTAGAAATTAAAGGCCGTATGATTAAATCTACAGTTCTCAAGTATTTTAAGTACCCCCTATATATTGTGGTTGTCAGATACGCAGGAAAAGTTTTACATTCGTGCCTAAGGTTTAATTACCCAAAACTGCAGATTGCATAACCAATTATTTGCTTGTAATGAATTTTGCGGCCAGAGAGCGACCACAATATATTGTGGTCCCGCTTACAAATTCCAAAATGAAAGATATGTTTACATATCACAAAAAATGCAAAACGATCAAAATTGCTGTTCAGGCAGTCAATTTAGAGAAATGGCGAATGTATGCTTTCTGCTATATATCTGAAACTCTTAAGCACTTGATTTTTTTATGATATCCATAACATATCTGTAAACATCATTGTCTCCGCCCCTATATGAACCCGAAGTCCTTCATACCACCAATGTGTACCCCGGCCTGAATCCCTTGTTTTCTTCGATTGAGGCGTAGCCTCGCGGGTTACACACCACCCTCGTCTTACCTATTTCGTAATCAAAGCTTTCGTGGGTGTGGCCATGAATCAATAGGCGCGGTTGATACTCCAATATGAAGTCGTCCATGTTGGAGGCGAACGCGGCGCTCACCGGATCCGACTTGTACCGGTCCGCGATTGACCGGATAGACGGGGCATGGTGCGTCACCACAATCGATCTTTCCGGCTCTCCAGCTTTTAAAAATTCTGTTAGCTTCCGCACACTCCGGAAATGATACATTCTTGTATCACTCGGTGAAAGCCGCCTGTAAGTCTTGCTATGCCGGATCAGCCTGTAATCGTTCATGGTGTCGGCAGCGGCGATCGAGGCAACGTGCGGGTCTCCGAGCAGCTCCATATCTGACCATAACGTACAACCAAAAAACCGGTACCCTCCGATCTCTACGGAGTCGTTTTCGAGGACATGGACATTAATTCCTTCGGCGTCCATTTTAAGTTTATCAATGAGCCCAGGGAATTTTTCCCTGTAAAACTCGTGGTTGCCCAAAACATACAGCACGGGAACCTCAAATTTCTGGTCAAATATCCACTGAAGCCCTTGATCCTTGACATGAACATCGCCGGCCAACACAACAACGTCGGCGCCGACAACTGGCGGCACGAAATTGCCGAACTCAACATGTAGATCACACAAGATATGTATCTTCAAAAAAAAACACCTCCGACTGGAACCAAAGTATCAGGATACCATACATTTTCGGGCATAAATGAACAGTGTTAGTTAATCGCATCAGTTCATACCGCCTCGCACTATCGTCGAATGAAGCCAGATTGACAAAGCCCTCGACCGGCCACCTGCAAAATCTCACCCAGTTTGGCCAATGGTGCTGATGTTTTGTCGGTTTTTGCATCGTAGCCGAGGCTCGCGATTCTGTGCCAGAAGCCGCCAGAGTTGGAGCCGAGGAAAAGGACGGGCCATGGGGGAACGGTGACCGATGGGCATGACCGCATTCCATTATCCGTTCAAGGTATCGACCAATTCAAAAGACGGCTCGATAAAATTTTCGAGGATCAGCCCTTGGGCAATCATATCCATTACAGACAACAGAAGAAACGGTTTGTGCGGAATGCGGTGGTTGGTAAATTAAATTAAAAATCAGCTTGACAGCAGGGGTTACCATCCTTAAATTAGCGACGCTCTAAAATAATTCATCTTGAATTAAAGAGATTGGACGGCCTAAAATCTCAACAGCACACCCTTTGGCTGTGATGAAAGCCAGGATGTTGTGTTGAGCCCATTGCGCTTAGACGATAGCGCAAGGTTGTCCCCTTCAATGCTTCCTTCATGTTCCTCAAGAGGCTGCGGGAGGCTCTAATAGAGGGGGGAGTAAGTTGGTATTATCCGGTAAAGCTCCCCCCTCTTTTTTCCCTGCTCCTTCCGTCCCCCTTCGACTCATGCTTTAAGTTGAGCCCCAGGTAAGAGTGGACTTGCATCTTATCTGAATCAAGATTTTCATCTATTTTTTCAATATTTCTCCGAATTGCTCCAATTCTGGTCGATGGGAAAATAGCAAAAATGCCATAATAACGGCCAGCAGCCGGTTGATGTCCATTTGAGCAAATTTTCAAATTTAATGCCGGCACCTTTTTGAGACACTTTTTTAAATGTACACGCTTACAATCGGGTTCAAAACCGCCGATTTTCATAGGCCGCCGGTGTTGTAAAGATCTGATAAAATTCCTTTATG
>Ga0316187_10002710_pt1 | contig 15426 bp, 14 predicted proteins | sample CroRivburrow1_MG_FD_204927 | JGI IMG/M metagenome (GOLD analysis project Ga0316187, IMG submission 204927) | Coastal sediment microbial communities from Maine, United States - Cross River worm burrow 1 | ecosystem: Environmental > Aquatic > Marine > Coastal > Sediment | place: USA: Maine... | reverse complement strand
GGCGGCGGCCGAGGCCCTGACCTCGGTCCTGATCACCATCAATAAACAGTACGGCTGTCATGCGGGCATCACCATCAGTGGGTTGGACAATGGCTGATGGCGCAGCGCCTGGAAATCATTCCCCTGGTGGGGTTTCCGCTGGTGGAACCCGGTGACGACCTCGCCGCGCTGATCGCACGCTCTCTGCGCGACAATGGTCTTACCCTGAGCCCCGGTGACGTGCTGGTGATCGCGCAAAAAGTCGTATCCAAGGCGGAAGATCGCTACGTGAGGCTGGCTGATGTGGAGGCCGGTGCGCAGGCCACTGAACTGGCCGCTCGCGCAGACAAAGACCCCCGGCAGGTGCAGCTGATTCTGGATGAGAGTGTCGAGGTGATGCGCGTCAGGCCGGGAGTCATCATTGTCGAACACCGCAATGGCTATGTGCTGGCCAACGCGGGTATCGATAAATCCAATATCAGCCGGGATCCGGATGACCCCAGGGTGCTGCTGTTGCCGGTGGATGCGGATGCATCCGCGGCGTCGTTGCGCGATGCGCTGGAGCGGCACTGTGCGGTTGCTCCGCAGATTATCATCAATGACAGTCTGGGCCGCGCCTGGCGCAATGGTACGGTCGGCATTGCTATCGGCACGGCGGGGCTGGACCCGCTGTTCACCCAGATCGGGGACAAAGACCTGTTTGACAATGTGCTGGAAGTCACCGAGCCCGCTGTCGCTGACGAACTGGCCGCCGCGGCGTCCCTGGTCATGGGGCAGGCCGCCGAGGGCTGTCCCGTGGTGCTGGCCCGCGGCGCCATGCTCGCCCCGGCGCAACAGGGATCCGGGCGATTGATTCGTGACAAATCCATGGATATGTTTCGCTGATGTCTGCTGCCGCACAGACAACACTGGCGCTAACGGGCGGCGTGGGCGGCGCCAAACTGGTGCTTGGCCTGGCGGGTGAGCTGCCTCCGGAGGCCTTGCATGTGCTGGTGAATACCGGTGATGATTTCAAGCATCTGGGCCTGCATATCAGCCCGGATATAGACACCTTACTGTATACCTTGTCCGGCCTGTCTAACCAGCAGCAGGGCTGGGGACTGGCGGACGAAAGCTGGAATACCATGGCATCACTGGAGAGACTGGGTGGGGATACCTGGTTCCGCCTGGGAGACCGGGATATGGCCACTCACTTGTGGCGCCGGCAGCAATTGAGCCAGGGTGACAGCATCAGTCAGGTCACGGCGGAGCTTGCGCGTCGCCTCGGGGTGCAGGCGCGGGTCTACCCGATGAGCGATGACCCGGTGCGTACCACCGTGCACACGGAAAGTGGCGACCTGCCTTTTCAGCATTATTTCGTGCGCGAGCAGTGCCGTCCGGCGGTGACGGGTTTCAGTTTTGACGGTATCTCCGCCGCGCGCCCCAATCGCGATGTGGCGCGCCTGCTGCAGGAGCACCAGCCGTCGCGGATAATCATCTGTCCCTCCAATCCCTTCGTAAGTGTGGATCCAATTTTGCAGGTCCCTGGCCTGTGGTTGAGCTTGCGCGACAACCCGGCACCGGTAATCCTGGTATCGCCGATTGTAGCCGGGGTGGCGATCAAGGGACCGGCGGCAAAAATGATGGCCGAATTGGGCGTGCCTGTTACCGCTGCCGGTGTCGCACGGCATTATTGCGATCGCTACCCGGGTCTGGTGGATCATTTCGTGATCGATGAAAGTGACGCGATATTGGCGGGCGAAATCACCGCGCTGGGACTCGATGTGGCGGTGACCCGGACTCTTATGAAGAGTGATGAGGATAAACGGCGCCTGGCGCGTTTTACCCTTGATTTGGCGCAGAAGGAGGCCTAGGTGACGCAGGTATTGCTGCCATTAAAAGACCTGGTCAAGGCAAAATCACGCCTGTCCGGGTTGCTCAGTCCCTCCGAGCGCCGCGCGCTGGCACAGGCCATGGTCGAGGACGTGTTAACGGTACTGGCGCAGCATGGCGAAATCAGCCGTATCACCCTGGTATCTGACGATCCTGGTGCGGGCATGCTGGCGCAAAAATATGGCGCTGACCACTTGCCCGAGAACGCTCTGGGTTGTCGTGGCCTGAACCGGGTAATGGCCGCCGCCGCGGGTCGCCTGGCGCAAGATCTCTCCGCGCCCCTGCTGGTTTTACACGGAGACCTGCCGTTGTTATCGGTCGCAGATATTAGTGCGGTCCTGGCACGGCAACGGCAGCAGGGTGGTCTGGTTATTGGTTGTGATCGACATAATATCGGTAGTAATCTGCTGGCATTCGATCAGGGAGCCATGCAGCGATTTTGTTTTGGCGCCGATAGCTGCCAACGCCATCGTGACGCTGCACGGGTGCTGGGCATGCACAGCAGTATACTGCTGCGGCCCGGGATAGCCCTGGACGTGGATGAAGCACCGGATATGGCTGAACTTATGCAACAGTTGGATCGCGCAGGGCAGCATACCCGAGCGCTGTTACTGCACAGCGATCTGGGCGCCCGTGTCGCGCTGGCGTTGAACAGGACCACTCCGCAAGGCGCGCGTGCGCAAAAGGAGCGAAGCAATCATGAGTGAGTTGCAGGATGTGCTGGCGCATTTGCAACGGGGGCACCTTCCCGACGCGCAGCAGGCTCTGTTGCTGGCTGAGATACCTGATACCGCGTTGCTGGCAGATATGGCAGGGCAGTGGCGCGATCTCGCGCACCGGAACCTTATCAGCTATTCGCGCAAGGTGTTCATTCCGCTGACCCATTTGTGTCGCGATGTCTGCCACTACTGCACCTTCGCCCAGACACCCAGGCATATCCCACAACCCTATATGGGTGTTGAGCAGGTATTGGAACTGTGTCGCCAGGGTGCTCAAATGGGCTGCCAGGAAGCACTTTTCACACTGGGTGAAAAGCCCGAATTACGTTATGCGACGGCGCGGCGCGCGCTTGCGGAAATGGGCTTTTCCAGCACATTGGAGTATGTGCGTGAAGTGGCTTCCAGGGTGTTGCAGGAAACCGGGCTGCTGCCACATATTAACGCCGGCTGTATGGATGCAGACGAGATCGCGGCGCTGCGCACAGTCAGTGCGTCTATGGGAATCATGCTCGAATCCGCCTCACCGCGCCTGTGTCAAAAAGGCATGCCGCATTATGGTTCCCCGGATAAAAACCCGGAGGTACGCCTGCAAACACTGGAGCTGGCGGGCCGGGCGGCGGTGCCATTCACCTCGGGTATTCTCATCGGTATCGGTGAAACGCGTCGAGAGCGTATCGAATCGCTGTTGGCCCTGCGCGAGATTCATTGGCGCCACGGGCACCTGCAGGAAGTGATCGTACAGAATTTTCGGGCCAAGCCGGGAACGCTGATGGCCGGTGCACCGGAACCGGACCTGGATGACCTGCTGTGGACCATCGCCGTCGCACGACTCATTTTCGGGCCACAGATGAATATACAGGCCCCCCCCAATCTCAGTCCCGGGGTGTTGCCGCAATTAATCGCCGCCGGCATCAATGACTGGGGTGGTGTATCGCCCCTGACCCCGGATCACGTCAACCCCGAGGCCCCCTGGCCGCACCTGGATCAACTGTCCCGCGAAACGGCTGCTGCGGGGAAGTTCCTGGAGCAGCGCCTGACCATCTATCCCGACTATGCGGTTGCCGGAAAAACCTGGCTGGATGCGGCCGTGCGTCCCGCGGTACTGCGGCACATGGACAGTGCGGGCTTTGCGCGTCGCGACCAGTGGGCTCCCGGAGATGAGCAGGCAGTGCCTGAAGTTGAGGCGCGCTTGCTTGCCCGGTCTCCGGTGCCGAGGGCCATATCGACAGAGCTGCGCGATATCGTGGCGCACTGCGTTCAGGGTGAAGAGTTAAGCGAGGCTCAGGTCACCTTGCTGTTCAACGCCAGGGGTGATGATTTTTCCTACGTGGCGCAACAGGCGGACGCGCTGCGCAGGCAGGTGCACGGTGATACCGTCAGCTATGTAGTAAACCGCAATATCAATTACACCAATGTATGCTATTTCAAATGCCAGTTTTGTGCGTTCTCCAAAGGCAAGTTGAGCGAAAACCTGAGGGGCCGACCCTACGATATCAGCGCTGAGGAAATCGCCCATCGCTGCAGCGAGGCCTGGCAGCGCGGGGCTACTGAGGTATGCATGCAGGGTGGTATACATCCTGACTATACCGGCCAGACTTACCTGGATATATTGCATACGGTGCGTGCTGCCAGCCCGGAGATGCATATACACGCTTTCTCCCCCCTGGAGGTATGGCAGGGTGCCGAAACCATGGGCGTTGATATCACCAACTTTCTTCAGCGCTTGCGCGCCGCTGGCCTCAATACCCTGCCCGGAACCGCTGCGGAAATCCTGCACGATGAAGTGCGCGCAGAACTTTGCGCCGATAAACTCACCACTGCGCAGTGGTTAGAGGTGATGGCCGCGGCCCACGAGGTGGGCTTTCGCACCACCGCCACAATGATGTACGGTCATATTGATGAGCCGCGACACTGGGCTGCTCATTTGCTGCAGATTCGCGCCTTGCAGCAGCGTACGGGCGGCTTTACCGAATTTGTGCCACTGCCCTTTGTGCATATGGAAGCTCCCATGTACCTCAAGGGCAACGCCAGGCGCGGGCCCAGCTTCCGCGAGGCGGTGCTGGTGCATGCGGTGGCCAGGCTGGTATTCCACGGCCTGATCGATAACATCCAGACCTCCTGGGTGAAGATGGGGGCACAGGGTGTGGCCGCGTGCCTCAATGCCGGTGCCAACGACCTCGGTGGCACCCTGATGAATGAGAGTATTACCCGGGCCGCAGGCTCCGGGCATGGCCAGGAGTGGTCCCCGGCCTACATGGAGGCGCAGATCCGCGCCAGCGCCCGTGAGCCGCTTATGCGCGATACTCTTTACCGGCCGGTCAGCGCGCAGCGGCGCGCAGCGGCCTTTGCAGCGACCGAATTGATACCTGTGCGCAATGCCGCTGCCGGCAGGAAGCAGCGCAGCAAGCGCCTGGAGCCAGTTGCGGTTGAGCTGTCGACGGGGCTGCCACCCGATGAGAGCCTGTATCAGCGCGTGCTGCTGATGGCCGCCTGTGACTAACGACAGCAGCCGGTGGTGAGCATGCGTCAACCCATCCGCCTTGAACCCGGTTGGCTGGCCCGGCTGGCCCCTGAATTTGACAGCGATTATATGCTCAGCCTGCGCTCTTTCCTGCGCGCAGAAAAAGCGGCTGGCAAACGCATTTTTCCCGCCGGCGACGAGTTATTCAATGCCTTTGCACATACACCTTTGGATCAGGTCAAGGTAGTGATACTGGGCCAGGACCCCTATCACGGAGAGGGCCAGGCACACGGTCTGTGTTTCTCGGTCAAGCCGGGTGTGGCGGTGCCCCCTTCATTGCAAAATATCTACAAGGAACTGCATGCCGAACTGGGGATACCGATTCCCCGGCATGGCCACCTTACCGCCTGGGCCGATCAGGGTGTGTTGCTGCTCAATAGCGTACTGTCCGTGGAATGCGCGCGGGCGGCGTCGCATCAGGGTAAGGGCTGGGAGATTTTTACTGACAGGGTGATTGACGTGATTAACCGGGAGCGTGAAGGCGTGGTTTTCATGCTGTGGGGTAGTTATGCCCAGCGCAAGGGCGCAATTATCGATGCGCAGCGACACTGCGTACTGAAGGCGCCACATCCATCGCCGCTGAGCGCCCACCGGGGGTTCTTCGGCTGTGGCCATTTTCGCGCCGCGAATGATTACCTCCAGGCCAGGGGCGAAACCCCCATAGAGTGGCAGCTTCCGGATCTTCCCGCGGACTAGTTGTGTAATCCCACCAGTTTTTTCAAAACACAGATCCGTTCTATTTATTCGCTGTAGATGGCCCAGGTTAGCGGGCGAAAAAACTTTCCCGTCCGGAGCCGATAGCAAGAACCGGCACAGTAACCATTAACCCGCTGAGTCGGCTTTTAGTCCGTGTCGTCGATACTGTAGGGCAGGGTGGTCAGTTCCAGGGGCATGCCGTCCGGCGAGCCCACGCGCAACTCATCATCCACGCGCGACACCGCGACCACCACCAGGGCTGCAGCCCCTGCGCCATCGACCTGTATCGAATTGACCACATTGCCTACGCTCTGTGAGCTGTCGGCACAATACAGGGGCGTTCCAGCGGCGGCGGCCTCGGGCAGGGTCGCCCGGTACATGCGGCGTTTCGGTTTGCCCCGGTAATGCAGTCGGGCGACCACTTCCTGCCCCGTGTAACAGCCCTTATTGAAGCTGATATGGCCGGTGTGATCGTAGTTCAGCATTTGCGGCACGAATTCCTCCGCGGTGGCAGCTTCTATCCGGCCGACACCGGAGGCTATCTGTAGTGCCTGCCAGTCTGTCTCACTACCGCCGCGCATGCACGCGGCAAGCTGTTGTTCCATGTCTAAATGCAGTGCTTTGTCCACATAGCACTCAAACTGCCGGCCCTGGCTATCTGTCTGCACCAGGACAAATCCGGGACCGGCACAGCTGGCGTACTGCTGTGCCGGTACCTCGCCGAAGATGGTTTGCAGGCCAGTTGCCGCCTGCTCGCCCCAGCAGCCATAGAGTATCCAGTCGTCGCGCCCGGGGTGTAATTCCGCCTTGGAGAAAATGATGTATTTGCCAAAGGTGGCGGCACTGTGTTCCCGCAGGTCCCTGCGCATGCGCAGCACGAGGTGCTCCGGACCTACCTCGCACAGCAGGAAATCGCATACCACGCGCCCCTGGGGCGTACAGTAAGCGCCGGGGAGAGCATGTGATGGGTCGATACGGCGGGTGTCACAGGTGACCTGCCCCTGCAGGAATTTCAGGGCATCCGGTCCCGTGAGGTGCAGCAGTGCGTCATGCCGCAGTAGGGCGTAATAATTACTCAAGCTGGGTGCCTCGCGTCTCGGGTGGCTAATCATAGGCTTTGCGCCGCGCCCTGTCAGTAGCAGCGTGTGCATGGTTAACGGCGCAGGTGGACAGAATTGAGGTTATAATGCACGGCTTCGATGACCTCTCAGGATAATTTCACTGGCATGATAACGGACGAAGAAATCAATCGTATGCGCTGGGCGAGTCGGCGTGGCATGCTGGAACTGGACCTGCTGCTGGAACCTTTCGTTACGGCGCGCTACCGGGAGCTGGATGCGGCGGATCGGCAGCGCTACCAGGAGCTGATGTTGTGTGAGGACCAGGATCTGTTCGCCTGGTTTCTGCGCAAAGAGCAGCCCGAGGACCCGGAGCTCGTCGCCATTGTCCGTTCGATACTCGAATTCGCCCGCACTGCGCCTGCAGATCGCTAGCTCCCGCCTGCGTGATAGCGCCGTGCTGCTGGTTGCCGGTGGTGCTACTGGCGCACTTTACCTGTTGTGGCAGCAGGGCCACGCTCAACTGGCCTGCGCGCTGCTGCCTGTCGTGGCAGTCCTGGCTCCGGCGCTGCGCCGGGATGCACTGACCGGTTGTGAATTGTGCTGGCACCGGGGGCAGTGGAGCTTGTGGCGGGGGCGAGAGCGGCAGCTCATTGCCCTATCACCACGCAGCACCTGGCTACCTGGCCTGATATACCTCGCCTGGCGGGAGCTGCCTGCCGGCAGGCAGCGCTATGGCTGGATATTCAGTGATTGCGCACCCGCGGGACAGTTACGCAGACTGCGCGTCAGGCTCGCCCTGCAGCGCTGAATTTTCCGGGTACAGCACGGTATCGCGTGCCACCGGTAGTAGCTCAGGGTAGTCCAGGGTGTAATGCAGTCCGCGGCTCTCTTTGCGTGATATAGCGCAGCGAATCATCAATTCGGCCACCATGGCCAGATTGCGCAACTCCAGCAGGTCATTGCTGACCTTGTAATTGCCGTAGTACTCCGCGATTTCCGACTGCAGCAGTTGCACCCGGTGCATGGCCCGTTGCAAGCGCTTGTTGGTGCGCACAATGCCCACGTAATCCCACATGAACCGACGCAGTTCGTCCCAGTTGTGGGAAATCACCACATCTTCATCCGAATCCGTTACCTGGCTCTCATCCCAGGGGGGAGCAGGATCGGGAGCGGCCAGGTGTTCCAGGTTCCGGGTGATATGCGCTGCCGCGGATTCGGCGTAAACAATACATTCCAGCAGGGAGTTACTGGCCATGCGGTTGGCCCCATGCAGGCCGGTACTGGATGCCTCGCCGATGGCATAGAGACCTTCCAGGTCAGTGCGACCACTGGTGTCCACCACGATGCCGCCACAGGTATAGTGGGCGGCTGGCACCACCGGTATGGGCTCTTTCGCGATATCGATGCCCAGCTCGGCGCAGCGTGACATCACCGTGGGAAAGTGGCTTTGCAGGAATTCCCTGGACTGATGTGATATATCCAGGAATACGCAATCTGCACCCAGGCGCTTCATCTCGTGGTCAATGGCCCTGGCCACAATGTCCCTGGGAGCCAGTTCCCCGCGCGGGTCAAACCGCTCCATGAAGCGCTGGCCATCGGGTAGCAGCAGCTTGCCACCTTCACCGCGTATGGCCTCGGTTATCAGAAAAGATTTGGCCTTGGGGTGGTAAAGGCAGGTCGGGTGAAACTGGTTGAATTCCATATTGGCCACCCTGCATCCGGCGCGCCAGGCCATAGCAATGCCGTCGCCACTGGCGCCGTCCGGATTGCTGGTATACAGATAGGCCTTGCTGGCCCCCCCGGTTGCGAGCACTACGGTGCGGGCCTGGAACAGTTCCACCCGTTCGTTGCGCTCGTCCAGGATATAGGCTCCCTGGCAACGCCCGCCGCGCACTACAAGATCTACCGCCACGCGGTGGGTAAAGATCTCTATATTGCCGGCTGCGGCGGCCCGCTCCGTGAGCACTTCGGAAATCGCACGGCCCGTGCGATCCGCGGAATGGATAATGCGACGGTGGCTGTGTCCGCCCTCCATGGTCAGGTGGAATTCGCGGTTTTCCGGCCCGGGTTGGTCCTCTCGCAGGTCAAAGTCCACCCCTTGCGCCACCAGCCACTCAACGCAGCGTTTGCTGTTGCGCACGGTGAACTCCACTGCTTCACGGGAGCACAGCCCCGCGCCAGCCCGCAGAGTATCTGACACGTGTGAGTCCACCGTGTCGCGATTGTGCAGTACCGCCGCCATACCGCCCTGGGCCCAGTAGGTGGAGCCCTGGTTCAGGTCGGCTTTGGACAGCAGCGCCACACGGTAGTGCTGTGGCAGGTGCAGCGCCAGACTCAAGCCAGCGGCGCCACTGCCAATTATTAACACATCGTGTTGCTGACGAGTGCTCATTACGCTGATAACTTGCCGCCCTGGAGAGTGAATTATATGATGTGCGTCAAAGACTTAGGTGATCCGGGTTACGGTGCACACCGCGTCGCAGCAGTATATACGACCTGGACTACAATAAGGAAATACTGCATTTGGGGAACTTTATCCGCTACAGCAGCTCTTACTTTCGATTGCGGTGCAGCACCCCCGGTGGGGAGAGGCATGCAGTAGTTTACTCGTACAGATGTTCGGGTATCACCAGGGCAGTGATGTCATGGACTAGGGAGGGGACCTGACTTGACTGCCGCTGAGACGGATCAGCAACTTGTTGCCAGGGTACAAAAAGGTGATACCAGGGCGTTCGATCTGCTGGTGCTGAAGTACCAGCACAAGATTTTCGGCCTGATTAGTCGTTATGTGCACGATGCCGATGAAGTACAGGATGTCGCCCAGGAAGCTTTTATTAAAGCCTATCGCGCCCTGCCCAAGTTTCGTGGGGACAGTGCTTTTTACACCTGGCTATACCGCATTGCCATTAATACCGCCAAGAACTACCTGGTGTCCCGCTCGCGTCGCCCACCGGGGTCCGACGTGGCCGTGGCGGATGCAGAGTATTACGAGGGTGGCGGGGCATTGCGGGATATTGAAACGCCTGAAAGCGCCCTGTTCGGAGCCGAGTTGAAGGCGGTGGTGGAACGCGCAATAGCCGAATTGCCGGATGATCTGCGCACTGCGGTAACTTTACGTGAATTTGATGGTCTGAGTTATGAGGATATCGCCGACATCATGGATTGTCCGGTCGGCACTGTGCGATCGCGCATTTTTCGCGCTCGCGAGGGTATAGACAAACAGGTCAGGGAGCAGTTGGATGGGGCTGCCTGAAACACGGATTATACGCGTCTCGTATTTTTTGCAGTCGCTACATGAGCGAGCGTGCATTGGCACGGAGGAAGTGGATGATGAGTGAAAGAATGCGGGAGTCGCTTTCCGCACTGTTGGATGACGAGGCCAATGAGCTGGAAGTCCAACGGCTGCTGGGGCAGGTTCAGGACGATGAACAATTGCGCCAGACCTGGGTGCGTTACAACCTTGCCCGGGATGCGCTTTCAGGGCACCCGTTAAATGCCACCAGAGTCGATATCTCCGGCAGGGTCAGGGCAGCGCTGGCTGCGGAGTCGGCAGCAACTGCCGCAGGTTGGAAGCAGCGGTTCCTGCGACCGGTAGCCAGTCTGGCCGTAGCTGCATCGGTTGCTGCCACAGTCGTCATAGGAGGGCAGCAGCTGGTCGACATCGGTGCTGACCCCTACGGCCAGGGTGGCCAGGCGGTCGCCGCCAGTGCGTCTCCGGTGGGTCTGGTCAACAGCCTTGGAGCCACCAGCGTGCAGGCCAGTTACGGCACCCAGGCGGTGCCGGTGCTGCAGCCTGCCACGCACACGGCATACCGCGAACTCGCGCGCCTGCGCATGAACAAGTATATGCAGGAGCATGTAGAACATGCCGCCCTGAATACACCACAGGGATTGATTCCCTTCGCCCGTGTACCGGAAATTCGTGAATAGGCAGCCGCTATCGCACGCGGCGCGCGCGCGTTTTTGTCGCGGCGCCAGTCTGTCCTTCATCTTTACCCTGCCGTTGCTTGCAGGTATGGCCTCAGCCTCATGCCCGGGTGCCGATACCGCCGCGCTTGGCTGGCTCAACCGCATGTCGCATAGCCTGCATGAGATCAGTTACAACGGCGTGGTAACCCTGCAGCGCGGTGGGGATATGCAGGTAATGCAAGTATCCCATGCTGTGGACGGAGATAGCAGCTCTGAGCGTATGACGCGATTGACCGGGCAGGGAGCCCAGGTCGAGCGCAGGGACCACCCGCTGCATTGCGTCCACCCGGGGCACCGCCTACTGCAGGTCGGTGCAGGACTGCAGGCCGGAGATTGTGGTATTGCCGATCATTATCGTTTCAAAGTGGATGAGGGGGGGCGCGTTGCGGGCCGTAAGGCTGTGCGCATTCTTATCGAGCCGTTGGACATGTACCGCTTCGGCTATGTGATGGAACTTGATCGTGAAACCGGCCTGCTATTGAAGACCCAGACCATCGGCCGCGGCGACGAGGTGCTGGAGCAATTCCAATTTGCCAGTCTGTCCTACCAGGCCCAGGAGCCCGCTCCGGCCAAGGTAAGCCTGGTGCATCAGGCGCAGCACCCCCACCCAGCCGCTGTGGTGACTGCACCGGCTACAGCCCCCTGGCAGGTGAACTGGCTGCCCGGTGGCTTCACTGCGACTGATGCCCCCTCGGGTGCCGCCGCACGCCGCAGTTACACCGATGGACTGGCTGTATTTTCCGTGTTCCTCGAGGAACTGGGGCGTGATATTCGCCCCGGGGAGGGCGTGGTCCGCAGCGGTGGCACGACTTCTTATACCCGTGGTATGGACCTCACCGGGCAAGCCGTACTCATTACTGTCATTGGCGAAGTGCCGGTCAATACCGCGAGGATGGTTGCCGATTCCGTGGCCTGGAGCAACTGACATGTTGGTGGAAACCGGCAGAGTGGTGGCTGTTGATCCCCAGGGGCTGTGGGTGGAAACCATTCGCCAGAGCACCTGTGGCACCTGTGCTGCGCAAAAAGGCTGCGGTCACGGGCTGCTGAATCGATATACCGACGGCAAGCGCGGCTATATTCGCGTGTTGCCAGGCGAGGCGGGTACTGGCGACTGCGAGGTGGATGACCAGGTGCGAATCAGCATACCCGAGGAGGTGATTTTGCGCGGCTCCCTGGTGGTTTACATGCTGCCACTGTTCACCATGCTGGGTGCTGCGACGCTGGGAGCCAAGCTTTCTTCCACCAGCCCCGACCGCTACGCGATGCTGGGTGCTGTGCTGGGATTCGGCCTGGGGTTTGCGCTGGTGCGCTGGCATGCCTGGCTGCACAGACATGACAGCGCCATGCAGCCGACACTGCTGGATGTGGTGTCGCCTTCGGGCCAAGCCCTCAAGCTGCGCTGACCACATCTACCGCCATTCCGATATAATTAGCCGCTCTGGGCATTTTATTTTTGTTCAACATGATATCTGGTGTGAAATTAATGACTGTAAATAGACCAATTACCATTTCCCTGTTTTTCTGTTTTAGCCTGCTGATGACCCAGCTGGTGAGCGCGGCGGAGTTGCCTGATTTTCGTGAGATAGTGCGCGAAAGTTCGCCCGCCGTGGTGAAGATCATTGTGCAAAGCAGCGGTGCGCAGATGGGCGAGGGTCAGCCCATGCCGGAGGAAATCCCCGAGTATTTACGTCGCTTCTTTGAATTCCGTGGTGGGCCGCCTTCCCAGCGCCAGCGCATGGGCATGGGTTCGGGGTTCATTATTTCGGCGGATGGGTTCATAGTGACCAATAATCACGTGGTGGCAGGCGCGGACAGTGTCCTGGTGCGCATGAGTGACCGTCGCGAATTTGACGCAGAGGTGATTGGCACCGATCCCCGTTCCGATCTGGCGCTGCTGCGTGTGCAGGCTTCGGGATTGCCGGTATTGAAGCTGGCCCCGGGAAATGACCTGGAAGTCGGGGAATGGGTGTTGGCGATTGGCTCGCCTTTTGGCCTGGATTATTCAGTGTCAGCCGGCATCGTTTCCGCCAAGGGACGCAGTTTGCCTACAGAGCGTAACGAAAATTATGTGCCCTTCATCCAGACTGACGTGGCCATTAATCCCGGTAATTCCGGCGGGCCTTTATTCAATCTCGATGGAGAGGTCGTCGGCGTTAATTCACAGATCTACACCCGCAGCGGGGGTTCTATCGGTCTCTCCTTTGCCATTCCTGTGAGCGTGGTGCGCAACGTAGTTAGCCAGTTGCGCGAAGACGGTCATGTCACGCGGGGTTGGCTCGGTGTAACCATACAGGACGTCGATAAAAACCTGGCGGAATCTTTTGGTCTGGAGCGGCCCCGTGGTGCGCTGGTGGCCCAGGTTGCGCCGGAAAGTCCAGCAGCGAAGGGCGGCCTGCAGGATGGCGATATCATCATTACTTTTAACGGTAAGGATATCCCCACTTCCGCTGACTTGCCTCATGTGGTGGGATTGATAGAACCCGGATCCCGGGTACCAGTAGAGATTGTGCGCGACAAAAAGCGCAAGACTCTCAAGGTGGAAGTGGGCGGCCTGGATGCCGATGACAGTTTCTCACTGGCGGCCGGCCAGGCGGACAAAGGCTATGGTGGTCGCCTGGGGCTGGTGGTGGAAAGCGCCAAACCGGAAGCGCTGGAGCGGATGGGCATCAGTGGCGGCGTGGTGGTGCGCGAGGTGGTGCCGGATTCAGTGGCTGCAGGTGCCGGCATTCTGCCTGGAGACCTGATTACCCTGATCGGCTCCACACCGATCAATTCAACGGAGGTATTTGAGCGCACGGTAGAAAAACTGCCCGCGGATAGCTCTGTCCCCCTGCGCCTGATTCGCCGCGGCTCCCCCCTGTTTATAGGTCTCAAGATCGGCGATTAAGCCTGGCCTTGCGGGCGATGTTCGGGGCTGAGCCAGCGGCCCCGGACACCGCCTTATCACATGGCAGTCGCTGCGCCAATAGGATACAATCGCGCGTTTTTTGTAAGCCGGTCCCGGCGCTAGTGTCGCGGCTGATCAATACTTGACCAGGCATTTTGCGTGAGCGATATCAGAAACATCCGCAACTTTTCCATTATTGCCCATATCGATCATGGCAAGTCGACCCTGGCTGATCGTTTTATTCAGCACTGCGGTGGCTTGAGCGAGCGCGAAATGGACACGCAGGTCCTGGATTCCATGGACATCGAACGTGAGCGCGGCATTACCATAAAGGCCCAGAGTGTCACCCTGGACTACCAGGCGCGCGATGGGCAGGTGTACCAGCTCAATTTTATCGACACACCCGGGCACGTGGATTTCTCTTATGAGGTGTCTCGTTCACTGGCCGCCTGTGAGGGCGCGTTGCTGGTGGTCGATGCCGGGCAGGGGGTGGAAGCCCAGTCGGTGGCCAATTGCTATACGGCGATCGAACAGGGCCTGGAAGTACTTCCCATACTCAACAAGATGGACCTGCCCCAGGCGGACCCGGACAAGGTCAGGTTGGAGATAGAGGAAATCATTGGCATTGATGCCAGCAGTGCCTGCCTGGTCAGCGCCAAGTCTGGTATGGGCATTGAGGATGCACTGGAGTACCTGGTAGAGCAAATACCGCCGCCAGAGGGCGACCGGGATGCGCCTTTGCAGGCGCTGATCATCGACTCATGGTTTGATAACTACCTGGGTGTCGTCTCCCTGGTGCGGGTAAAGCAGGGAACATTAAATAAACGCGATAAAATCGTAGCAAAATCCACGGGCAAGGTTCACCAGGCGGATATCGTCGGTATTTTTACGCCCAAGCGGGAAGAGCGCAATGCCCTGCAGGCAGGAGAGGTGGGTTATATTGTCGCCGGGATCAAGGATATCCACGGCGCGCCTGTCGGCGATACCCTGGTCAGTGCCCAGCACCGGGACGTTCCGGCGCTGCCCGGTTTCAAGGAGATAAAACCGCAGGTCTATGCCGGTATTTTCACCATTTCTTCTGACGACTACGAGGACTTTCGCGACGCACTGGGCAAGCTGACCCTGAACGACGCGTCGCTGTTTTATGAACCTGAGAGTTCAGACGCGCTGGGTTTCGGTTTCCGCTGTGGTTTCCTGGGCATGCTCCATATGGAGATCATTCAGGAGAGGCTGGAGCGGGAATACGACCTGGATCTCATCACCACCGCGCCGACCGTGATCTACGAGGTGCTGAAAAAGAATGGCGAAGTGATCAGGGTATCCAACCCATCGGCCCTGCCGGACCTGGGCGATATCGAGGAGATGCGAGAGCCGATAGCCCGCTGCCATATCCTGGTGCCCCAGGATTATCTCGGCAATGTCATTACCCTGTGCGTGGAGAAGCGCGGGGTGCAAAAGGATATGCAGTTTCTCGGGGCCCAGGTCTCGCTGACCTACGACATCCCGATGGCAGAGGTAGTGCTGGACTTTTTTGATAGATTGAAATCGGTGAGTCGCGGCTACGCCTCGCTGGATTATGGTTTTGAGCGTTTTGAACCTGCCAAATTGTCGCGGCTGGATGTATTGATCAACGGAGAGAGGGTTGATGCGCTGGCGGTAATTGTGCATCGTGACCAGGTGCAATACCGGGGGCGTGCCCTGACGGAAAAGATGAAAGAGTTG
>Ga0316187_10002709_pt1 | contig 15430 bp, 10 predicted proteins | sample CroRivburrow1_MG_FD_204927 | JGI IMG/M metagenome (GOLD analysis project Ga0316187, IMG submission 204927) | Coastal sediment microbial communities from Maine, United States - Cross River worm burrow 1 | ecosystem: Environmental > Aquatic > Marine > Coastal > Sediment | place: USA: Maine... | reverse complement strand
ACCCATGTGCGTGATCGCCGAACAGACGTTGAGGCAGTTGCCGACCGGTGGCGAGCAGGCTCCGACGGCGAGGCCCGATACCAGGACAATGCCGAAATGCACCGGCGAGACGCCGATGTCGACCGCCGTGGGCAGGAAGATGGGTGTCAGCAGCAGGATCGCGGGGCTCACATCGATGAAGGTGCCGAAGAGCAGGACGATGAAGCTGAAGATGAGCATGAAGACCGTCGGTCCGAGGTCCAGGCTGACCAGGTAGGCGGTCAGGGCCTCGGGCAGACGTTCCAGTGCCAGGACATAGATGTAGAGCTGCGACAGGGCGATGATGATCATGATCTTGGAGCTGATCATCACGGTCTTCTGGACCGACCGCCACAGGGCGGGCAGGCGCAGTCGACGGGTGAACGCCAAACCGATGATCGCCGCATAGAGCACACCGATAGCCGAGGACTCGGTTGGAGTGGCGATGCCGAATACCACGATGCCGACGATCAGAACCGGCATCAGCAGGACGTAGGAGGAGACCAGGGCTTCCTTGGCGATCTCGCCAGGGCTCGGACGAAAATCCTCTTTCGGGTAGCCGTATCGATAGGCGAGAAACGAGGCGATGCCGAACTGGAAGATCCCGATCATGATGCCGGGGATCGCTCCCCCGAGGAAGAGCTGACCCACGGACTCCTGCGCCACCACCGCGTAGAGCACCACCGGGATCGACGGCGGGATGATCATGCCCATGGTGGAGGAGGCCACCGTGATCCCCGCGGCAAACTGTCGGGAGTAGCCACGCCGCTCCATCTCGGGAATCAGGATCGAGCCGACAGAGGCCGTATCCGAGGTGGAGGAGCCGGAAATTCCGCCGAAAATCATGGAGGCCGCTACATTGACCAGCGCCAGACCGCCGCGCAGCCGGCCCACGATCATCAGGCAGAAGTTGATCAGACGCCTGGTGATGCCGGCCTCGTTCATGAGAAAGCCCATGAGGATGAACAACGGCAGTGCGATCAAGGTGTAGGAGTTGAAGCCGGCGAACATCCGCTGCGGCAGGATCCGCATCAACTCGGGGTGGTACAGAGCGAAATAGAGGAACGACGAGATGCCGATCGAATAGGCGATGGGGATGCTGAGGGCCAGCAGGACAATCAGGCTGAGGATCAGGACGGTCATGGCCCAGAGTGGCGTCAGTCGCCCTGCATCCAGGGTACGCCGAGCTCCTCTTCACCTTTGAAGCCGAGATAGAGCTTGATGAAGCAGAAGAGAGCCGAGGCCGCTGTGCCGATGGGAATGGCGATCTGGGCGGTCCACCGCGGCACCTGCAGGACCGAGATCATGCGTGAGCCCGTGACGCCGATCCACTGCAGCGAGTAGTACAAGATCACCAGATTGAAGGCCAGAAGCAGGCTCAAGCCGAAGACGTCGATCCACTTGCGGGCTGTGGCTCCGAGGCGCTCGGTGAACCAGGAGATGGCCATATGGTCGCGTTTGGCGATGCCGACCGCGATGCCGAGAGCCGAGGTGTAGGCGAAGAGGATGGCGGCGAGCTCGTTGGCTCCGCCGATCGACTCGCGAAACCCGTAGCGCAGCGCCACCTGAGTGACGACGAGAGCGAACATGATCAGGAAACAGAGGGAGAAGACCACCTCGAGGATGCGAACCAGGACCGTTTCCAGTTGCTTCATGGGTTACTCCACGGCGCTCGAGTCGTCGCAACTGCGGGCCGCTTCCACCGCCGCGTTGATGTCCTCCCAGCTGAAGTCACCGCGCTCGACGAAGAAGTCGTAGACGGGCCTCGTACGCTCTCGCAGCTCGGTGATGACCTCCGCGCTCGGCCGGATGATCTCGACCTCCTGCCCCAGCCTGGCGATGATCTCTTCTTCCGAGCTGGAGTAGAGCTCGTCGCTGAGCTCGAGGGCTTCTTTCGCCACCGCATCGAAGATCTCGCGCAGATCCGCAGGCAGGGACTCGTACCAGGCGAGATTGACCATGAGTGGGTCCGGGCCGGTCGCATGCGAGTCGATCGTGATCCACTGCAGCACCTCGTACTGTCGGCGGTCCCACAGATCCGAAGGCGGTGCCGTAGTGCCTTCGATGACACCGGTGCGGAGCGCAGAGTAGGTCTCGGACTGGGCGATGCCTTGAGGATTCGCGCCAAGGGCATCTTCCATACGATGAAAGACCTCCTGCGCATCGGGCACGCGAATCTTCAGGCCCTCGAAGTCGCTCGCGGTCCGGATAGGGCGCTCGTTGGAGCCATGGGCGCGAAACCCCTGGGAGATGCCGACAGCGGGGACGTGAAATCCCTTGCTCTCGGCCTCTTCGGCCACGCCTGTCATCCAGGCGCTGTGAACGAGGCAGATGGCTTGTTGCCAGTTCTCGACCAGAAACGGCAGCAGGACGATGTTGAACCGAATCGAGGCGTCCTCGAACATCCCGCCTCGGGTCCCCTGGAGGGCACCAGTGGCGACGGCATCGGCCATTTCGCGCTCGGTGCCCAGAATGCCTCCGAAATAGTTCTCAACCTGGATGCGACCCCCGGTCCGCCGTTCGAGCTCTGTCTTGAAGAGCTCCATGGATACGCTGCGTGGATCGCTCTGGTTCTGGGCGTTGCCATACTTGAAGACATGGCTGTTGTCACCACAGGCCGTGAGGGTCAGGAAGACGAACGACACGACGATGAGGGCACCTGGATGTATTCGGCTCATGGGATGGTCGTCTCCTTCGCGGCTCGTACATCGCTGGCATGGAGCAGGCCAGTCCCGCCTTGCCCCAGGGCCAGTCGCATGATTTTCTCCTGGGAGGCCTGCGCCCGAGGCACGATCCCTTGCAACCTCCCCTCGTGCATGACGGCAACCCGGTCCGCCAATCCAAGCAGCTCGGTCAACTCGCTGGAGATCAGTAGGACGGCGACGCCCCGCTCGACCAGCTCGCCGATGAGGGAGTAGATCTCGGCCTTCGAGGCCACATCGATGCCCCGGGTGGGCTCGTCGAAGAGCAAGACGCTGCAGCGGGCTGCCAGCCAACGAGCCAGAACGACCTTCTGTTGATTCCCACCGGAAAGATCGATGGTCTTCTGCTCCAGGGAGGCGGCTCGGATATCGAGCCGATCGACCAGGACCTGAGCCCGTACTCGCTCCGCTTCCAGATCGATCCGACCCAGTCGAGTGAAGTCATCGAGGCTCGTCAAAGTGATGTTCTCTGCAACAGAGAAGAGGAGCACCAGGCCCTGTTGCTTCCGGTCTTCCGTTATGAACCCGAGACCGGCGGCGATGGAGGCCGCTGGATTGCCGCCCGGCAGCTTTCTTCCGGCCACCATGACCGTACCGGCGTCGGTCGGATCCGCCCCGAAGATGGCACGGGCCAATTCCGTGCGGCCCGAGCCCATGAGGCCAGCGACTCCGACGATCTCTCCTGAGTGGACGGACAAGTCGACGGGCGCGAGCTTCCCCGTCCGAGCCAGACCCTCGACCTGCAAGACGACCTCGCCGATCGGTACCTCGCGCTTGGGAATCTGCTCGGCGATGGTGCGGCCCACCATGAGCTGAATGAGCTCCTCCATGTCCGTCGTCTTGGCGTCCCGCGTTCCTACCGTGCGACCATCCCGCATGACGGTGATGCGATCGCCGATGGCGAGGATCTCGTTGAGTCGGTGCGAGATGTAGATCACCGGTACCCCCGCCTGGCACAAAGTGCGAATCACCTCGAACAGGGCCTCGATCTCGGTGTCGGACAGCGCGGCCGTCGGTTCGTCCATGACCAGGAGGCGCGCCTCCTCCCGGAGTGCTCGCGCGATTTCGACCAACTGCTGTTCGGCCACGGAGAGCTGCGCCGTCGGCGTGTCGGGGTCGACGTCGCAACGCAGCTTGCGGAGCAGGCGGCGAGAGTCACGGCGCATGGCGTCTTCGCGTGTCAGGCCCAGCGAAGTCGGCTCGTGGCCCAGGAAGATGTTCTCGGCAACCGTCAGACCAGGAACCAGGTTCAGCTCCTGGTGAATCATGATCAGTCCGAGTTGTTCGGCTGCGAGTGGGGAAGCCGGCTCCAGGGCCTGGCCCGACAGTGTGATGGTGCCCGAGTCCTTGCGGTGTTGACCACAGAGGACCTTCATCAGAGTGGATTTGCCGGCTCCGTTCTCGCCCAACAGGACGTGGACTTCGCCGGCCATGACCTCGAGATCCGCATCTTCGAGAGCCTGGACGCCGGGAAAACGCTTGCAGATGTCCTGCATCTGCAACAGGGGTTGTAGCGTCGTCACGAGTCCGCCTGTGGAACGGCTTCCGCCGGCTCTTTTTCGATGAAGGTCTCGACGGTCTCGCTGTCGATCAGCTCGACGCGGGTCAGGATCTCCTTCTGTGGGGCCTTCCCATCGCGGAGCAGCTCGACCGCATGGCGAACCCCCAATTTTCCCATTTCGCCTGGGAACTGCGCCACGGTGCCTTGCAAGCGGCCCGACCGGATGTTGGCGAGGGCATCCGGAATGGCGTCGAAGCCGACGATGCTGATGTCCTCCAATCGACCGGCGGCAGCGACAGCTTCCATGGCGCCGAGCGCCATCTCGTCGTTGGCGGCAAAGATAGCGTCGAGCTCAGGCTGAGCCTGTAACAGATTCTCGGCCACTGTGTAGGCGCGAGCCCTCTCCCAATTGGCGGTTTGGCTCGCCACTACCGCGATGTCCGGAAACGCCTCGATGCCTTGCAGGAACCCGAGGCGACGTTGATCTGCCGTCTCGTGCCCAGCGATTCCCTCGATGATCGCGATGTTGCCCCTGCCGAAGAGCTTGTCCGCCAGATAACGCCCGGCGACGGCCCCACCCTCGAAATTGTCCGATCCGATGTAGGTGAGGAAGCGGGCTCCCACGGACTCGGCGGCATCAGGGTCGATCCGAGTGTCGAGGAGCAAGACCGGGATGCCGGCGTCGTTGGCTTTTCGGATCGCGGGTACCAACTCCTTGGAGCCGGACGGTGACAGCAGGATGGCGTCGACTTGTTGCTGAATGAGATTCTCGATGATCTGGTATTGGCGTTCCACATCGGTCTCGCGATCGGCCGCCAGCGAAACGAGATGCACCCCCTGGGCGGTGGCTTCTCGCTCGGCTTCCAGTTGCATCGCAGCCCAGAATGGGGAGTTCAGGGCCTTGGGGACGAAGGCGACTGTGAGGGTCTGGCTCTTGGCGGGTGCAGAAAGAGAGGTCCTGAATCCGATGGCGGCGGCGATCAGGACAAAAACGGCGATTGCGATCAGAAGCCCTTTGCGGAAGCGCTTCCAACCTCGAGGTCGATCGACACCCGTTGAACGGTGGCGGGCCCGGTCGAGTACGACGGCGGTGATGAGCACGCCGCCCACCACCATGCCCTCGAGTGCGGAAGGGACGTTGAGTGCATTGAGCCCGTTGCGCAATGTACCCATGATGAGCGCACCGATCAGGGTACCCAGCACACGGCCCTCGCCGCCCATCAAGCTCACCCCACCGATGACTGCTGCGGCGATGGCGTAGAGCTCGTACATCTCGCCGGAGAGTGGAGAAGCGGCGTTCAACCGAGCGGTCATCAGCACGGCCGCCACACCGGCCATGAGGCCTGACAATCCGTAGATGGCGATCTTGTAGGGGATCACCGGGACACCGGAAAGCCAGGCTGCCTGCTCATTTCCTCCGATGGCGTAGGTGTATCGGCCGAGCTTGGTTCGGGTGAGAACGAGATGGGCGATGACGTAGAGGATGGCCACCACGATGACCAGCACGGGTACGCCGGCGACGTCGCCAGACAGCGCCCGGAACGACTCGGGGAGGCCACTGATCGGTTTGGAGTCGGAATAGATCTTGGCCGCGCTGCGGGCAATCAGCATCATCCCCAAAGTGGTGATGAATGGGGGAATCCGGCCCAATGTCGTGATCAGCCCATTGATGACGCCACACAGGAGTCCAACCAGGAGTCCGGCGCCAATGGCCACGGGTATGGAGTGCCCAGCGACCAGGAGGTCGGCAACGACCAGGCCGCAGAGCGCCAGAATGGAGCCGACCGAGAGATCGATGCCGCCAGAGATGATGACGAAAGTCAGCCCGATCCCGAGGATCGCGTTGATGGCCGACTGCTGCATGACGTTGAGCAGATTGTCGGTGCTCAAGAAGTGAGGCGCTGCGATGCCGAACAGAATGACCATGCCGACCAACACCAGCAGCGTCTGCAGGCTGGCGGGTAGGGTCTTGCTCCGGTCGGTTGGCGACATGCGAGCTCTCTCCTCGTGCCTGGTCGGGTCTCTATCTATTCAGCGCTCCTTTGGCCGTTCGGCGCGAGGACCAGGTCCTCTCCCGCCACGTCCTGCCACGAATAGAGATGAAAGGTCTTGTCGTCGGACATCGCGATGAAGAGGCCGTTGGGGAACGAGGCGTTCAGCGCCGCGCTGGTGACCTCGGAACCGTCACTTTCGTTCGTCGAGACCGCGACCGACTTTATGAACTGATGATCGTGCGGATATCCCGGCGCGCCTTCGCGAGTGAAGATGCGAAAGGCGTTGGCCTGCTGATCAGAGACCAGGATGTAGCCCGTGCCGTCATCGATCTTGTAGATCGAGATGCCTTCGCGGTCCTGGGCAAAGCCGTCCGTGCCGAACAACGCCAGCTCGACGTTGGCATCCTGGGCGTCCGGGTCGGCGTGGTACTTGTGAATACCCGCACCCTCGTCGGAGTAGTAGACATATCCCAGCTCGTTGTCCACGGCCACGGCCTCGATCTCTCCGGTGCCGCTGAACTCACCGAATTCTCGAACCTTGACGGCCTCGACGGTGCCACTGCCATCGTCTTGCAGTCGATACTGCCAAAGGTAGGCGCCCGAAGGCCCTTCCTTGCGACTGACGATCGCGAAGAGGGCCCCGTCAGTGGGGCGTTTGTAGAGCGCCACGCCCATCGGCCGATTGGCGGCCTCCTGACCAACGAAGATCTCGATACCGCCACCATCGATCGCGGTCATCTCCGGCAGGCGATAGACCTTCAAGCTGCTTGTCGGGCGTTCGGTGGCAACCGCGATGTCGGTCGGGGTGCCATCCAGCTGGAGGCCGTACCCGACGTCGACATTGTTTATGCGGGCGAGGCCGGACACGGTCTTGTCTTCCAGGATCTGGCCGTCGAGATCGAACGCGTAGACAGCCCCCCCCTTGTCTGTTCCGAGGATCAGGCTCTTGGTGGGGTCCTCGGGGTGGATCCAGATGGCAGGGTCGTCGGAATCCACGGCTACAGGCTCGGTGACGAGAACGGGAGCGATCGCCGGTGCAGTGGTCGAGGATTGGACGGGCTCGACGGTGACTGGACTCGTCTCCTCGGTGCTGGGGACTGGACTCTGGCCGCAGTTCAGCACCCACAGCAGGGCGCCGGTGATGGTCAGGGCACGACGAGTCGAGTTCGTTCGGAACCTGCGCTGGTATTGAGGATCGGTTGATTTGGACACGAAACGTTCCCTCCTGCTGTCAAGTGGATTCCAGGTTCGAAGACTTCAGTTACCACGGCTCGGAACCGGCCCGGTTGTGTCTCGTACGACGAGGCTCGGCGAGACGACATCGTGGATAGGTTCGGTCCGGCCCTTGTCGATACGCTCGAAGAGCCTGTCCACCGCCATTCGACCCATTCTGACGCTCTGCTGGTGGACGCTGGTCAAGGAGACGTGTCTGAGGGCAGCCACCGAGGTGTTGTCGTAACCCAAGAGGGAGATGTCCTCCGGAACGGAGAGTCCCGCCTCTTCAAAGGTGTTGAGTGCGCCGATGGCACACAGATCGTTGGCGGCGAAGACGGCGGAGGGTAAAGGCCGCTTGCTCAGCAGTTCCTGCGCACCCTGGCGGCCGGGCTTTTCGGTGTAGCCACCGCGGACAACTTGGATGTGCTTCTCGAGCCCCAGATGGCGCATGGCCTCCTCGTAGCCCTCGCGACGGGCTTCGGCACCGGCTCCGATACCGCCATCGATGTGGGCAATCCGGGTGTGGCCCAGGGAGGCACAGTGCTCGACCGCGATGCGACCTCCCGCGAAGTCGTCGTTCGTAACGCTGTCACTCCAGTCGTCAGTAGTGGGTCGGTGGAGGACCACCAGTGGAACCGATCGACCAAAACCGGCGATGGTTTCGAACTCGATGCGAGGACCTGCGAGGAGCAATCCATCGACCCTCAGCTCGAGGAGCCCTTCGATTGCTTCGACCTCCAGCTCCTGCTGGCGATCCCCTGTGCTGAAAAGCACCCGATACCCGAGCTCTCGTGCCTGGAGTTGGATTCCAGAGACGACATCGCCGAAGAAGGGGTTGGTCAGATCGGAAACCATGACGCCCACCATGCGGGTGCGCCGCTGAACCAGACCCCGAGCCATGGCGTTGGGTCGGTAGTCGAGCTCGGCCACGGCCGCGAGAACCGCAGCGCGATTCGCGGGGCCCACACGGGCGTCGCCGCGAATCACGAGAGACACCAGCGACTTGGAGACCCCGGCCCGACGGGCGACGTCGAGGATCGTGGGCTTCTTGGGTTGGGCGGACCCGCGTTTTTTCTTGGAGGTGGGCACTTGACTTCTCGCAGGTTTGCTGTTAACAATTGGAACGTTCCATTGGAACGTTCCAAAGAATATCAAAACTCGGCGACGATGCCAAGCATGACGACCTTCGAGATCTCTTAGCCATCGAATGACTCGGCGGAGATGAAATGAGTCAAGGTACAGCACGTCGATTATTTGGAACGTTCCAAGGCAGGAACAGCAGTGGAAACGACTCCGTAGACCCATGTCCAACATTTCGACAAGGAGGCAGCAATGAAGCGAACTCATGGAGCTAGATTCTGGATCACCTGTATCGGAGCTCTCTGTATCTTCATTGCCATTCCGATGGCTCTCGAGGCTCAGGGTAGCGGTGTCGTCATAGGTCGAGTTTTCGACGTCGCGGGCAACGGCGTGACTGGCGTAGAGGTCAGTGTCGTCGATACGAATCTGACCGTCACCACCGCTGAACGTGGGGCCTATCGCTTTGGTGGCGTGCCTGTGGGCACCCAGACCCTCTTGTTCGTCTACCTGGGCTTCGGAGCCCAGACCTACGAGGTCGAGGTCATCGCCGGAGAGACGATCACACAAGATGTCATCTTGGAGGCTTTCGGCGAGGAGATCGACGTCCGTGATTCCCCGATTCTCGAAGGGCAGGCCGCAGCTCTCAACCGCCAGAGGAATGCCATCAACATCAAGAGCATCGTCGCTGCCGATCAGATCGGGCGCTTCCCAGACAAGAACACGGCCGAGGCGGCGCAGCGAATCCCTTCGGTCACCCTGCTTCGCGATCAGGGCGAGGGACGCTATGTGATCATCCGGGGCACCGAGCCTAGATTGAATTCCACGACAGTCAATGGCGAGCGAATTCCATCCCCCGAAGCGGGGGTGCGAGATATCGCCCTGGATGTGATTCCGGCTGACCTTCTGGAGTCGATCGCGGTCACCAAGGCCCTGACTCCGGACATGGATGGAGACTCGATCGGTGGCACGGTGAATCTGGTCACGAAGCGGGCGCCTGAGATCATGCGGATCTCCGCAGTCGGCGCGGCAGGGTACAACGAGCTCACCGAGGGCAATATCTGGAACGGAAGTGTCACCTATGGCAACCGGTTCAATGAGAAGAAGACAGGTCTACTACTCTCTGGTACCGCGCTGACGACCGACCGCGGCTCGGACAACATAGAGCCCGAGTACGACGACGGGGAGCTGGATGAGTTCCAGCTGCGGGACTACACCATCGGGCGGGAGCGGTATGGAGCCACCGTCTCTCTGGACCACCGCGCCTCGGATAGGAACGACTTCTTTGTGCGCGGTCTGTGGAACAACTACCAGGACACCGAGGTTCGGCGAGCTTGGGTCCAGAAGGTGGGCGACGGAGAGCTGGAACGGGAGATCAAAGACCGTTTGCAGGAATCGGACATAAGCTCGCTGACTGCCGGCGGGAACTACCAGAACGGTACGTCCACAATTTCCTACCGGGCGGCCTGGAACAAATCCGCCGAAACTACGCCGGATCAAGTGACCTCGAACTTCGTGCAAGAGGACGTCCTGTTCGATCCCAATGTGTCTCCAGGGAACATCGATCCGAACAACATTCGGGCCAACCCCCTGAATCAGGACCTTACCGAGTACTTCTTCGACAAGATTGAAACCGAGTTCAAGGATTCCGACAACGAGGACATCGTCGCGGTATTCGACTACACCAAGGGGTTCTTCCGCGACGCCGGCTTCAGCGGCCTGTGGAAGGTGGGTGGCAAGGCCCGGTACAAGGACAAGAATCAGGACGTAGACGTCATTGAGTATGAGGCCGATGACGATCTTCCCTTGGTTCCGTTCCTCGACAACTGGACGTCCGAGACGCCTTTCTTCAACGGCCAGTACGTCATTGCACCCTTCCAGAGGCCCGACACGATGAGAGATCTTCTCAATAGTGGCTCCCTCGAGAGCGAACGGGTCCTGGAGGAAGATCTGGCGGACTTCAAAGCGACAGAAGATACGTTGGCAGCCTATGGCATGACCGAGATCGCGTTCGGCGCCAAGACCACCTTTCTCGGTGGGGTTCGGGTCGAGAGTACCGAGACCAGTTTCGATGCCTTCGAGCTGGCCTTCGACGAAGAAGGCGATCCGTTGGATCTGACTCCGGTCCAGGGTGGCAGCGACTACACCGAATGGTTGCCGATGTTTCACCTCAGGTACCAGGTCGATTCCAAATCCAACTTGCGAGCAGCCGTAACTCGGACGTTGGCACGACCGAATTTCGAGGACATGGCGCCCTTCCAGCTGACCAATTTCGAAGACGAGGAGATCGAGCGCGGAAATCCGGATCTGGTCCCGACAACGGCCTGGAATCTGGACCTGCTTTTCGAGCGCTTCGTCGAGCCGATCGGTCTCCTCTCAGCGGGGATCTTCTACAAAGATCTCACGGACAACATCTACTTCTCTACCTTCGAGGAGGACTTCCTTGGAACCGAGTTCGATGTGACCCAGCCCGTCAACGGCGACAAGGCATCGGTGGCGGGTCTGGAGCTGGCCTACCAGGACCGATTCAGCAAGCTTCCCTCGCCGTGGGATGGCTTCGGAGTCTTCTTCAACTTCACTTTCACCGACTCGAGTGCCGATTATCCCTTCCGGGCTTCATCACGGCTCCAGGGCCAGGCCGAACAGATCGGGAATCTGGCGTTGTCCTATGAGAAGTTCGGCTTCAGCGGTGCGATCTCGGCCAACTACAACAGCGAGTACATTCTGGAAGTGGCCGAAGAGTCGATCGAGGATATCTGGCTCGACAAGCATCTGCAGATCGATTTCCGGGGCCGCTACCAGTTCACCGAGCAGTGGAGCATCTTCATGGAGCTGGTGAATCTGACCAACGAGCCGTATCGCGTTTATGAAGGTGTCAGCGATCGGACGAGACAGGAGGAGCTATACGGTTGGTGGGGGACCTTCGGGTTCCGTTGGGACCATTAGAGAGCCTTGGCTCGCGCCGAGATGAGCCGAGAAAAGACTCGGCAGTCTCGTTTTCATAGAGGTAAGAGAGCACCCTCGGAGGTTGAGATGGCAAGGCTCGAACAAAGAGCTCACAGGGGAGACAACGCCAAATGAAACCCACCACCGTCGGCGTGATCGGTGCCGGACGCATCGGCAGGATGCACTTGCAGAACCTGGTGCACAGCGTGCCCGACGCCTTTGTCAAGACGGTCGCCAGTCGCAGCATCGACTCCTCATGGGCCGAAGAACTGGGCGTTCCTCTAGCTCTCAGGGACTACGAAGCCCTTCTGGGTGACCCCGAGATCGAGGCGGTGGTCGTCGCTCTTTCGTCCGATCTGCATGCGCAAGCGATTTGCCGGGCGGCGCGAGCCGGCAAGCACATCTTCTGCGAGAAGCCCGTTGCCTTTTCCCCTGGCCCCATACGAGAGGCCCTGGCCGCGGTTCGCGACGCCGGTGTACAGCTCCAGGTGGGTTTCAATCGGCGGTTCGATCCCAGCCTTCTGAAGCTGCAGCAGGCAGTCCGGGACGGCGCCGTGGGTGAGCTTCAGGGTCTGAGAATCATCAACCGCGATCCCCAAGCGCCGGACATCGAGTTTGTCCAGCGCTCTGGCGGTCTCTTCTTCGACTTCACGATTCACGACTTCGACACCGTGCGGTTCTTGAGCGGCATGGAGATCTCGGAGGTCCACGCGATCGGTACCACGCTGGTGGATCCGGAGATCGGCACGGCTGGGGACATCGATACTGCTGTGATCGCTGTACGTCTAGCCAACGGTGCGCTCGGCTCGATCGACAACAGTCGGGAGAGCGGCTACGGATACGACCAGAGGTTCGAGGCTTTTGGTGCCCAGGGAAATCTGGCCGTTGACAACGTTCGGCCTACGACCCTGTCATCGAGCCTCGAAAGCGGCGTCTTTGTGGATGGGCCGGCGAGCCCGTTCGTCGAGCGCTACCGCGAGGCTTTCATTGCCGAGCTGCGCGCCTTTGTCGGGTGTGTCCGCAGCGGCGAGCCGGTTGCAGCAACGGGTGAGGACGCCCTGGCCGCTATCCAAGCGGCGCAAGCGGCGACGCTTTCCAGGCGCGAGAACCGACCCGTTGAACTGGCTGAGGTCGATCAGCAGGTCTCTGTGGGGGTTTCATCATGAAACAGATCGTGATGGGGATCCTCGGGGTGGGTCGCATTGGCAGTCTCCATGCCGACAACGTGATCGGCATGCCGGACATACGCCTGAAGTCGGTAGCCGACCCCTTTCTCGAGGCCGAGGAGTGGAGAAGCCGTGGCATTGAAGCCTCGTTGGATCCGGGGCTCGTCATCGATGACGACGAGATCGAGGCGGTGCTCATCTGCTCGTCGACGCCGACCCATGCGGACTTGATCGAGCGTGCAGCGCTGGCAGGCAAGCACATCTTCTGCGAGAAGCCGATCGCTCTGGATCCGGACCGGGTCCGCCAGACGCTGGCAGTGACGGCCGAGGCAGGGGTCAAGTTGCAGATCGGCTTCAATCGGCGGTTCGATCCCAGCTTCTCCAAAGTGCGGCAGGCCGTGGTCGAAGGCGAGGTGGGAGATGTCTACCTGGTCAAGATCGTCGCCCGAGACCCGGCTCCACCTCCCATCGAGTACGTGCAGGATTCGGGCGGCATGTTTCTCGACATGACCATTCACGACTTCGACATGGTGCGCTTTCTGTCGGGGTCCGAGGTCGAGGAAGTCCAGGCCCTGGGCGCCGTGCTGATCGATCCCGCCATCGGCCAGGCCGGTGACGTGGATACGGCCGTCGTGCTGATGAAACTGTCCAATGGTGCCCTGGCGGTGATCGAGAACAGCCGCAAGGCGGTCTTCGGTTACGACCAGCGAGTCGAGGTTCTCGGCTCCAGGGGAGGGATCGAGGCTTTCAACGAGCTGCCCTCTCAGGTGCGGGTACGTTCTGGAGAAGGTGAGCGATCCGAGAACCCCCACTACTTTTTTCTGGAGAGATATCGGCAGTCCTATGTCGATGAATTGGAGACCTTCGTCACCTGTATTCGAGAGGACCAGGAGCCGCCCGTCAGCGGGATCGACGGGCTGATTCCACTGTTGATCGGGATGGCGGCAACGACCTCGATGCGAGAGAACAGGCCCGTCCGGGTGCCGGAGCCAGCGCTGTGAGACTGTTTCGCATATTTGCCACGGGCCCGGACCGCCCTTTGTTGCCGAGTCAACAGGCGATCGACAAGCTCTACAAGCGTCAACGTTTGCGCATCATGCTGGCGATCACTCTTGGCTATGGGGTCGTCTACACCTGCAGACTGGCCTTGTCGGTCGTCAAGAAACCGCTCATCGATGGTGGCATCTTCACGGCGGACGAGTTGGGCATCATCGGTTCGGCGCTCTTCTACACCTATGCCTTCGGCAAGCTGACCAACGGTTTTCTTGCCGATCACGCGAATCTCAAGGTCTTCTTTGCCTTCGGTGTCTTGATTTCAGCCTTGATCAATATCGGGATGGGTTTCTCGACTCTTCTGTGGGTCTCTGTGCTGCTGTGGGGACTCAACGGTTGGTTTCAGGGTTTTGGCGCCCCGGCGGGCATCGTTGCCATCACCAACTGGTTCAGCAATCGAGAGCGCGGTCGAATCTATGGAATCTGGAGTACGGCTCATGCGATCGGCGAGGGGCTGACTTTCGTCGGTGTTGCCGGCCTGGTGACCCTGTGGGGGTGGCGGTCAGGCTTCTGGGGACCCGGGGTGCTTTGCATCGTGGTTGCCGGTGGGTTGCTGATCTGGATGCAGGATCGGCCGCAGACCATGGGGCTACCACCGGTCGCTGATTGGAAGAAGGACCGTTGGAACGAGGACGCGGAAGCGCAGAAGCAGGAGAACACCTGGGCGACGCAGCGCTCGATTCTGAAGATTCCGGCCATCTGGGTGCTGGCCCTGTCGAGCGCTGCCATTTACGTGACTCGCTATGCCATCAACAGTTGGGGAATCTTGTACCTGCAGGAGGCGAAGGGCTTCTCTCTGATGGAGGCTGGTGGGATGTTGACCGCCAATACCATCACCGGAATCCTGGGTGCTCTGGCCTACGGTTTCGCCTCGGACAAGCTCTTCAACGCGCGCCGGCCGCCGGTCAACCTGATCTTCGGATTATTGGAAATTGCTGGCCTTCTGCTGATCTTCTTTGGCCCGCCCGACCGGCCTGGTCTGATGCTGTTTGCCTTCCTGCTGTACGGCTTCGGCCTGACCGGCCTGGTGACAGCACTGGGCGGCCTCTTCGCGGTCGATATCGCACCGAAGAAGGCGGCGGGCGCGGCGATGGGCTTTATCGGCGTCTTCAGCTACTTGGCCGCTGCCACGCAGGACCGCATCAGCGGCTATCTGATCGAGCAGGGAACGACGCTAGTCGACGGCGTCCGGCTCTACGACTTCAGCCAGGTGATCTGGTTCTGGGTTGGATCATCCGTAGTGTCCCTGATCCTCTCGGCCACACTCTGGAAAGTGCGGCTCAGGGACTAGATGAGGAGGTATCTCATGACGGGTCATAACACCATTTACGATGTTGCCACCATCGGCAACTACACCAAGGACACGATTGTCTCTCCCACTGGAACACGGCAGGTCGACGGGGGCGGCGTCTGTTATTCAGCCCATGCCGCTGCCGGGCTGGGAATGAAAGTGGCGGCGCTGACTCGGCTGGCTGCCGAGGACAGTCACGTTCTCGAGGCTCTCGAGGCGGCAGGCATCGACGTCTACGCGTGTGAGTCGCCCGAGTCGACGCTCATGCGTCTGGAGTACCCGACGACCGATGTCGACAAGCGAACTCTGACAGTCACAGCCACCGCCGGATCGTTTACGCCGGTGCAGGTGCACGCTGTCGAGGCCAAGGCCTTTGTCGTCAGTCCTTCGATCCGCGGCGAGGTGCCTTTGGAGGTGCTCAAGGACTTGAAGAAGAAGGGCGCCACGATCGGCTTGGATGTCCAGGG